>Ga0316230_1001543_pt1 | contig 23350 bp, 48 predicted proteins | sample TBH18025metaG_FD_206004 | JGI IMG/M metagenome (GOLD analysis project Ga0316230, IMG submission 206004) | Freshwater microbial communities from Trout Bog Lake, Wisconsin, USA - TBH18025 | ecosystem: Environmental > Aquatic > Freshwater > Lake > Hypolimnion/Profundal zone | place: USA: Wisconsin...
TGGCTGCGGAAAATACTTCTCAATCTGCCTCGGATGTCACCTGCCAACACGGGCGAACCGATGCACATGCAAAGTGAAAACGCGGAATCCAGACTACCCAGAGGAGTGGTCTTGAAGCCGCATAACGGCAAGGTCAGCGAATCCGCGCCATGAATAACCTTGCGGCAACGATGCAGACAGACTCCCGACCAACCGGCACGGCTGGCGCGGAGTTCGCTGCACCGTCTGGTTCGCGCCTCTTCCGCACGATAGTGGCCGACCCGCCGTGGCCCATCGGAAACTTCCCAGCGTGGTTCGACAAAGACCGCCAGAGCAAACGCGAGAAAGAAATCGGTGAGAATCCGACACCCTACAAGACGATGACGCTGGCAGATATAACCAACCTGCCAATCGGCGACCTGTGCGACGATGGCGCGCATCTCTACCTGTGGACAACTGACGCCTTCCTGCGCGCTGCGCTGGACATGGTGCAACAATGGGGCTTCGAGAAATCAGCAACCCTCGTATGGTGCAAGAAGCCGATGGGTAAAGGCATGGGCGGCGTATATCCGAGCAACGTCGAGTTCGTGCTGTTCTGTCGCCGCACCTACAATCCGAAGTGGAAAGAAATCGGCGCGTGGCTGAAAGAAAAGCGCGTAGCGAAAGGTATGACGACCGGGCAAGTCTGTGCCGCCATCGGCGCGCATGGCGCGGTGAATCACGGAGGCGCGCAAAGCAACTGGGAGAACGGGCTGGCACTCCCGACGGCAGAGCAATGGGAAAAGCTCGAAACTCTTTTGGACTTCCAACGCGACCGGGATGCAGAAAGACAGCGAGCGGAAATCCTGCGTGCGGAAACTCCGCCACCGCAAAGGTCAGACAGCCGGTGGTATGAATGGCCGCGAGGCAGGCACTCAGCCAAGCCGGAAGCCTTCCTCGACATGGTGGAACGGATAAGCCCACCGCCATACCTTGAACTTTTTGCCCGCCGGCAGCGCCTCGGCTGGGCGACGTGGGGCAACGAGTGCCTGAACCACGTACAACTCAATGGCGCGAACGCGGGAGTGGAGCGACGGGAGAGGACTCCCGTTCGCTCGCACGACTTGTTATCCCCTAAAACGGAGGAAAGAAAATGAACGGACGAGAACAACGCGAACTTTTCAGTCAGATGTCCATGCGTGGTGTGACTAACGACATCGGAGCACCGCCAAGAGCGGGACACCCCGCCCAATACAAGGGCGCAATAGATGAAAGCACAATCGCCGCCGACCACTTGGCAGCGATGGACAACTGGGAACCGGAGATTGAAGACTATGAAGAACAGCAATGGGGATAACGATAGAGGTGAGCTACCCCGCCCCGTAAGCGGTGGTGGCTCGCAGAAAGGACTACCAAATGAAAAGTGAACTCAATGCGGAGAGCGGGGGTGGGGTTAGCTCGACCGATTTGTTAGGCGTGAACGTGATAATCACCGAATCATTCTCAGATGAAATATCCGAATGCCTGAGAAAACATGGCGTGGACTTGGATGATTGGGACTATGCCGTCTTTGGGCCGCCTGAAATGGTGCGCCTCGCTAAAAACGATGATGGGCGCGAATACCTAGAACCAACCAAGTGGACATACGAGCGAATCCTGACCGGATGCTGCGACAACACATGGTATCTCGTGAATATCAACGGCAAAGAATATGCGCTCGGAATGGCATATCACGCCTAACGTGCAAGATCAGCCACGCGCTGAAAAGGAGCAATAATGGAAACTGAACCAACCAAACAACCAGACGACTCGACCGGCGCGGCAAATAGCGCGTTGGCTGAATCGGCTGGTTCGGCGCTGAGAAACATCCGCGACGGATTGACCGGTATCGCAATGAGCGACGTGGATGAGGCCGCCAGCAACACCGCCAGCATCGCGCTCGATGAGCTTGAACAGCTAGAGCGGGACATAGTAGAACTTGTCAGGGACAGTCGCCGACTCGACTGGCTGCTGCCACGCCAGTACTCCCACCAAACGCGAGCGTCGGTAGATGTGGAACTGGAACTGTCTGCGCCGAACGACCAAACTCAGCCACGCGCTGAGAGAAAGTGACGACATGAAATCAAGCGTTGAAACCACCGAAGCCATCGAACGCGCAGTAGATAGCGCGTTGGCTGAAGTGCCGGGTTCTGAGGCTGTCTGCGACGTGCTCAAAGAGAGGCGGCGACAGGAAGCAAAATGGGGCGAGCAAAACCACGACCCCTTCACCTACCTGACGGTGCTCGGAGAAGAATACGGCGAACTCTGCCAAGCCGCGCTACACAGCAAATTCGGCGGCAAGGCTGCGGAAGGACTGAGATACGAGGCGGTGCAAGTCGCCGCCGTCGCGCTCGCCATCGTGGAATGTCTCGACCGGAAGAAATGGTCATGGCCTCAGAACGAGGGAACTGAGGCACGCGAGCGGCGAGCGTTGCCTCCAGTGACTTGATATGCGCCGAGGAGGAATATGAACTGGAAAAAAGTAAATCGCTGCAAACACGAATGGACTCAGTACCACGACGGGGGTGACTGCGCGATACCTCTCTGCAAATGGACGGAATCATACTGCGGGAAATGCCGCGTCTATGAAGTGAAGTGCCTCTGTGGGTTTGAGTCTGGAATGAGCGGAGAGCCACGCAAGCGGGCAATGCGAAGGAACAGGAAACAACTAGCGCATATCGCCGGAGGTCAGGCACGCGAGTCTGACGAGCGTTGTCCTGCACCGACTAGTTCGGCCATCCTACGACTATGAAAACATACGAAGAAAAAATACAGCCAGAGAGAAAGTATCAGGCGCTCGTCGAAACGAAGTGCGACCTCTGCGGAAAGACTACCGCTACCGAGTGGAAGAAAAACAGCGGCGACGCGACCGAAGTCGAAGTAAGACTCAAAACGGGCTGGTCGTGTCCCGATGGCGGGAGCGGCGAGGAGACCACGATAGATATTTGCCCGGACTGCTACACGTCGAAGCTCATTCCGTGGGTCGAATCGCAAGGCGGTAAGCCGACCAAGAAAGAGTGGGACTGGTGAATTGGCCGAACGGTGAGTCCAGCGACGGCGCGACTCACCCCAAAGGAACAAATGCCAAGTGACCTTCAATCGACCGGAAAACCACGCCGTTCGCTGCGACGATTGGTTCAGCGTGGTCGCTACCGGGACGCCTACTGCGTGAAACTCAACGATGGAACGGGGTACATCGTGTGGCCTCAACATCGCGTACCGCCGCGAGGACAAGTCATGTGCGCCATCGGACTCGGCAACTCTGCACAACTGGCGTGGAAATCTGCGTGGCAAACAATCTGTGCGGTCAGGAAATCCAAAACGCTGAACGGCGCGGTGAGTGACGCGCCAAAACCGAGGTAACGAATGAAAACCAAACTATCAAAGAACGTGAAGGCGAATCCGCGAGGCGGGCAGCGCGTTCACTCCACGAAGTTGTTCTGCCGCTGTCCCGACTGCGGGCGGAGGCTCAAACGAGAAAGCGAAACTTTGCGCCACTGCAAACGCTGCCGCCAATCTTTCAGCGACCCATACCTCAAGGGCTACTGGCTTGGCGTCGAGCGCACCAAGCGGCATAACGCTGCGGGTGAGGGACAGCCGCCCGCACAACCCCAAGGATGATATGCCAGAAAACCAAACTCAAACCGGCGACTTGGCGGCTGTTAGCTCGACCCGCTTGTTATGCGGCTGTGGCTACGACCTGAGGGCTACCGGCCACTGTGGCTGCGGAAAATACTTCTCAATCTGCCTCGGATGTCACCTGCCAACACGGGCGAACCGATGCACATGCAAAGTGAAAACGCGGAATCCAGACTACCCAGAGGAGTGGTCTTGAAGCCGCATAACGCTCCGCATGAGCCACGCGGAACTGAAACTGTGAACAACCAGAAACCTCAACGATAAACCAGAGACGCCCAACCGCGTTGGCTCGATGCGGTTGTTGGGCGGCTCGATTGCAACAAAAAACAAACATGAACGCACTCCGCAAATTCCTCGTCGGCGTCCTCGGCCTAGCCGTGGCGATAACTGTCTCAATCCTCGTGATGATGAAAGGCTGGGGTCTCGAACCCAAAAGCTGGGGCTGGATAATCGGTGTCAGCTTCTTTGGACACCTCTTTGCGCAAATCATTATTGAAGTGGCGAAGTCTAACAAAGATGACTAGCCGCCCAACGGTCGGGATCAGCGATGAGTGCGCCGGTACACCAAAGTCTCGAAGTCTGCAATCACCTGCGGATAAAGGTGCAGTGCCCGCAATGCGCGAAGCTGAGCACTCATTCGCTGCATCCCGTTGTTGTGCCCTCTGTGGCGGTGCTCTACGTGGCAAAAGACAGCATCTACAAGACGATGCCCGAATGTGACTGCTACGACCTCGCCCGCAATGCGATGACATACAACGGGACGCTCCCGGTAGTGGCACACCCACCCTGCCAACTGTGGGGCAAGATGGCGAAGATAAATCACAAACGATGGGGAGGCGAACACAACAAACCCGGCAACGACGGCGGATGCTTCGCGCACGCTCTCGATACCGTGAACAAATGCGGCGGCGTACTCGAACACCCTGCGGAGACGTATGCGTGGAAAGCGCACGGACTACCGGCACCGGGAATCGGCTGGACACGCTGGAAACAAGGATGGGTCTGCGAAGTATGGCAGAGCGTCTACGGCCATCGAGCGAACAAAAGAACATGGCTGTACTGCTGCGGAACAAGCTCTCCCCTGCATCCGAAGTGGGAAAGAAAAATCGGCTCTCACCAAGTGGGCTTCCACGACCAGCGCGGAAAAGCTCGAAACAAACCAACGCTCTCGAAACGCGAAGCCAACGCGACACCGCCGGAGTTTGCGGCGTACCTCGTGGCACTGGCGGCGTCATGTGGGCACAACGCAGAGGTCAGCGGCGGGCGTCCTCGCCCGTTCGCTGAACCGGCTGGTTCGACCTCTGGAGGCAAATGATAAAGCGACCACTCAACCCAAAATTCCGCGAGCCGGTACTTGACGGGCGCAAGACAACGACGATCCGCAACAAGGCGTGGCCGGTCGGCGTGCCGATCATGCTCTACAACTGGACAGGCGCGGCCTACCGCTCGAAGCAAAGCGACGTGGCCGCAATCGTGGTCAAAGGCTTCTGGACAATCCGAATCACGCACCGCGAGGACGGCGGAATGATCTACGCCTACGGGCGAGTCAACGACACTCCCCTGCACGCAACCGAGGGCTTCGCCAGCCGCGCCGAAATGGACGAATGGTTCCGGCCTCTCGTGAATCGCGGTCAAACCGTCGAAAAAACACTGATGCTTTTTTGTAGGTCGAACGTGGGAGTGGAGCGACCGGAGTCCTCTCCTGTTCGCTCGCACGACTTGTTCGCCGCCGCCGATTCTCAAAAGAAATCTTCCGAAAGCTGTTGACAGCATACGAACCGCTTGGTATAGTGTGGACATGAAAGAAAAAGAATCTCACGGATACTGGCTGCAACACAAAGCGACCGGCTCTCGATACGGGAGCTACCACTTCCTGCACGTCGGCGCGGAAGTGAGAGTCCTGCTCGATACCACCAGCGGCATCCTCATGCTGCGGATGCTGAAAAAGCTGAAACTCCAACTGCCGGAAATCATGTCCGAACCGAAAGGCTTCACGACAGACTGGGTGGCACGGTGGTGAACAAGGCCGCTCAACAACTCGGACGACTCGGGGGGAAAGCGACTTCCGAGGCCAAAACCAAGGCCGCACGCAAGAACTGGAAGAAGGCCGTCGCTGCGCGGAAACGCAAGGCGGCTAACGCAGAGGTCAGCGATGGAGTCTGACGACATTCGCTGCACCGATTTGTTGGGCTTCCGTCGAGTGCAAATCAGGTGTTGACAAACCAGACCGCTTAGGATAAATGTAAAGCATGACAACAAACCAAATCCTCTCCGATGAAGTGACAGAGATGAACGCGCACCGCTGCTCAGATACCTACGCCCTGATGCTCGGCGTGGACTGCATCGGATGCGAACACAACTACGAAGAAGCGAAAGCAATCGTGGCGTGGTACAGCGGACGCAAAGGGCGCACGGTGGAAATCGTGAAGAACCACCCCGACGTAGTACGCGCCGCCCTCAAGCTGCGCGGCGGCCAACGCCTGCCGGTGCAATACCGAGACGACATGCTCCGCGACATGGGGCTGCGCTAGATGAAAACCGTGGAACAACGAGGATGGCGACAACTCCGCAACGGTGAAACAATCCGCAAGGGTGACCGGATGTGGGGAGTAACCGGACAATGGGTGGACTGCAACCCGACTACCGAAGTGACGGTGGATGACACCATGAAAGTGATACGCCGCGAGCTAGAGCTATGTCCGGTGTGTAGTCAAACACCGGGTATCGCACGCGACGGACTTGGTGTAGTGCCAGCCGAGCAAGGACAGTACGCTGTAGAGTGCGCGTGCGGCTGGCGGTCTGCGTGGTGGAATACGCGAGCCAAGGCGGTAGGCGACTGGAACAACGTCATAGGCGCACTACACGAGGCAACGAAATGACGCACAAGGAAATGAGCCGCCGGGGTGGGAAGGCCAACACGCCCGCGCAGAACGCGGCACGTCGTGAAAACGGCAAGCTCGGCGGACGCCCTAAGAAACAGAAACGTAGGAAGCCCAACGGTGACTTGAGCCACGGCGGAACGCCGTTGGCTCGAAGGAATGGTTAGCATGGCGTCTCCACTCACAGTCAAACGCAACGACTACCGGAACAATCCGAAACGGAGCGATGTGCCCACACCAATCTGGCTATGTGAATACATCGCATCGCTGTACCCGGACGCTCAGACGGTACTCGACCCGTGCGAAGGAGATGGAAGGCTGCTCGCGCCCTTCAAGCGGCGTGGGTGCGTGACCATCGGATACGAGATGAAAAACGGGACAGACTTCCTCAGCGAAACCAAGCGAGTAGCCGCCGATGTCTGCGTATGCAACCCTCCCTTCAATCTCGGCGTCGGACGAATGCTAGGGAGCGAACGCTTCCTACGCAAAATCCTCGAAGTCTGTGGCAATACACGGATAGCTCTCTTCGTGCCGATGGGCTTCAGACTAAATCAACGGTGGAACAGCGAGCGGTGGAGGTGGCTGCGAGAGAACCGTGACTGCGAAATAAGCTCGATACTATCCTTGCCGCTGGACTGCTACAAGGGCGTCGAGTTTCACAACGAGGTCATATTCTGTAACTCGCCGCACCTGAAACCTCACTACTGGCCACCAAGCCATGCTAACGCCGGAGGTCAGGCACGCGAGTCTGACGAGCGTTGTCCTGCACCGACTGGTTAGAGGCGAAGGAACAAACACAATGAATATCTACACATACCACAGACAAGACGGCTTCTATCCAATCGAATTGGTGAACGATGTCGAAGCTGCTCACCACGTCCTTTTCAACCCCGGCACACTCAAGGTAGTGAACGAGACTACCGGCAAGGTGGTGTATGACACTGCCAAACCGACCGGCGATAAACCGCTCGTGGAGCAACGGCATGAGAAACCTTAAAGCCTCTAACAAGGATTCTACAACCTGAGTTCGTATAATATGAAACTCGAAACCGCTCTTGAAAAACTCTCCGATGTGATACGGCGCAAGCACTTAGCCTTATCCACAGAGGACAGTTACCGACATTGGGTGACGCGATTCTCGCGCTTCGTGGTTGAGCGATGCCCGGACGGTACACCAGAGCAGAAGATGGAAGCGTTCTTAACTCAGGCGGTGGCAGCATGACCACGCCAACCCTACGCCTCGATGACCAGCACCGGTATTGGCTCGGAGCCATTCAACTCCCTGGCGTGACAAAAATTTTGGGTGCCGTGATCCCGCGCCAATGGGATGCTTCGGAGTACGATATGGGGCGTGGCACCGCTTTGCATTCCGCCGTTGCTTTGCTATCGGCCGGTAATCGCCGGGCGGTGGACGCTTGGATCGAACAGGTGAAAGCGACACAGCGCCCCGATGACATCGAAAAGATTCTTGGCAAGCTCGCTGCGTTTGAAAAGTTCGATAGGGAAGTACCGGGCGAGGCGCTGCTGTCTGAGATCCAGATGGCATCAACCCGGTATCTGTACGCTGGGACCGCTGACCAACTCCGCAAAACCAGTGAACGGCTTTGTCTTATCGACTGGAAATCCTCATGGTCGGCTGAGGTAGAGCTTCAATTAGGATTTTACTGGAGGCTGCTCGGAGAGGCGTTGAAGATCACGCCGACCGATGCCGCGGCCGTCGAACTATGTAACGATGGCCGATACAAAATGCACAATTTCACGAAACGCCAGATGCAGTTGGCCGAACAACAATGCCTTTCGGTGTTGTCAGTTTACAACTGGATGGCAAAGCACAACCGTTTACCCGCAGTCAACCCAACAACAACAGGAGCAACAGCCCAATGAGTAAAGAGAAGAAGCCCGTCGCAGCCAAGCCCGAGAAGAAGATCCGCGTCGTAAAGGAATCGCGCAACTTGCGTTACAACTTCACCGACGCCGAATTGCTGGCCAACAGCCAATCACTCGGCACCACGTTCGGCCAGCGCGCCCGCAAGGACGAGGAGTTCACCGCAGTTAAAAGCCAGTTCAAGTCGGAGCTTAACGCCTTTGACGCGCAGATCGCCAAGTTGAGCCAGATCGCCGCCAACCGGTTCGAGTTCCGCAACGTGCCCTGCGAAGCAAAAATGCACGTTCCGTGCACAGGGAAGAAAACCGTCACGCGCATGGACACGCACGAAGTCGTCGCGGTCGAAACCATGTCCGAATACGAGTGCCAGGAACAGCTTGACCTCGACAAGCGGGAAGCTGCTGTTGCGCCTGCGAACCCGGTCCTGACAGTCGAGCAAGCCAACAAGGTCATCAAAGAAACCAACGCCGCCGCGAAGCAGGCTGACGCGCAAGCCGCGGACACGGAGTAATCATGGCCACCAAACCCATCGTTCCCATCGTCGAGTTGGAGTTGATCGTTCCCGAGATCGACGCGCTCGCCCCGGTCAACGGCGTGCAGTCATTGGTCAGCACGTTGCGGCCAATCGCTGACCGGCTCGCCAAGTACAAGGCTGACAGCAGCGCGTTGAAGATCGCCACTGATGCCGATGCCGAGCGCGCCGCGGCATTGCGCGACCAGATGGTGCAAGACTGCACGGCCGCCGTGGACGCGATCAACAACTTCATGCCCGACCAGCAAGGGGTTGGCCTGATCGCCCGGTTGAACGCGGTCAAGAATCGGCTGACCGGATTCCGCAACATCTTCGCGGAAATCGACACCTTCGCCAAAACCGTCAAGCGGAAGATCCTCGACTACGAGGATGCGAAGAAAGCAGCAGCCGAGCAAGAGCGGGCCCGGCTGCAAGCCGAAGCTGACGCCAAGGCGCGCCGCGAACAAGAGGCGTTGCTCGCCAAGGCTGCGAAGATGAAAACTCCCGAGAAGCAGCAGGAGTACCAAGAGCGCGCGGCGATGGTTTTGCCACCGGTTATTCACATCCCGGTTGCCACCACCGGTACGAAGTCGGCCGAGCGATTGGTTGTGATGAAGTGCGACCTGCTGGCGATGGGTGTCCCGCGTGAGATCGCCGGCTACTTCAAGGTGGAACTGTTCCCGGACGGCCGGTTCCGTGAGGCGGTGCTGTCGGCTGAGAAGTTGTGCGCGGCGAAGTCGGCCAACAGTATGCTCGAAATCAAAGGCTGCGAGTTCAGGAAGATCCGAGTATGAGTGACGCAGCACACTTCGCAGAGCGCCAGAACACTGTGCGCAACTGGCTCACGCTGGAACATGGCACAAAGCTGATCACGCTGACGCTATTCGACACCAAAACATTACGAGCCAGATGGCTATGCCGGTGTGATTGCGGCACGGAAAAGGTGGTTACAGGAAAAGACCTTGTAAGTGGTAACACGAAAAGCTGCGGGTGCGCAAAACAAGGAGTAAATCGAACACACGGAATGTCGAGCACTACTGGCTACCGAATCTGGAAATCAATGCGCGGCAGAACCGGCGAAGAAGCGCGCGGCGCCGACTTCGTGAGCACGGATCACGGTCAAGCCCGCGTGATGATCACCTGTCACAACTGGCGCATGGACACCCACACCGGGGTCATGCTGAAACCGGAGGAGGCGAAGGCACTCGGCCGGGATCTGATCCGCCGGGCCGATGCCGTCATTGAATCGCAGAAACCGCAACAACAGATGGAATCACCCATCGAAAGGAACCAATGAAAGCAAATATTGAAATCAAAGAAATTGGCAGCCGTGAAGCAACGGAAATGCTTGCCAACCGGCTACCAGAACAACGCACCGTTCGTCCTGCTTATGTCGATGGTCTGGCTTATGAAATGATGTCAAAAAAATGGCGTCTATCTGCCGATGCAATCGTATTGGTCTGCGGCCAACTGGCCAACGGCCAACATCGGTTGGAGGCTGTTGTAAAAAGCAAGACGCGACAGAAGTTCATCGTCTTAGAAACTGACGACCAAGGACTTTATGCTGTATTGGACTGTGGCATCAAGCGCGGAATATCAGACTCCGCTCATTGCCCCAAGCAGGTTGGTGCGACCGGTAATCTTGCGCTTCGGATTCTTACAGGTGTCGCAACGCCACTTGGCGGCAAAGGGGTGGACCGGTTGGAGCTTTTGGATTTTATTGAAAAGAATCGAGAGCTTCTTGTTGAGGCTTCATCTTACGCCAAGTCGATCTACGACAAGAATGGCAAGTTTATAGCCCCAACACTTCCTGCGGTGCTCTACACCCTTGCAGTATTAAAGGGACATCAACGCGAAAAGGTGCAGGAATTTATTCTTGCTGTCTATGCGGGAGACAAGCCAGGAACAAGCGCGCACGACATCCACGCTAAGGCCATCGCGCAGAGGGCCAGCAAATCAAAACTACACAGCAACTACATGATGGCAATGATGATCAAAGCGTATAAATCCTACCTGCAAGGTACGCGGCCGGGTGTTCTTAAAGTGGTAGAGGGATCTGAATTTCCGACCTTATAACGCGGAAGTCAACCCAAGCAAGAAAGGGAATAAATGCAAATCACAATCACAGGCCCGCGAAGTGGAGGCTCAACCATACTCGCGGCCGAACTGCTACACCATCTCGGTGGAGTATGTAAACAACACGTCACGCTCGTATGCAGCCAAGAACAACAGCGGCTCATCAGGGAAGTTTCTTCTTATCCATCGCGCGGTCTAACACATACAGCACATATATCCATCGTGGTTGACCAAGAGCGTGAGGATGAAATGGCAGTCAAAATGCGCAAGGAGAACCCATGACCCTGACCCCCGTAAAGAGCAGCCTTCTGACCGCCATCGGCTACGACGCCGACACGCAAACGCTCGCCATCGAATTCCCGCGCAAGGGCCAGCCGGCCGGCAGCGGAAGCATCTACGAGTACAGCAACTTCCCCGTCGAGGAATGGGCGAAGTTCAAGACCGCTGAATCGTTCGGCAAATGGTTTTTGGCAAACGTCAAAAATCAGGCCAAGTACCCGTACAAGCGCGTTGACCAAACGCCAGTCCCGCAACCAACCCCAACACAGGAGAAAGTATGAAGCCCCTCGACATCACCAAGCGCATCATCCGCGAGTTCCCCGGTCGCACCGTAGAATTTAGCATGAAGTGCAACAACTTCGGTGGCGCGCCTTATGTGTCATTCGATCTGTACGACTCAGGACATGGTTTTGTCAAAGGCGACAACCTCGAAGATTGCATCGCCAAAATGCAGTTGAAACTGGCGCCACTTACTGCCGTGGACAAGTCCGGCATGGACATCGACGTGAACCCTCAACCCGAATCACCCGCGCCGGCCGTTGAACCGCCGGCCGCAACCCAACAGGAGAAAGCAGTATGATCAAGCTAGGCAGTATCGTCAAAGACATCACCACCGGCATCAAGGGCCGCGCCATTGGCCGGACCGTCTGGGAGCATGGCTGTGTCCGCATCACCCTGCAACCTGCCGGCATGAACAAAGACGGCAAGGCGTTCGACACGCACACTACCGATGAACAAAACATCGAAGTGCTGAAAGAGGCCGCCCCGAATCCAAAACCATCCGGCGGGCCAATGCAAGCCGTCGCGCGCGCCACCGACCCCAAACGCTAAAGGAAACCAGTATGACCCAACAGATCGCAAATCCAACAGAAGAACGCAGCGTGGCCTTCGTGCCATTCGGCGCGCAAGACGCCATCACGCTCAGCGCCAAGATGGTGCAGAGATTCATCGCCGTGCCAACCAAGTCCGGCAAGTTGCCGGAGGAACGGGACTGCATCAAGTTCGTGATGCTCTGCAAAGCCAAACGGCTGAACCCGTTCGAGGGTGATGCTTTCCTGATCGGGTACGACTCGAAGGATGGTCCCAAGTTCAGCCTGATCACCGCGCACCAAGCGTTCCTCAAACGAGCCGAAGCATCGCCGGAGTTCGACGGCTTTGAAAGTGGCGTCAGCGTCACGGACAAGGACGGCGCGTTTATTGAGCGTGAAGGCGACTTCATGTTCGACGGTGAGAAGCTGGTCGGCGCGTGGTCACGAGTGCATTTTAAAAACCGCAAGGTGCCGATGTTCAAACGGGTAAGTCGTAAGACCTTCGATACCGGGTACTCACGGTGGGCGATTGACCCAGCCGGGATGCTGGTTAAATGTGCCGAGGCTGACGGATTACGGTCGGCGTTCCCGACGCTGCTTGGCGGCTTGCTGGTCGAACAGGAGATTCAGCACGTCAAACAGGTCAACGAGGAAATCACGCGCACGGCAGTTCCAATGCCGACTGCCCTACCGGAACCCGCTGGCAGCCCCGCCACCGGATCCGACGCCCCGACACCCGAGCCGCAGCCCGAAGGCGCAGGGGCGACGGCAAAGCCCGCGACAGCGGCAGCGCCGGCGGCTCCCGAAGGCGCCCTGTCGTTCACCGGTGTCATCGTCGGGGTCAACAAAGGACCGGGCAAAGCACCATGGTCGATCATCACGCAAGACGGTCCCAAGTTCCAGACGTTCGACGCCGGCCTTGCCACCAATGCCGAAGGGTTCGGCGCCGGCGGTGAGCCGGTGGTCATCGTGTACGAGGTCGTCACGAAAGGCAACTACACGAATAACATGATCGTCAGCATCACCAAACCGTAGCAACAATTACCGGTCGCGCCGGCGGGCGAAGAAGTCAAGGAACTCGCCGGCGCTGACCGGAAAAGGACAACATGAACGGAATTATTCTGGCCATCGACCGGATGTTGAACTTGACATTCAAGATTGTTGCGAGTAGTGTGTAATTACAGACACCGTTAGTTATGCAGAACAACATTCAATCAGCCGATACCACTGAGAGTTTTGGAAACTCACTCGCCTTTGCTGGCGGTGTCTGTAGCGGTGGTGTCGGTTGTTTGGAGTGATGATGAGAATCCGAATCCAAGATAAGTTTGACTCCTGTTATGTGGTCAATCCAGTTACCGGATGTTGGGAGTGGCAGCGCGGGAAGATTGTCAGAGGTTATGGGCATCTTCGATTTAATGGTGGACACATACTTGCCCATCAGTTTTCCTACGAAAGAAAACACGGACCCGTACCGCAAGGGATGGAGCTAGATCACACCTGTCGGAATCATTCATGCTGCAATCCTGACCATGTAGAGCCGGTTTCACATCTTACCAATGTCCGCCGAGGCATTGGTAACGGGTTGAAGGCAAGAACCCATTGTCACAAAGGACACGAATACACTCCTGAGAACACGCGAATGTCAAAGACCAAAAGCGGAATGAAGCGGTGCTGCCGAATCTGCCTTCGAGCTAATGATCGACGCTCCTATTACAAAACACGAAAGAAAATATGAATAGAATTATACTCGGAATAGATCCCGGACAATCAGGCGGGCTTGCATGGAGTATTGACGGTGTGATGCAATGCCAGCCAATGCCGTCAACTCAAAGTGACTTGGTAAATCTTATTCGCCAGATCCATCCATCGTCTCAAATTGAACACCCAACAGCCTACCTTGAACAAATAGTCCGGCATATGGGCGCAGGCATCCCCGCATCCACAATGGCGGTTTACGCGCAGAATCACGGCATCATTTTGGGCGCGCTGCTGGCGTTCAACTGGCGCGTGGAACTGGTGACCCCGCAAGCCTGGCAGAAGGCGATCGGGCTCGGCATCACCGGCCGTCATCGGGTAGATCCGCAATGCCCCAAGGGAACAACGGCATACTTTGCCGAGAAAAAACGCATCGCACTTTTGAACGGTCAACTGAAACGCGACTGGAAAAACAAGTTGCTGGCCACCGCGCAGCGGTTGTACCCGTCGAGTAATGCCACACTCAAAACCGCGGACGCCTTGCTGATCCTGCGCTACGCTGAACTGCGCGAGAGCAATAAGCTGACGGCACTTCCATGACCCTCACCAATCGAGCGCGGGAGCGGGAGATGGGCCGGAAGTTTGCGCGCACATACGAGAACGCGCAAGATCAGCCACGCGCTGAGAGAAAGGCTGAGTTTGAGAAAATTGTTGACCGACGCTACCGGGCTGCGCTGAAGAAAGCCAAGAAAAGCGGTCTGGTCTCGATACGGTCGGAAACAATCCACGACCCGATACAATTCAAACTAATCGCCACCGCAATACTTAATGCCTCCAACGCTCCGCATGAGCGACCGCGAGAATAACCAATGACTACCGCAAACAATGAGGTCGTAATGCTACCAGCTAATCGCGGTTCGCTCGATGCGGTGGTTGGGCTTCCTGCGAACTACCGGAAGCTGACGTGGCAACAAAGACGCGCCGTGCGAAATGAATACGTCAAACGGCAGGACGGACTCTGCTCGCACTGCAAACACCCACTGCTAGAAAGCCCTCCGGCAAACATCATGCAAATGAGAGTAAACAAGAAACTGTTCCCTACAAACTTTTTTGCGTGGCCGATACACTTGCACCATGACCACGAAACGGGAATGACGATTGGGGCGGTGCATTGTTACTGCAACGCAGTCCTGTGGCAACATCATGGCGAATAAGCCCAACATACCGGTTATCAAGCCGTGACAACACCGCACAAACACAAAGCACGGCGCAAGCGCAACTTCCGTGATTGGGATAAAAAGAGGCCAGCGATGAGTAACGCCACGAATGCAAGCCAGACGCCGCCGCTGGACTCCGTTCCTCTCCATCCGATTGTTGGCCGTCTGCTCTGTGTGCAGTGCGGCCAGATACGCGACGAGAACGACCAAGACGGCGCAATCTGCAACGACTGCGACCGCGCAAATCAGGAGGACTACGATGACGTATGACGAAATCCAGCGACTGAAAGACTGGAAGGAAAGAGCAGAGCGGTGGATGTGGCTGAACGACATCCGGCCATGCGACATCGCAGCCTGCAACTGCGGGCTGTGGCACGGGGGGGAGAAGTCGTGGGAAGCGCGATGCAAAGAACTCACGCCGCTCGTGGAAGAAAGAATGCTCGCGCTCAAACGTGCCGAAACCGCCGAGCACCAACGCGACAAGGCACTGGAGGACTACGAAACCGCAATGCACCAAGTCGCAAAACTGGAGAGACGCCTTTTGCTGGCGTACTCGAAAAACGCGCCGCCCGCAACGCCGGAGATGATGGCAAAGGCAAACGAACTCAAAGGGAAAGTGTTTCGCGGGGAGAGCCTCGACACTCCGCCCAACGAAAAGGATCACCTATGAGCGCCCACAAAAAAGAAGAAGCGAGAATCTGTGAGCGATGCGGACACCACAAGACCATCTGCACCTGCGCGGAGAGCGGGCGCGAATTAGGTGCATCCGCTGGTTCGGCGCTGTCTCAGGTCTGGACGATCCTGAACGGCTACGGTGAATGCACGCCTGAATGTGTGATCGCGCTGGCCAAGCACCGGGTGCAACGGGAGGCGGCACTGGTTGCGGCGCTCGAAAAAATCGCCGCGTATCCGGTACACAGCGAACCAATAGGAGGGGCGCTGGAGATGCAGGACATAGCACACAAGGCGCTCCATACGCCGAACGGTGACTTGAGCCACGCCGATACGACTCTCAAACAAAAGGAAACCTCCAATGGCAAATGAAACTCTTGAACAGCAACGCCCGGCGGCACAACGCTGACCGGGTATAACCAAAACAGAAAGGCAGAACAGAAAAGTATGAACATCGAAAACATGACAATCGGAGAGGCCCGGCAGATTGCCGCAATATTCTCAGCACCGAAAGAAGTTGCGTCACATGACGCTCACTGGAAGATCGGCGGCAAGTATTTCATTCGCACCGTTACTCACCACCTGACCGGCAAGCTGGTCGCAATCACTGACAAGGAGCTTGTCTTGGATTCAGCGGCGTGGATTGCCGACGATGGCCGGTTGCACGACGCCTTAAAAGCCGGCGGCGTGTTCAAGGAGGTCGAGCCGTTTGTGAACCCCATCATCATTGGGCGCAGCAGTCTGATTGACGCAACCGAAATCAGCGAACTGAGCTTGAGCCAGAAATGAACGCCGCGATTTTAGCAACCGGCTGGTCGCGGTCGTGGTCGCGGTCGGGGTCGGGGTCGGGGTCGTGGTCGTGGTCGCGGTCGCGGTCGGGGTCGTGGTCGTGGTCGCGGTCGCGGTCGGGGTCGGGGTCGTGGTCGTGGTCGCGGTCGCGGTCGGGGTCGCGGTCGTGGTCGTGGTCGCGGTCGCGGTCGGGGTCGCGGTCGTGGTCGTGGTCGCGGTCGGGGTCGCGGTCGGGGTCGGGGTCGTGGTCGTGGTCGGAGTCGGGGTCGTGGTCGTGGTCGGGGTCGTGGTCGGGGTCGGGGAAGTAACGTCAACAGCCGCCAAGCCAGCAACGCCGGCAGGTTCAAAACCTACCGGCGTTTGATTGTCAGCGCAGGGTGGGGCAACTAGAAATGCGCGAACACCCCGACCTGCAAGATCAACTGGCTCCCGCGAATGTGCTGGCCGTTGAACCACTCCACCGGCGCGTCAATGCCGGTTGCCAAGCCGCAATCAGCGAAGTTGAACACCAGAATCCTGCCGATCTTGCCGTTCTTCCAGACGTGCAAATTGGCGTCCAATCCAAGGCATTCGCGGTTGGCGTTGGGTTGAAAGCTGGTCGCGTGCTCCACGCCGAACGTCAAGGTGTTCGCCCCGACCCTCCCAAAGCTCGCCAGCGTTAAGCTCTGGCTCAATACAGGCGCGATTACCACCTTACCCGACCCGAAGCCGCTAAACCCGCTGCTAACGCTCTGGCTGCCATTTGTGGCGATGTACGCCCCTACCAGTTTCGCCGCCGCAAGGGTCGTATCGCCAAAACCGGGCGTTGGAGTGGCCGGTTGGGCGTCCCCGTAGGCCATTGAACCCACCAACAGGCCCACCAGCAGCAGCCCCATCGCTTGCGGAGGCGTTTTGAGGTTGAAGTTGCTGGGCGTCGAGGCGTCCGCAGGCCGGTTGCTGTCGAGCAGGTCGGTAGCACCCGGATTGGCAATCTGCGTAAGGTTGGCGGCTTTGCTGATACCGGCACGCATGGTCATGGTGGCGACGGCGGCGAAGACCGTCTTGACCAGTTCCAGCGTGCCGATGCCGTTCTGCGACCACGCCACCAATGCGGTGATGATGGCGGCGATGGACGTCAGGTAAGTTTTCTTTCCGGCAATGGCGAGGCGGATTTTGTTAAACATGGGGTCAGGCTCCTTTGGTTGGGTCTACGATTGGTTTGGGGTCGGGTTGAATTGTTGGGTTCGGCTGGATACCGCTAACTTGTGCCGCCGGGCTGGTTGGTTTCATGCCGTACACTCGCTTCAGCAGCGTAGTCAGGAACGCCACCATGCCGCCGTAAAGCCCGTAAAACGCCCCGCTGTTGTTGGCATGGAACGCTATCGAGGTCAACGCGCAATAGCCAATCGCCAGCAGCGTCGTTACGCCGGCCAACCACGGATCGGTGCACGGACTGTCAAAGTAGAGCATGATGCCGAGTTGCGCGAAGCCGATGTACGCGCCGACGACCATGCTGGTCAACTCCTGCCAGTTGAACCAGACCACCTGACACGACAGCGAGGTTGCCACCAGTGAAAAGATGAACAGGATCCGGCCCTCAACGCTTTGTGGTTTCACTTCCCCCTCACAGCCTTGGCGATTTCCAACAGCATCGGCGTCAACGCCGGGTTGGCAAAGATGATCGTGGCAACCACCGTCGCAACGAGCAGCACGCCCAAGGTGGTCGCCAGCAGGCGCGGCTTCTTTATCACCCACCAGACCGGCTTTGGCACCGCCGCGCAATCTTCGCAGTGTGGACCGGTCCTGCTCGCCATGCTCGCCAGCTTCTCAACGCTGGTCTTGATCTCCGCCTGATTCGCCAGCAATGATTTGACATCGCCGTGGGTTTCGTGCTGGAACTCAACGGTATTTTTGAGTGACCGAAACAAGATCACGTTGACTTCGCCTTGCGTGATGCCGTTGGGCTTCTGCGCCAGCTTACCGAGTTCGTCCAAAAGTTGAGTGTCGAGATTAGGCACGCTCAATGTCGCTCCGTTTTAGTTGTGCTTCGTGGTTCATGGCTTGTTCATGGTTCACTGCTTACCGTCAAATTTGTGGCTTGTCCAAAGCGCGAGGAACGAGACGAGCATCAATACGGCGATGATCGCCAGCGTCAATGTAGCTTTACCGTGGTGAGTGAGCGCGGCGAGGGTCATTCTGCACCTCGCCTCGAAATGTCGTTGAGTTTGCCGCCTGCGTTGGCTGTGGTGGTAGCGGTCAATGGCTGGCCGCTGACAGTCACGTTGGATACGATGCCGGCCATCGCGGCAAATGCCCCAACGACCAAAACTGCTGCCAAGGCTGTGGCGTGGGAGTTCATGGGTTGCCGTTGCGGAGGTCGTTAGCCTTGCCGACGCACACACCGAGAAGCATATCACACGTTGTTGGTAACAGGTTGACCGGCGCATTGGTCAGCTTCATCATTTCGCTGCGCATCTTGGCAAGTGAATTGGTCGTCGTGAACCAGCCAACGGCGTTAGTGGCCGCTTGGCTGGAATACATCGCCGCGAGTTTGGCAGTCTGATTCGATACAGCAAGATTGGCAAGCGCAACGCGCCCGGCCAGATTCGTAACCGGGCTATGGCTGATTTGCACGTCACCAACTCCCGGCACATGCACCCACCAGTTGCCTTGAGCATCTTGAGTGTATGGGCCGGACGCAAAACCCTGATGAAATACGTCGCCGGTAAAAATGGTTGTTGCCGTGATAGTGTTGGTGTCAATCGTTGGTGTCGGATTCCACACAATCTTGACGCCGTTGCTGTAGCAATCGTTGCCGATGCAATAGTCGGGAAAAGCGTGCGCGGCGATGGTCAGCCCAAACAGCAAGCAAAATGCGATGGTGGTTTTCATGGTAGCGGCCAAATCTCCGTAGTACAATTATCATTGGTTTGGTTCAATCCTGATGCGTTGGCAACATTGGTAAAAATAACCGATGAAGTACCAGCCTCGTACTCCTTAACCCTGACTGTCGTGCCAGAACCGATGAACAAGGGTGTACTTGTAATAATTCCCATAAAATCGGTTGAAAACGACTTGTAAGCGGCGGTTGTTGTACATTTGGCAGTCACGCCATTGGTTTCTATCCACGTTGCGTAACTACAGCCCTGTGCCCCAGTAGTATTCGAAACCAGGACCCTCCGAATCACAATTAGGTAGTTGTGAGCCAGATTACAGATTGCGTTCGTGCCAGTCCAGCCCCATGCGTTGGGTACACTATTGGTCAAGCATGGTTGCGTGTTCCAGTAGGTGTAGACGTTCCAAGGTATCGTCACATTGTTGGTCAAGTAGGCGATGATGTGCGGGAGCGCGTTGGTTTGGAGGTCAGTAAATTGCACTGCCGATTTCGTGGTGTTAGTCAAGCCTTCCAACACAGTCACGCGATTGCTGGTTGTTGTATCTCTAGCCATGCACGCCGCGTCCACCGTTTGGCTGGCATTGTTGCTGATTGTCCAGAGCGTGTTGCTGGTCGAGTCGAGACAGTTGGTCGTCGCCACCGTCGCATCAACGCCGATGGTAATGTTGCTGCCGCTCACGCTCTGAATTTGTAAGCCGCTTCCCATCGTCAACATGTTCACGCCAGCATTAGTGGAGTAGTCATCGGTCACCGTTAAAAGTGAATTAGTGAACGCCGGCGATCCACTCACCGGTTGAGATCCTGAAACGTACAATCGCCCATCCGCACCAACCGTGAATGTCGTCCAATGATTCTGATCGCCGTAGCTGCCCGGTGCGACACCGGTCACGGCAAGGTGGTTGCTATCAATGGTGCCAGTGAACGACGATAGCGCGGCACTCGCCGCCGCCGGTGGTGCGCCGGTGGTTTGCACAACTCCATTGGTCAGGATCGCGCCAAGTGTTGTAGCGCCAGTAAAGCCGGTTGTCGTGTTGGTGCCATCCCGGCCGGCCGGCCCGATCGCACCAGTAGCCCCTGTTGGACCGACTGCACCTTGCGCACCTTGCAACCCGCTCGGTATCCCAAAATCAAACACTGCCGCGTTGGTGGTGCCGCTGTTACCCACCGTCGCGGGGCTTCCCGGCGCAAGCGTTGTCGTGCTGCCAATGCTCACCGTCGCCGCTGTGCCGGTCGCGCCGGCCGGGCCTGCCGGCCCCACGGCCCCCTGCGCCCCTTGCAAGCCTTGCGGTATCCCAAACGCCAGCACTGCCGTATTCGTCGTCCCGGTATTCGTCACCGTCGCGCTGCTGCCGGGTGCCAGCGTCGTCGTGCTGCCAATGCTCACCGTCGCCGCTGTGCCGGTCGCGCCGGTCGCCCCGGTAACCCCCTGAATCCCCTGCACGCCCTGAACACCTTGGATGCCCTGCGGCCCTTGTGGGCCTACCGGACCCGCCGGCCATGTCGTCACCGGCGCATTGCTACCAAGCGTGATCGCCCCGTACACCGTCAGATTGCTCGCACTCACCGCCGGCGAGTTGGACAGCGTGCAGCCGAGTAGCAGGTTGTTCGTGCCGGTGATGCCGCTGCTCCCCGTCGTGCTCACCGTCCACGTTATCACCGTACCGTTGGTCTGCCACGTCACGGCGATGCCGGTGCCGGCCGCAACGATGCTGTTCGTCGCGCTGCCGGTTCCGCCGCCCACCACGATGCCCTGCCAGATGCTGCCAGTAATGTTCGTCCAGATCAACGTCGCGCTGTTGCTGAGGGTGATCGCCGCGGGCCAGTTGGTCAGCCGGACGCCGCCAATGGTCACGCCGCCAGCGAACACCGCATCGTTGGTCGCAAGCGTGTACGGGTTCGCATTGGTGTCGCTGGTAACCCACAATGCGGGGATTTTGAGTGGTAACGCCGCGCGCGTGCTGGCCATGAATGTGAGTGCGAGAATGAATGTGATGATGGTTTTCATGGCGGTCACAAATTGAGCAGGGTCCAGTTCCCGTTGAACGCGCCTCCGGTGCCAGGACTCGCGCCAACTGACAGTCGCACCACGTTCAAGGTCGGGTCGGTGTTGGTGATGACCTGTTGCATGATCTGTCCGCTATCGCCGGCATTGGTCGGCGGTAAAACCCCAATGGCAAGCTGGCATTGGCTGGTGCAGTTCGGGATCGAGATGTCCGTCGAAACGCTGGCGCCACTGATGGTCCACGGACCTTTGAGACCGCCGGGTAATCCGCTGGGCGCATTGCTCTCGTTGCCAGTGTAAACGTCCCGCTGGATTTCACAAGGTGGCGGGTACTCCCCGCTATCCGGGCGCAGCGTCCACCGTTGGCCGGTTTTCAGCATTACGATCTCTTGATTGTAAACGCGGGAGTGAATCGTGATCGGCACCACGATGGGCGCCAGTGTCACGCAACAGATCGCCGCGGCGTGCCAAGCGGTGTCCCCCGTTTCAAATCCACCACCATTCGAGAAATCAAGCGGACCACCTTCGATGTAGTTGGCGTTGGACTTCAAGGCGTACAAGCTGCTGTTGTAGTCCCGGATGTCGTACTGGTACTGTGTGAGTGGGATTCCGGTCGTCGTATTGATACGCGCCTTGCCGTAGGTGATGGCGATACGGAACCTCACAGCATCAAGACGAGGAATCGCCCAGCCGAACACCGGGGCGCCGTTGCGGCGGGGGTCGTAGAAGATTTTGCCGTAGGCGTCAAAATAACCGTAGTAGGTATTCAAGATGCCCCCCGGTTAGTTTGCATTGTGGAATGTAACCACAAAGCGCAATCGTTGACAAGTTTTTTCATAGTTTCACCAAGTGTAAAGTGCCGGCCGGTCGTTGCGAGTGTGTGCGCCGCGGTGAGGGCTGTGTGGCCACAGCGGGTGAGGTGGGCGCATTGGTAGGCTGGTGCGAGCCGGCCGGCACACGATAGTTGCCGCAGTTGTCGCAGAAGGGGATGCCGTTGCGGTTCGGGCGCGTGGAGCACAGGCGAAAGATGCCGCAATAATTCAGGCTGCCGTCGCCGTCCGGGAGTTCTGAGCCACGATGGACGCAGGTGTTCATTTGTAACCGAACCCGTCCGTGAAGTTGAGCAACAGCCAGCCGCCGCCGACTCCCCATCCGTAGGGCGTATTGTCGAGCACCGGCCCGCCGATGATTGGCGTCTGGTTCAGGAAATCGGGAACCACAACCGCATTGCTGTTGCCGGTCGCCGTGCTGAACCGCTGAAGGAACGCGATGTTGGTCGTACTGTTCCATGCGCCGATTGTCGGCCCCTTCCAGATCGTCGGTGACGGCCACGCCAGATTCGTGACGATGCAGTTCACATTGCTGCCGGTGGCGTAGAAGTAGGTGGTGACGAGCGGCGTGGGGTAGGTCGTGATGTCCTGCCGGTAAGTGTACTGGTGTGGCATCATCTCGCTGAATGAGTTGGTGCAGTCGCCGGTCGCGGCGGGATAATCGTTGGTGACAAAGCGAGTGCCGGGCGTGATGCTGGCGGGGACAGGCAAGACGCTGGTGTTGTAGTAGCCCACCGTCGAAACGCCGGGCAAGGTTGGCGCAAGGTATACGTCCCGCACGCTGCTGAATGATTTCGTAATGTCGGCAAACAGACCGGCGCTGGATTGCTGGGGCTGATAGAGGGTGTAAGCGAGGATGCCGTTAGTGCTGGGCGGCCAACCGTAGGCCGTGGCAGAAGTGTCCACAACGTCGTTGGTGATGTTTACCCAAGACACATTTCCAGCCAGAGCGATTCCCGCCTGCTCGCAGCAATAATCAAAGTTTGTCGGCGCTGTTGTACCGTGCCAGAACGTGTATCCTCCGCCAGACGGCAGAACCGATCCCATGCCAATCCAGACGCAGTTGCTATCAACGTCGAGGGTGATTGGCGTCTGATTTGAGATCATGCCCGCCACAGTTTTCAAGTCGTCACAAGTCGTAATGACAGTGGCAACACCTTGCGTGGGATCGGCGGCGTTGCACCGAATATCCCAG
>Ga0316230_1001549_pt1 | contig 23311 bp, 19 predicted proteins | sample TBH18025metaG_FD_206004 | JGI IMG/M metagenome (GOLD analysis project Ga0316230, IMG submission 206004) | Freshwater microbial communities from Trout Bog Lake, Wisconsin, USA - TBH18025 | ecosystem: Environmental > Aquatic > Freshwater > Lake > Hypolimnion/Profundal zone | place: USA: Wisconsin...
GACGCCTCGTTTGAAAAATATTCGGTGAGCAAGGCGCGTCCACCTGCGACCGCGGGCAGAAGCCTCTGGCAGAGGATGCCGTGAAGCTGCGCCGAGAGGGTCATCCGCACCGACTCCCGCTCGTCGGGGGGGAAAAGCAGCTCGATCCGTGCCACGACATCCGAACACCCGGAGGCATGGACGGTCCCGAAAACCAGGTGCCCGGTCTCCGCCGCCTGGATCGCCGTGATCGCCGAGGCCGCGTCGCGGATTTCTCCCAGAAAAATAATGTCCGGATTCTGCCGCAGCGAACGCCGGAGCCCTTCCGCAAACGACGGCGTGTCGATGCCGACCTCCCGCTGCGTGAAAAACGACATCTTGCCCGTGAAAAGAAATTCGACCGGATCCTCGATCGTGACGATGTGGCGGGCCGCCGTCGCGTTGACCCAATCCAGCACGGACGCCATCGTGGTGGATTTTCCCGATCCGGTGGGCCCGCAGACAATCACGATGCCGGACGGTCTTGCAGCCCATTCCCTGAGAAGTTCGCACGGGAGGCCGAGCGTTTCCATGGCGGGGATTTGGTTCTGAATCCGCCGGAGCACCGCTCCCCTCACTCCGAGTTGCTTGAGCAGGTTGACGCGAAAACGTATCCCCTCCTCCGTGGTCAGGCTGGCGTCCCGGTCGAGCTCGCCGCCCTCCGCCCCGCACGCGGTCCACAGGGCCGCCAAGTCTTGCTCGCTCGGAAGCTCGGATTCAACGGGAGCCAGTGCACCATTGATGCGAAGAACCGCCGGGTGACCGGCGCGCAGAATGACATCCGAGGCCCCGTTCGTCACGGCCGCACGGAGAATTTCATCGAGCAACGGGGAGATCATGCTTTGTTGTTAGCGGACACGGGTTATTCCGTCGAGCCGGATTGAATTTTTCCCCAGGCCTCGAGCGCGGAGAGCGAGCCGAAATCCGCGAACAACTGGAGCAGTCCCTGCTGCTGGCGGGATGTGCGCATGAGTTGGGGAGCGACCGAGCCGACGAGCCACTCGGAGGCTTTTCTCAGGCTCCCGCTGGGAGTCCCCCCACGCAACGCTTTCGTTTCCTCGCGCGCCTTTTCGAGCGGCAACGAGGGAAAGAACGCGTTGACGAGAAGATCGCGGACGCGGTCGGGTCCAACCAAGGCAATCTCCCCGTCGAGTTTGGCTGCGGAAAGGTTCCAGTGCCGTGACCAATACGGGTGGGCCAGGGATTCGAAGAATTCCTCGAACCCCTGTTTTCCTCCCGAACGGATGCCGGCGAGCAATCGGGGAAAGTGGGCCGCTGCGGCCGCGAGCGCCCCCAGCCTCCTGTGCGGGTGGTTCGAGGGCCGGATGCCGGAAAATTTCCAGAGGCTGTGCGGCAGGACAAGGCGGGCCATGCTGTCGCGGATCCCCCACCATTTTTCCCAGAGCGGTTTGAGGTAGTCCTTGGTGGAGGGATCGGCTTCGTCAAATGCCGTCGGCTGGAGGAAGCCCGCGAGACCGAAAAGCCGGGCTTCCCCATCTGGGCCGGCGGCCGCACGCAGGCCGGTGCGCTGGGCCGCGAGGAGAAAAGGGATGCTATTGTTTTTGTAGCCGAATCCGGTTGCCAGCGAATGGAACAGGGCGGTTTCGGCCCCGTGAAGCGTCACCGCTCTCGCGTGGGCGGCATGCTTCATCCGCAGACGGAACTCCGCCGCCTCCTCGATCATCACCATCGCGGCATCGAGGTCCACAGATCCGGGGACATGGCGGAGAGCCGGAAGCGGGTGAGATTCGATTTGCAGATGCGCCTGAGGAACTTCGCGGAAATCCGACGTGCGCGCAAAGGCAGCCGGTGATGTCTGGTGCACGAAAAGCTGGAGCCGGACTCCGCAGTAAGCGGGGTTCGTGGCATGTCCGTGGCGTTCCCAATCGCGGGCATCCATATCCACCTCGATATCCCCGGCGCATTCCTCCTCATCGCCGAAGCGGAGCCGTGCTCCCTTGAAATCCGGTCCCGCCTCGCGGTTCCATTGGCCGAAATGCAGGACCTCCACAACCCGTGCGCCCGCCGTCGCCCAACGCGTGCCATACTCGCCGGCAAACAACCTTGCCTGGATCTCGATCTCGGACTTCAGCCCGGTCGAAGATTCGTTCACAGCACCGCCGAGGCGCACGCGTTCATAGTCGTTCATGGTCGCAGTTCGGGAATCGGAGGAGGCGGCGGCGGGGTGGCTACCGGAGTTGGTTCCGGCGTGGCTGCGGGGCTTGCAGCGGGAAGGATTGCTGCCGGTGAAGATTCGGGCACCGGGCCGGAGAGGCTAATCGGCCCCATCGGCGAAACGGGTGCCGGGCCGGTCTCGAATTGAGTGAACAGCTCTTTTCGCGGTCCCGGCGGCAGCCCGGCAGCCGACTCGCGCGCCAAGACCGACGCAGCCCCTCTCAAGTCGAGCGACTGGAGGGAGACGACAGTTTCGAGATCGAGCCGGATCCGCACCGCGGGGTCGGTTGCGAGAATCTTTGCCGCATCAAAGCTCGCGATGGCATCCGACCAGCGCTTCGCATCCATCTGAGCCGCTCCGAGCGCCTCGAGAAAAAGACTGTTGCCCGTTTGCTTGGCCGCCTGCTGAAACGCGTCTCCGGCCTGGAGGACATTGCCTGAAGCTTGGAGCACAATATCGCGGTATCTCTGCCAGACGTCGGGTGCGGAAGATAACTCAACCGTGCGCCATGCCGCATAGGGGCGGTAGAGCGGGTCGCCGACGACCACCCCCATCCACGAAAGCGCCCTCTGGGACATCCACCCGCTCTCGGCAAGGGTGAACCCCGCCATGAGCCGGTCTTGGAAAATGTCGAGATTCGCCGTGAGGGACAAATACGGCTCGTAAACATTTCCGAGCGTGGCGGCGGCCCCGTGCGCCAAGAGCGGCCCGCACCAATACGTGGTGGTGCTCAATAATGTCGCCGCGCTGAAGGAATGGAGGTGCACGGCGATCGCTCCGCGGCGGAAGCGAAACGATTTTTCCGCGAACGGCCCATCGATCGAACCCGCATACCAACCGAAATACACCGCCGCGTCCGTCACCGGATACCCCTCGGGAAAAGTCGGCGGGTTGTTGTCGTAAATAACCGGCAGCCCCTGCTCCCGCATGGAGACGACGAGATTGGCCATCCACTGGTCTCCCTCGGCATAGCCTCCGCTGGTGATGCCTCGCCCATCGACGTAGGACCAGCCGTAGAGGCCCACGCGCTCGGTGGCGATGGCATCGTCGATCATCGCCCTCACAATGGACGGAGTCGGGCCGTCCAGCCTCGCCGGCAGCAGCAGGCCGGGATAAACCGGATCCTCGAGAATCGGCGTGAACCGCCGGAAATACGGGTTGGGAAAAATCCCGGCCGGGCTCGGCAGCGGCATTCCCAGCGTTGTCAGTTCGCTGTCCACCGAGGCCTCGTTCCGCGCCGCGATCTCCGGGGGGAGCCCCCGCACAATATCCGCCGGCGGGATCGACGGGTCCGGCGCGATCTTCAACGGCATCCCCCGCATGATGGCCACAAAGCGGATCGTCGAGGAGGTGACGACAGCCGCCCCCGCTGAATCCCGTCCCATTTTCCACCACCCCTTGGAGCGAAAAAGTTTGCGCAGGGGAGCCGCGATCGCCGATTCGTAGTCGCTCCGGTGGATCTCCTCCCTGTCCGGACAATCCAGTCCCACAACCTGCGCCGCCGGAATGTTTCTCCGGCCCGCATAATACTCCGCGAGGCTCTTGGAATCCGGATCTTTGGCGTTGTAGAGGACGATCGTTGCCCCGGAGTCGCGCCCGCCTGCCTGCGCCGAGCAAAGTCCTCCGGCAAAAGCCATAAGTCCTATAAGTCCTATACGACCCATTTGTCCCAACTTAAACCGTGATTCTGAGCCCATCATAGGAAAGCCGGATATTTTCCGGCAGCGCCGCCTCGGTCTCCACATGACCCAATTCGTGGCACATGTGGATGAAGAAAGTTTTTTTCGGCCGGATCTGGCCGACCACATCCATCGCCTGCGAGACCGTGAGATGGGTCGAGTGGGCGGCATGGCGGAGGGCATCGATCACAAGAACATCGACGCCCCTCGCGGCCTCGACGGCCTCCGGCGGGACCGCCTGGCAGTCCGTCATGTAAGCCAGAAGCCTCCGGTCGCCCCGCTGGAAGATCAACCCGTTCGTGATCGCGCGCCCATGCGGGAGTTCCACGGGGACGAGGGTTGTCTTCCCCAGTTCAAACGGCCCCCTGATCACGTTCGGCTCCGGCCGCACGTAGTTCCGGATTTTCCGGCCCTCCTCGAAAGCATATTGGAAGACTCGCGCGAGATCTTTCAGCGTCCGCTCCGCGCCATAGACCGGCATGCTTTTGTCTTCGATTTCGCAGAACCTCCGGAGATCGTCAAACCCGAGGATGTGGTCGCAGTGCGAGTGGGTATAGACCGCGGCGTCGAGGCGCGAGACCCCCTCCCGCAGGCACTGGGTGCGGAAATCCGGCGGCGTGTCCACGCAGAAAACCGTCTCCGGCGTCCGGACGAGGATCGCGGTCCGGAGACGTTTGTCGCGATGATCCGGCGAATGGCAGACCCGGCAGTTGCAGCCGATCACGGGGATTCCATGCGATGTGCCCGTCCCTAAAAATGTGATATCCAACTCGCCCATCGCTTTGCTTTCGTGGGCGAGAGTGGCATACTCCGCGCATGTCCGCAACGCTGGCCTCACTGCGAATCAGAAATCTTGCCCTGGTCGAGGATCTTCTGTGGGAACCCCGCGGCGGATTTGTCGTGATCACCGGAGAGACCGGGGCGGGAAAGTCGATCCTCGTCGGCGGGGTCAAACTCCTCCTCGGCGAACGCGCCGACAAATCCGTGATCCGCTCCGGCTGCGAGTCCTGCACGGTCGAGGGAGTTTTCCTTCTCGAAAAATCCTCTCCGCTCCACGCGGTCCTCGACGAGGGCGGGGTCGAACCGTGCGAGCAGGGCCGCCTCATCATCCGCCGCACGCTCACCACCAGCGGATCCGGAAAACAATTCGCGAACGGCTCCCCCTGCACCCTCGCCCTCCTGCGGCAGATCGGCGACCTGCTGATGGACCTCCACGGCCCCCACGACCACCAGAGCCTGTTTTCAAAAGACCAGCAGCTTCTGCTCGTGGATGGCTTTGCCGGTGCGGGCCCGCTCCGGCTCGCCTACTCCGCCGCGCGGAAGGAATGGATGCGGTTGGCCGGCGAGAAACAGCGCCTCACCGAGGATGCGGCGGCACTGGCCCGCGAACTCGATCTCCTCACCCACCAGACACAAGAAATCGGGCTCGCGGCGCTCCAAGCGGGTGAAGAGGAGCCGCTTCTCGCCCGGCAGAAAGCCTCCGCGAACGGGCAGCGAATTTCCGAGATCTGCGCGGAGCTCACGGCTCTTGCCTCGGAATCGGACGATTCCCTCACATCGCGGCTCGGCGATGTCAACCGGATCGCGAAAGAACTCCACCGCCTCGATCCCCAAGGTGGCGGGCTCGAAAAATCCGCCGCCGGGCTGTTCGAGAGCCTGCAGGATTTCGCCCGCGAGGTGGACCGGTATGCCGCTGCGATCGAGACCGATCCTGCGGAGCTTTCAAAAATCGAGTCCCGCCTGGATGTCATCCAATCCCTCAAGCGCAAATACGGGGCTACCGTCGAGGATGTCATCGCGTTCGGCGAAAAAGCCTCCGCCCGCCTTGCCGACCTTCGCAACCGCGAAGAACGCGGGGCCGGGCTCGACGGCGAGATCGCCCGCGCCTCAACAGCCATGAACTCCGCCGCCGAAAAACTCGCGGGCGCCCGCCGGTCCGCCGCCCCGAAACTCACGGCCCTGGTGAAGCGCCACCTCGCCGACCTCGGGTTTTCCAAATCCGGGTTCTCGATCTCGCTCGATCCCCTCGACGAGCCCGGTCCGCTCGGCCGCGAGTCCGCCGAGTTTCTCTTCTCGCCGAATCCGGGCGAACCCGAGCGGCCGTTGCGCGCGATCGCATCGAGCGGAGAAATCTCGCGCGTGATGCTCGCGATCAAAACCGCCCTCGCCGCGCAGGACAGCGTGCCGGTCCTCATCTTCGACGAGATCGACGCGAACGTCGGCGGGGAAATCGGCGCGAAGGTCGGCGCGAAAATGAAAGATCTCGGAGGCTCGCACCAGGTCTTCTGCATCACCCACCTCCCGCAGGTCGCCGCCCTCGCCGCATCGCACTTCATCGTCGCCAAAGACACATCGGGCAAACGCACCAGCACCAGTCTCGCGGAGGCCGAAGGCCCCGCCCGCGAAACCGAAATCGCCCGCATGCTCGGCGGAAATGCCAGCTCCGCCCTGTCTCATGCCAGGGCACTGCTAAAGGAGCGGTAGCGTCCGCGAAGCCGCGGAGCACAGCATCATGCGGCGCGACCTCACCTCATCAACCGCACCCACACCTCGCCGGGAAAGCCTCGCCGCTTTTCTCTTGGATTCGGCGGGACGGTCTGCCAATGTTTCCCCATGCAAAGCACCCGCCTCTGGCTCATGTTTCCGGCGCGACTGATCACGCGCCCGGTCCTCTGGGAACTCGCAAAGGAATTTCCGGTGGTGACGAACATCCGGCAGGCGAGCGTGACGGAGGAGATCGGGCTGGTCTCTCTCGAACTCGACGGGGAAAGGGAGGACATCAAGAAAGCCATCGCGTGGCTCGAGGAGCAGGGCATCAAGGTCGAACCGGTCGAGATCAACACGATCGAGGGATGAGTTGCCGAAAGAGCGCCCTTGCAAGCGCGGCCGGGACCATTATTGTGGCTGCTTTCTTATGCACCTGAATCTCGGGGGTATCCCACGTCCTGTCCGGCGGAACATTTTTTCAACTGCGGCGCTGCTAGCCTGCATATCGGCCCTGGTGGCGGCTCCGGCGGCCCTCGCGCAGGAAGTGGTCGTCGTGCCGGCGAAGACCAGCCTCTGGCAGATCGCGCTGTCCGGCGGGTATGTGATGATCCCGCTGGCCGCGCTCTCGATCCTCGCGGTGATGCTGGTCCTCGTCTATCTGGTGACCCTTCGCCGGGGGGCGGTCGTGACCGCGCGGTTCATGCAGACCGCGGAGGCGCTCATCCGCAAAAAAGATTACCTCGGGCTCCTGGCGGTCTCGAACCGCCACAACGAAGCCGTGGCGCGGATCGTCCAGCGGACGCTCGATTTCCTGACGAAGAACCCGCGCGCAACCCTCGCGGAAGCTCGCGAAATCGCGCAGGCCGAGGGCATGCGCCTCGCCGGGTCATTAAACCAGCAGATCACCTACTTGGCGGATATCGGCACGATCGCGCCGATGCTGGGGCTCTTCGGCACGGTGCTGGGAATGATCAAGTCGTTTACTGCGGTCGCGAGCGATATCGCCGCCTCGAGGCCCATGCTCCTCGCGCACGGCGTCTCGGAAGCCCTCGTGACGACCGCCGCCGGGCTGCTGGTGGGAATTCCCGCCATGGCGGCGTATTCGTTTTTCCGCGGGCGCGTCCAGGCGCGGATCTCGGATCTCGAGGCGGCCACAACCCAGTTGATCGCGCTGCTGGGCGTGGATTCGCCCAGCCGTCGGGAATGAGGGCGCGGCTCGCGGCAGTTTTATTTTTCACCGGATTGCTCTCGGTCTCCGGCCAGCCTGTCTCTGGTGAGCCCGAAGTGCGCAGGGCGCTGCCCGTGAACACGCCCGCTCCGACGGAAAATCCCGAATGGATGGAAGGAGTCAGGCCGTCCACCACGCCGGTTCCAGTCGCCAGGGCGGTTGCAGTGAGAACTCCCGCTCCCCAGCCGTCCGAATCCCCCACCCCGGCCGAACAGCCGTTCCGGCCCACGGGCCGGGTCGAGGTCGCCCCGGCTCCCCAGCCGGATGAAAACGGGACCATCCGGATCGCCCCGTCGTCCGCCCCGGCAGCCGACCATTCCCGCGAGCAGTTGGACCTTGCCAACAGTCTTTACTCGCGGAAAATGTATGACCTCGCGGTCCCGGAATACGAAAAGTTCCTGATTTCATCTGGGGCGGGAGGCGGGCGGGACACCGCGCTGTTCCGCCTTGCCGAATGCCACCGCATGCTGGGCAACATCCCTGCGGCCCGCACGGGTTACGAGAAACTGGCGATGGAGTTTCAGAAGGGGGAATTCGCCGGGGCTGGCGCCTACCGCTTGGGCGAATTCCTGTTCGGCGAAAAAAACTACGAGGCCGCAAACACCCAGTTCCAGACCGCGGCGCGCGAGTCCAAAGACGGCGAAGTCCGCCTGACCGCGCTGTATTTTTCCGCCCGGAGCCTCGACTACCTCAAACGGGACAAGGAAGCCCGCGATGCCTACAAGGCTGTGCTGGCGGTGGAGGGGAAGAATCCCTACCGCGAGCATGCGCTCATGGCGGCCGCCGACATCGACGCCCGCGGCGGGGACAAAGAAGCCGCCCTGGCCGCTTTCGAGGAGCTGGGAAAATCCGGCAAGACCACGATGGCTGCGGAAGCTGCCGTGAAAGCCGCGGCGCTGGCCTCGGATCTCGGTCAAAAAGAGAAAGCCGTCACCCTGTTTGAAAAGGCGGCGAACAACCCGGAGGGCGGAGACTGGAAGCCGGTGGCGATCATCGGAGCCATGCGGCTCCGTTACCAGGCGTCTTCCTACAAAGCGGTGGTGGACATGGCCGCCGCCGTGGACCAACTTCCCGCGGAGACCCGCCCTGAGGCGCTCCAGATCCTCGCGGCTTCCTACCGGCAGCTCGGGAACAACCTGGATGCCCGCCGGATTTACGACCGGATCCTCAAAGAATATCCCGACTCCGCGCCTTCCGGCGACGCGCGTTTCCAGCGGCTGGTCAGCCTCTATGCGCTGAAGGACAAAAATCTCGCCGCCGAAGTGGACGCGTTCCTGGAGAAGAGCACGAACCCGAAGGAACGCACGCAGGCGCTGCTTCTGAAAGCGGAGACATTGTTCAAGCAGGGCGACTACGCCGGCGCGGGCAAGGTCTATGAAGGGCTGCTCGCCCGGGAACTCGCAGACGACCTCCGCGCCGACGCGCTCTACAAACACGCCTGGTGCCTGGCCGCCACGGGCGACCACCCCGGCGCCGCCTCGGCCTACTCCGAATTCCTCGCGAAATTTCCCGCCCACAAACTCGCCGTCACGGCGCTCGCACAGCGGGCGCTCTCGAAGCAGGAGAGCAAGGCGTTCGACTCGGCGATCGAGGACTTCGATGCCATCGCCGCCAAGTATCCGGGGACGAAGGAACACGAGCTCGCCCTGCAGCAGAAGGCCCTGATTTTCGGGCAGCAAAAAAAATACGCCGAGATGTCGCAGACGTTTGAAAAGCTGCTCGCCGAATTCCCCAAAAGCGCCGCCGCCGCCCAAGCGAATTTCTGGCTCGGGTGGGCGGCGTTCGAGCAGAAAGGCTACAAGGCCGCGATCCCCAAGCTGGAAACCGCCCGCACCCAAGACGCCGCACAATACGGGGAGCGGGCGTCGCTGCGGATCATCCTGTCGTATTATTACATGGAGGACCGGGAATCCGTGGCCCGGGAAGCGGCCAATTACAAAGGAGGAAATCTCCCCGCCGAGATCACCCTCTGGCTGGCCTCCCGCCTCGTGGACGAGGGCAACTACGCCAAAGCGGAATCCCTCCTGCTGCCGCTTGCCAGCAACCCGGCAGCCCTCACCCCCGACGCGTGGATCAACCTCGGCGAGTCGGAAATCCGCCTCGGGAAATTCAAAGAGGCGCGCGGCCCGACCGACAGATTCCTCGCGACCGCACGCGACCCGGCCACCCGCGCGCGCGGGCTCATGGCCAGCGCGCAAATCCACCTGGGGATGAAAAATCCCGCGGAGGCCGGCACCGTTGTCGAGGAGGTCCTGCTCCTCCAGCCGGAAGGCCGCCTCAACGCGGAAGCGCGGATTTTGCAAGGGGACATCCTGCTCGCCCAGGGCAACGCCGATGCCGCGGCGCGCGCCTACATGACCGTCGCCGTGCTCCTCGACGACCCCGCGATCACCCCGCGCGCCCTCCAGAAAGCGGCGGATGCCTACCAGCGTGCCAACAACCGGTTCGAGGCGGAAAAAGCCCTTGCACAACTCCGGCAAAAATATCCAGATTTCCAGAAGTCTCCCAAATCGCCGAAAACCAAATCATGAAAACCGCAGTCATTGTCCTCCTCGCCGCAACCGCCGCATGGGCGGGCGAGATCAAGCTCCACGATCAACCGCTGCCCGAGGTCAAAGCCTCCATCCAGATTCCCGAAGGTTGGACATCGTCCACAGAGAGCGACGAAGGGGTTTTTGTTTACCACCTCGGAAAAGGCGGCCACGCGGGCGATGCGGACCCCTTGGCCATCACGCTCAGCGTCACCACAAAGGTTCCGGAACGCACCGCCCAGTCCCCCTCCCAATATGCCTCGGCTCTCATCGACATGTCCCAGGACGAAGGCCCGAACTCCGCCATCCAAAAAGCCCAGCTCGACGGTCTCCAGTCGCTCCGCTCGGAATACCACTTCGAGAGCGACAAGGGGAAAATGCGCGCCGTCAACATCGCGGTCCCGAACGACAAAACAGGCACGCTCTATTTCTTCGCCTGGCAGGCGCCGATGGACGAGCCGGCCGAGGCGGAGGCGATCCGGGACAAAGTCGTGGCCTCGGTGAAATTCGATCCCGCGTTCTAAGCCGCCCCATGAGGAACCTGCTGCGCTTTCTGGTTTTTGTCGCCGCCGCCGCCTGCGCGGTCGGCTTTCTCTATTTCTGGAAGATGGTTGCCCCACCCGGCCAGGCCCCCCCGGCCGCCGTCCAGCCGCCGGCCCAGGGGCGGCTCGGGGAGATGGATCGCGAATTCACCTCGCTCGTCGGGAACGTCCTTCCCTCCGTGGTAAGCATCAGCGCGATTCCGGCGGAGACCATCGACCCGAGAGCGAACCTCCTGCGCGGCCTGCTCGGCGCCGGGCCGGGAACCCTCCCCCCCCAACTCGGAGCCGGCGCGATTGTTTCGAAGGAAGGCTACATTGTCACGAACGTGCATGTGATCGATCGTGCCGGCGCGGTCGAGGTCCACCTGAACGATGGCCGCACGCTCCCCGCGAAGTTCGTGGGGGCAGACCGGCTCGCGGATGTGGCGGTGCTCAAAATCGACGGGGGCGATCTCCAGCCGCTGGCTTTCGGAGACTCAGACGAGGTGCGGATCGGGCAGATGGTCATCGCTGTCGGAAACCCGTTCGGCCTGCAGGAAACCGTCACCAAGGGAATCATCAGCGGCAAGGCCCGCCGGGTGAGCGAGGCGGCCAACGAGTTTTTTCAGACCGACGCCCCGATCAACCCTGGAAATTCCGGAGGTCCGCTCGTGGATCTCAACGGCCGGATTATCGGCCTCAACAACGCCATGCTGCAAAACACGTCCGGCATCGGGTTCGCCATCCCGTCCAACACGGTCCGTAGAATCTTCGACAACATCCGGGAATACGGGCATGTGATCCATCCGTGGTTCGGTGTCGTCATGCAGCCGATCACGCCGGCTGTGGCCGCCCAACTCGGTCTCCCGGACACCAAGGGGGCACTGATTCAGGCGACCATGGACAACGCCCCGGCAGCCCGATCGGGTTTGAAGCCGGGGGATGTCATCCTTTCGTATAACGGGCGCCCGATCGTCGATTGGAAGGACCTCCGCAACAGGGTCGCCGAGACGGAACCCGTCCGCGAAGTGACCATCGGCATCCTCCGCGAAGGCCGGAACCTCAAGATCCCCGTCAAAATCGAAAAACAGCCCGGTGAATAGGGCTTTGTTTTTTTTCCAAAACCGGTAAATTGTTTGGCTCGTGACTCCGTCCACACAAGCCTCACCTCCGATTCCCCGGCAGCCGATTGGAGCGACATTCGCCGTTGCCGTTGGCGTCCTGGGATTTTTCCTCGTCCTCCAGTTCCTCGCCGTCCTGTGGATTTGGCTGCCGAAGCTCCGGGAAAAAGTCGTCGAGAGCGCGACCGTGGCCAGCGTTCATCCCGCGGCAGAAAGCCAGGTTTCCCCGGTGCAAACAGGCGGCACCACCGCACCCGAACGCCCTCAGCCCGACCCGGCTCTCGTTCAAAAAATCAACCGCCTGGTCACGGATTCCGACCGGGCCTACCGGGTGGGAGATTTTGAGACCGCGCTAAAAGGGATCAATGAGGCGGCCGACTTGCTCCCTGACGACCCGGGAATTCTCCTCCGCCGCGCCCGTCTCCTCGAAAGCATGCAGCAACCCGCCGATGCCGCGGCCGACTACGCGCGCGTCGCCGCTCTCCCGGGCCTCTCGGCCGAACTACGCACCCAGGCCGAACGCAAGCTCACCCAGCTCGGCGGCAGCGTCTCGGGAAATCCGGCCGCCAGTTCCGCCGCCAACCAAGGGGACGAAGCCCCTCCGGGTAGCGGGTCGGATGTGCGGGACGACACCGGCCTGCAGCCCGGCTCCAGCCTCGGAGTCGTGGACGCCAGGCTGCGCGACGGGAGCCCCGGAACCAAAGTCCTGCGCATAGCCATCAAGGCCCGGCATGGAATCACCGTGGACGCCAGACAGATGAAACTGCACGTCTTCTTTTACGAAAAAGACGAGGCGGGCGACATCCAGTTGACGGAATCAAAAGTTGTCTCCCAATGGATCAGCCCGCCGATCGACTGGAAAAACGACGAGCCGGAACTCCTCGATGTGACTTACATTCTGCCCGACAGCAATCTCCCCGGCAGCGCCGCCTCGAACGGCTCGCCCGGAAGGACTTTCGTGGGCTATATCGTCGGCATTTATTACAACGGCGAACTTCAGGACACGCGGGCCGACCCGGGGAATCTGGCCAAGAAGTTCCCTCTTCCTCTTTATCTCAAACAGGAATCCCAATGAAAATTCTGCTCGTGGATGGTGGGCCCGGAGTGGCCGAGGCGCTGGCTCAATCTCTCCAGACCCTCGGATGGCCGGGGGTCGGTGCCGCGACCAACTCCGACGAAGCGGTGGAGTGGATCAACCGAGAAGGAGGCTGCGACGTTCTTGTCACAGAGGTTTTTCTGCAGCCTGCGGACGGATTCACTCTCCGGGAAACTATCCAGCCTCATCTGCCCGAGATGAAAACCATTTTCACCTCGATTTACGATGCCTCCGCCTATACCGAAAGGATGGCAGGGCGTGAATTTCTCCAAGCACCTCTGACTCACGGCGTGCTGGACGCGGCGCTGCGCAAACTCACATCGGCATCTCCCGCAGCCATCCCCGTGCCATCCGCCTCGCCGCAGCCGACACCCGTCGCCGCTTCGCCACGGCCGACACCCGTTGCCGCTTCCCCGCAGCCGACACCCGTCGCCGCTTCCCCGCAGCCGACACCCGTTGCCGCTTCGCCTCAGCCGACACCCGTCGCCGCATCACCACGGCCAACACCCGTCGCCGCTTCGCCGGCCCAGCCGGCACCCAAAGCATCCGCAAAAACCGGCGCGCAACCATTGTCGGTCCACGCGACCGCTGTCCCGGTCAAGGCTTCAGCCCCCACACCTGTTGCCGCCAGTCCCCGTCCCGCAGCATCTCGCGCAAGCACGGCATCCACTCTCGGATCCGAAATCGAACTGCCTCCGGACGCTCTGGTCGGAAAAACCATCGTAAACTATCACGTGGAGGCCCGCATCGGCAAAGGCCCTTTGGGACCGGTTTACCGTGCCCGCCAGACAAACATTGAAAGGCTCGTCCGGTTCTATGTCTTGGATGCCTCGCTGGCAGCGGACCCGAGCGCGATCAACCAGTTCCTCTCGAATGCCAGCGCAAAAGCCAAGGCGACCAACCCGGTCATCATGTCGGTCTATGAAGCCGGCGACAGTGAAGGCGTGTATTTTTACTCGTGCGAATACATCCCCTGCCGCTCGGTCGGTCAACTCCGGGAATCGGGCGGCACCCTTGACGAAACCACCGCTCTCGCCGTTCTCAAGGCTGCCGGGGAGGCCTTGGACTATTTCGCACGCGAAAAACTCGATCACGATCTTCTCACGGAGAATGCCCTGCTGATCGGCCCCGCCAACCGCGTGCGCGTGGCAAATATCGCTTCGAATCACATCGCGCTGGCTTTTGATCTGAAAGCAGAAATGCGACGGGTCGGAGAGATCGTGCTCGGCGTTCTTCCTCCTTCCGGTGCCCCAAATGCCCGCGACTTGGCGGTCCAACTCACCGATCCGGCGGCTGCGCCCGCATCCTGGGCGGCCTTCCTCCAAATCCTTGCCCCCCACCAGCCGAAAGCCTTCATCACCGACTCCTACAAACTCGACGCCCAGGAACGCGCCGCGATCCGCGTCGTCGAGGAATCCAAGAAACGCCAGAAACGCGGGATGCTCATCAACACGCTGGTTTCCCTCGCCCTCCTCGCGGCGGCTCTCGTCGCCATCTACGTTGCCTTCCTGCGCCCCAAAAGCGCCACCGTCCGCGATCTCGAACAAATGGTCGAAGTTCCTGCGGGGGAATTCATTTATCAGGACGGCCAGAAAGTCACCCTGCCGACATTCTATATCGACAAGTATGAAGTCACGATCGGCCAATACGCGCAGTTCTTGGATTTCATCGAGAAAAACCCGGACAAAATCGCGCAGTATGAACATCCCGACCAGCCGAAGGGCAAGTCCCACGTGCCGGCGGAATGGGCGGACAAAAAGGAACTCAACCCTCCGTTCCCCGGCTATTACCATCGCGCGCAGCAGTGGGGACGCTACGAGAAGGCCGCGCTCGACGTGAATTGCCCGGTCTTCGGCGTGGATTGGTTCGATGCTTATGCTTACGCCAAGTGGAAAGGCCACCGCCTGCCCAACGAACAGGAATGGGAAAAGGCCGCACGCGGAACCGACGGGCGCAAGTTTTCCTGGGGAAACAACGAGGATCCTTCCCGCGCGAATACCGGAGCAGATTACGATCGCAGCGACCCCGAGAAGGGCGGCGACAAAGACGGCTTCAAACGCTGGAACCCCGTGGACGCGAAACCCGGCGACAAAAGCCCGTACGGAATGGTCGGCGCCTCGGGCAATGTTTCGGAGTGGACGGCAACGATCGCCCCAAGCCCCGAAGGCAGCGGAAAGGCGCCGGTGATCCGCGGCGGAAACTGGGAAAACCCTGACCCCTCCGTGACCCGCCGCATCCTCAAGCTGATGGATCTCCAGCAGGCGGAGACCCTCGGATTCCGCACCGCTTCCGATACCACCCCTGCCAAAAAATGAGGATATTCCTGATTCCGGCGGGCATCCTCTTGGCGGCTCTGGCGGCGAGCGCCCAAGTGCAGGTGGATATCTCGATGAAGCGGACTCTTTACATCGTTTACGAGCCGATCCTCGTCACCGTCACCATCACCAACCTTTCCGGCAATGAACTCGCCCTCGCGGACAGCGGGCACAACAAGTGGTTCGGATTGCAGTTGGAGACTCTCGACGGACGGCCCATCCCACCGACGGACGGCGACTACTCCAACCAGCCGGTCCAACTCGGCCCCCAGCAGAAAATTACCCGGACCGTTAACCTGACCCCCATTTTCCCAGTCAACGAATTCGGCGGATACCGCCTGAAGGCGAATGTTTTCTCGCAGCAAAACAACCGGTTTTTCACATCGCCGGCACTGAATTTTGAAGTCACCGACGGGCGCGTGTTGTGGCAGAAAGCCGTCGGCGTGCCGGACGGATCGCCCGGAGCCGGGACCACCCGCACGATCTCGCTTCTCTCGCACCGCCTTTCACAGAGCACGCAGCTCTACATCCGCATCGAAGACAAACAGGCGGGGATCGTTTACTGCACCCACCAGCTCGGGAAATTCCTGAACTTCGGGAATCCGAGCATCCTTCTCGATGCCCAGAACAGGGCCCATATTCTCCAAAATGCCGCCCCGAAAGCCTACGTCTATTCCAAGATCGGCCTCAACGGAGAGGTCATGGAACGCAAATCCTACAACGAGTTTTCCTCGCGCCCCGAACTCCGCAGGGGCAGCGATGGCAGTGTCGTGGTTGTCGGCGGGCAAGCCTACGATCCGAATGCCCCGCTGCCGGAACAATCGCTCCCCTCGATGAGCGACCGCCCGGTCCCTCTCCCGGGATCGAGCCCCAAGGGGGCGAAGCCCACGCCCACTCCGGAAGACAGGCCCCCGGAACATCTCCTCACGCGATAGGCCCGCCACCTATGATTTCGGAGAATTTTTCGAAGACGATTCGCAACTTTCTCCTTGTCGTCCTTTTCGCCCTGCTCCTCACGTCCTGCGCGACTCCGCCACTTCCGGAGGAATGCGAACCGGTCGTGGCCATGATGGCCGGGCGACTGGAACTCGCCCGCGATATTGCGTGGGCCAAGTGGGAGGAAGGGCTGCCGGTCCGGGATCCTGTTCGCGAGGCGGCGCTCATCGAGAAGCTCACCCGCCAGGGAGAGGCTGCAGGAATCGAAGAACTCCTGGTGCTGCGGTTTGTCAGGGCCCAGATCGAGGCTTCGTGCCTGGAGCAGGAGGCTTGGATGAAAAAATGGCGGAAAGGGACACCGCTGCCCGCCGGCGAGCCCCCGGCGCTGGACAGCCTCCGCAAGCGGCTCGATCAAATGTCGCCGCTTCTTCTCGCGGAGTGGGCCGCCGCCCCGACCACCCCGCGAGCCGCCGCCAGGCAGCGACTGTTGAAATCGGTAATCGACCCGCGCTCGGCGACCGTGGCCGCTTCGGGATTTCTCAACGCGGATTTTTAATCGCGTCAATCCGCGTCACGGCGCACGAGAGCCGTGACGATTCCCGGCTTGCCAAGGATGGTGATCGGGTTTATGAACCATGCCCTCTCACATGGCAGCAGCAAATGATCTCCGCAAAGGCATGGCAATCCGCTACAATGGAAACCCGGCCATCGTCCTCGATATCCAGCACCGCACCCCCGGCAACCTCCGCGCCTTCGTGCAATGCATCATCCGCTATATCGGCACCGGAAAATCCGCCGACATCCGGTTTTCCTCGACGGAAAAAGTCGATCTGGTGGATGTGAACCGCCAGCAGTTGGAATTCAGCTACGCCGACCACCAGGGCTACCACTTCATGGATCCCGAAACCTACGAGACCATCACCCTGCACGAGGAACTCATCGCGGAGGGCAAGGACTACCTCGTGGAAAATCTCAAGGTGGAAGTTCTCAGCATCGAGGGCCGGCCCGCCCAGGTCGTGCTCCCCTCCTCCGTGAGCCTGAAGGTCACGGAATCAGCCGAGGGAGTCCGGGGCGACTCCGCAAACAATGTCCAGAAGCCCGCCAAACTCGAAACGGGCAAGACGATCAACGTCCCTCTCTTCATCAAGGAAGGCGAATTGATCAAAGTCAGCACCGCCGACGGCTCCTACTTGGGCCGGGCATAACGGGACGCGAAACATGGCCGGGAAACGACGTCAAAAGCGTGCGCCCGCCAGATTCAACGCCACCTTCGCGGGCAGGGTTCCCGACACGATTCCCACGCGGTGGGTGAAATTTGTCGTCGGGATTTTTCTCCTCCCTCCCGCCTGGGTGCTGACCCAGACGTTCTTCACCGCGTTCGCCCGCACGACGGTCCACGACGCGTTCTGGCTCACCGAGGAGTTCTGGTTTTTTTCTTTGGGGGCGCTGCTTTGGTTCGTGGCATTTTTCGGCCTGCCGCGCCCGCTTTGGATCTACGTCTTCGGTCACGAACTCACCCACGCGGTCTGGGTTTTGATCATGGGCGGTCGGGTGCACAAGTTTCACGTGAGCAAAACCGGCGGGCATATTCTCACTGACAAAACGAACACCTGGATCGCGCTCGCCCCGTATTTTTTTCCGATCTACAGCCTGCTCGTGGTCGCCATCTACGGGGTGGCCGCACTGTTCACCGATGTTTCCCCCTACCGGGAATGGCTCTACGGGGCCGTTGGTGCCACATGGGCGTTCCACCTTTCCTTCACCTGCTGGATGATCCCCAAGCGCCAGCCGGACCTCACGTATGGCGGGACGTTTTTTTCCCTCGTCCTCATCTACACCCTGAACCTGCTTCTCCTCGCCATCCTCCTCATCATCGCCTCGCCCGGAGTGACGTGCTTCGGGTTCCTGCGCGACTTTTTTGGGAATGCGGCGGATTTCTCCGGCCAGGTCCTGCGCCTCGCGGCGAAAATGTAGCGGCCCGTCAGGCGCGCGGGACGCACGACTTGGAGAGCCATGCGGAGAACTCGGCAGCCCCGATGGCATCCGCGGCGAGCGCCAGCGTTTGCAAGACGGCTTCTTCTTCGGGGGCCTGAAACACATAGCCGTTGGATTCAAGAAAGAGGGCGGCAGCCATGAGCCCCGACCTTTTGTTCCCGTCCAGAAACGGGTGGTTCTTGACGATGCCATCGGCATAGGCGGTCGCAAGGTCAAAGAGGCTCGGCTCGCCGTAGTGAAATAGGTGCAGCGGCCGGTTGAGCGCGGACTCGAGAAGCCCCTCGTCACGAATCCCGCCCAGACCCCCAAACCGCGCGAGCAACGCGTCATGAAAGGCGAAGCATTCCGCTTTCTCGATCCAAACCGGCTCGTTCATTTGGCGAGTTCACGGAATGCGTTGCGATACCGCCCCATCAGGCTTTCGGCAATCTGCATTTTTTCATCGAACCCCGGACGATCCGGCGTAATCGTGAGCGAGCTTTTCGGTGCCTCGGTCAGATACAGCGTGGCTCCCTCTTCGACCCGTAGGGTTTGCAGAGCCTCCTTGGGCAAAACGATTCCCAGCGAATTGCCGATCTTGCGGACTTTGGTGGCGATTGGCATGGCATAACATGCGTTATTACATGCCGGTTTGTCAAACGGAAACAGCAGACCGTTTCGAAAGGGAACGGCACCACATCTCGATCCCGAAACGAAAAGAATCCTGCAAATTGTGGTTGTTCAGAAAAATACATCCGTGATACCCCAGATGAAAGATCCCTGCGGCCCATGAGATTTTCCAACGAAATTCCTTGGAAAAGCGGACCGTAATCCCTCGCAACCCAACCCACTTGAAAATACCGATGATGATCCCGACCCAATGTTTCCGTGCGGCAAAATGGCTGCTAGCCTGCGTGGTGGCAGTGTGGGTTTTAACGGCCAACGCCGGGGCCACCTTGGTCATGCAGACCGACGGCACCATCGTGGCCGGGGATTACCGCATGTCGATGAACAAGGACGGCATCATTACCCTCAGCGATCCCGAGGGGCTCATCTATGATCTCTTTTTTCCCAAGAATTACCCGGGGGGAAACTCCAAAGAAACCAAGAAAGTCACCTTAAAGAACCCCAAAGTAAGCGTGGATGGAAAATCCAAAACGGTCACCTTCTCCGGCTTGGCCGAACCGCCCAACGGCAAACCCTTCGAGGTCCAGACTTCCATGGCCATCACCCCGGAAGAGCGCGTCCGCGTCTCATTGAAAGGCGTTTTGAATGAGCCGGTAGGGAGATACCTCGGCGTCCGGGGCGATCTGCACGTGGCGCGCGAAGCCGTCGTGGGCGGCGTGATCGCCATCGGCGATCAAAAATTCCCCATCCAGGAAGCCAAGCCGTCTGAAAACAAGACGCTCAAACAAGGCCCGGCGGAAACCGTCGTGTTCAATGCTGGCAATCCCCGCAAACAAATCTCGTTCATTCCGGTCCAACAAAGCGGGTCCTCCGTAAAGGATTGCAACACCGTCAGCTACCGCGCTCCCTTTTTGGCAATGACCTTTGATCTCAAAGGCAATGAACTGGCCTACGACGTCGAGCTGCCCAGCGCGCCGAGCGCCCCCAAATCCCCCGACACCTACGCGGGCATCGACTTTTGGAAAAGCAACCGGCTCCACATGCCCCAATACAACCAGAGCCGCAACCTGATCCAGAACCCGGGATTCGAGGCCGGTTTCGCCTATTGGCACTGGGCCAGCCTGGGCCGGTTTCCCACCGAGCCGAAGCATGACGAGTATTCCGAGATTTCCACCGAACAACCGCAAAGCGGCAAACGCTGCCTGGCCTTGCGCGGAGAGCCCGGCCTGACGCCCGCTGAGATCGCCACGTTCGCTATCCCGGTGGAAAAAGACCAGGAATACACATGGAGCTTCTATGCGCGCAGCAACAAAGGGAAGGGTCGCCTCAACATCAACGCCCAAGGGTTCTTTACGCCGCCCTTCATGATCTGGAAGACCGTCGATGTCACCGGCACCGAGTGGAAACGCTACACGTTCACTTTCAAGACAACCCACTCCGTTCTGAACGTCAGCTTTGGCAACGCATCAACGCAGGAGGACGACTGGATCTATGTCGACTCCGTGCAGCTTGAAAAAGGCAGCCAAGCCACAGAATTCACCACCAAGCCGGTGCTGGCCTGGGTTTCCAGCGACACCCGCGGCAACCTGTGGGAGCCGGGCAACGATCCCCACGCCGTCCTGCACGTCAGCGGCAAGCCGGGAAGCAGCGGAAAAGTCGCCGTGAAGGAATCCGATTTCTTTGGAAAAGAAACGGAACGCGGCACGCTCGACTACCAACTCGACCCGACCGGAGAAGTTTCCATTCCGCTGCCCTGGGCGGCGAAACTGCCGCTGGGCACCCACGTCATCAACCTGGAAGTCGCCACCCAAGACGGATTTGTCGGCAAAGACACGAGCCGCTTCACCGTGATGCGCTTCCTCAAAAACGAGCACCAGCACAAAAACCTCTTTTCCGCCCACATCGCGAACGTCACTGGATCATGGAAGCGTCAGGCCGAGTTTTTCAAGCGTGTCGGGCTGGGGTCCACGATTCTCTTCGATCCTTGCTCCCACGGATTTCACAAGCTCCTCGAAGACGCCGGCATTCTGCATTTGAGTTCCATCTTTGACGCCGGACAGGGGTTCAAAAAGCAGATGGGCTGGGAGCAGCACGAAAACGGGTTCAATGTTTCGCCCGAGCAACTCCAGCAAATCGAAGAACTCTGCTACCAGAAGGCCAAGGAATACCCGGAAGTCAAATACTGGAAGCTCAACAACGAGCCCGATACCGGCCCCTTCATCGACAATATTCCCAATATGAACAAAATGGTGGATGTCTTGATTGCCGCGCGCAAAGGGACGCTTCGCGGCAACCCCGAGGCGGTGCTCATCGGAAGCGATCCGGCCAACATGTATGCCAGCAGCGGCATCGCCTTTGTGAATACCCAAATGGAAGCCATCGGCAACCGCAAAGTCTACGATATTCCCGCCATCCACCCCTACCGCGAGCGGCCCGAGGCCCCCGACCGCGACGCCGAGACCAAGCTCTTCCTGGATATGCTGGGCCGTCACGACTACCACGGCGATGTCTGGTTCACCGAGGGCATCTACTACCAGAACTACATCGTGCCGGAGTGGTCGCTCGATACCCACAAAGGCTGCTCCAGCGATCATTTCCGGGCGGGTGCGCTCAGCTACGACCTGGGCTGGGGCGAGCGGATGGCCGCCGCCTATGCCGCCCGCAGTTGGCTGGTGAGCCTCAAATACGGCGACCGCGTCAAACTCGACATCGACTGGGGCTTCTACACCAACAGCGCATCGGATGTGGATCTAACTCCCTGCGCCCTGGCCTTCGCGCCCAACACCCTCGGCAACATTTTGGGCAATACCACCTTCAACACCGACCTGAGCCTCGGCTACGAAGTGCGCTGCTACGTCTTCCAGGACGAAAAACAAAGGCCCGTCGCCGCCATTTGGTATCACAATCTTGAAAGCGACAAAGGCAAGACCCTCGGGCCGGTGCTCGACGTTTCCGCGTTGACCCAGGCCGATCCCGAGCTCAATTACGCCGATTTCATGGGCAACCTCCACGTCCTCAAGGAAAACGTGCAACTGAGCCCGTTCCCGATCTTCATCCGCGGAGCCAAGGGCTCGACGGACGCCTTCATCGCAAGCCTTGCCCAAGCCTCGCTCGTCGATGACAAAGGGGCGCTCTTCGCCTCCATCACCGTCCAATTGCCCACGCAGGCGCTCATCCAAGTCGACAACTCGATCAACAAACCCTTCAAGGGAACCGCCAAACTTTTCAAAGGCAAAGAGGTCGTGGCGGAGGAAAAGATCACCATTCCCGCCAAAAAATCGTGGGCCCGGCTCATCGACGAACCTCTCGCGCCCAACATCCTGAGTTCCACCGACCTGACCCTCGAACTGACCCCGGAAGGCAAAACCGAAGCGACCTCCTTCGCCTTGAAGCAAAGCGTCATGCTCTGGCCCAAATGCAAAGCGCCCATTACCTTCACCGGAAATGTGCAGGAATGGCAATCGGCCTTCCAAACCCCGATCGTCAACCGCATCGAATTCGGCCCCTATGGGGAGAGCGAAAGAAAGTTTAAGGATCACCCGGTCCCCTGGAAAGGGCCAGAGGATCTCTCCGCAACAATGTATGGCACCTGGGACGAGGAAAACCTCTACCTGGCGTTTGCCGTGAAAGACGACGTCCTCCATCCCAATCCCAATCACGACATGGCGTGGAACGGCGACAGCGTCCAACTCTACTTTGATGGTTGGGCCGATGCCCGCAAACACCGCGAAAAAGGCTACGGCCCCGACGATCAGACATTCGTCCTCTGGCCCAACCTCCCCGACAGCCTTGTCCGGCGCGACGTCCCCCCCGAACGCCAACTGGCCTTCCTGGATGCCGGTCCCGTCAAGAACGCCCGCATCAAAGTGACGCGCACCGAAGGCATGACGTTTTACGAAGTGGCCTTGCCCCTCAAAGACCTCTATCCGGTCCAACTCAAGGCCGGGGAGAAATTCGGATTCGCCCCCTTGGTCAACGATGACGACGGCGACTACCGCAAACGTGCCCTCACATTGACCCCCGCAGGCACCGAACCATCCAATCGCCCGGACCTCTATCCCACAGTGATTCTTGCGCCGTAACGCCTTCGGAAAGAAGTTATCAACCGCACCCACTTTTCATCACACCCCAGCGCCCGGGCGATTCACTTTTCTGTTGTATTGGAAGCAGGGGATGAGGTGTAATAATTTTTTTTTCTCCCACCGAGGCTTGCATGGATACGATTCTGGAATCGCGCGAAATTCAAATTGAGCGCAAACATTTTTTTATCGAATACCGCGAAAATGAACGCGGGCGTTTTTTGCGCATTACCGAGGAGGCGCATGGCCGGAGAAACACGGTGATCATCCCGAGCACCGGGTTGGAGGAGTTCGAGAGCGCGCTGGACGAGGTGCTGTCGGCGGCCCCGCCCGAGGAGTCATAGACCTCCGGAAAAGCAGGAGGCCTCGATATTAAGCGATTATGAAACCACCCTACTACAAGAATTCCAAACAGTCCGTTGAAAAACGAATCGAGGATCTTCTCGGCCGGATGACACTGGAGGAGAAGGCGGGACAGCTCAATCAGCAGGCTCCCGGAAGAGAAACGGAAAGACATCCCAAC
>Ga0316230_1001575_pt1 | contig 23059 bp, 19 predicted proteins | sample TBH18025metaG_FD_206004 | JGI IMG/M metagenome (GOLD analysis project Ga0316230, IMG submission 206004) | Freshwater microbial communities from Trout Bog Lake, Wisconsin, USA - TBH18025 | ecosystem: Environmental > Aquatic > Freshwater > Lake > Hypolimnion/Profundal zone | place: USA: Wisconsin...
GGCCCTGCTCGGAGTCACCATCGCCATAGCTCTCTTCGGCCTCGTGCTCGCGCCGTTGTTCGCCGCCGGGCCCGTGCAGGCCACCATTATGATGGCCATCGGACTTCTGCTCATGGGCATGACCTACGGTCCTCTCGGCACAGTGCTCTCTGAGCTCTTTCCCACCGCCGTCCGCTACACCGGCAGCTCGCTCGCATTTAATTTCGCCGGCATCTTTGGAGCATCCCTTGCCCCTTACATCGCCACCTGGCTCGCCAAAACCTACGGCCTACAATACGTCGGTTACTACCTTTCCACCGCCGCCCTCCTTACACTCCTCGGCGTTCTCCTCATGCGCGAAACCAAAGACGACGACCTCTCCTCCACAACTTGATAAAGCCAACTCCTGAAGCCAGCACCACCGCACCTCGAAAAGTGAGCAGTCTCCAGTCCAAAGCAATAGGCTGCATGAACACACGGATCGAGTACGAACCAAATCTGCCGGAAGGACGACTCTACAGGAAGTGGCACACTCGGCCCTCAAACTCCCTCTTCCGTTCCCAATTGCTTCCCCTGTCAATTACACTTCAGCACAAATGAGAATCCCTGCGCATCGCCGCTTTCTTGCTGTACTTGCCTCAACCCTTGCCTTGTCTCTCACCCTCGCCGCGCAAGCCACACACACTCTCCGCATCTACTCGATTGATGTTGAGGGCGGGCAGGCTACGCTGTTTGTCGCGCCTTCTGGGGCTTCCCTTCTGGTTGATACCGGCTGGCCCGGCAACAACGGGCGTGATGCCGATCGCATTCAGGCCGCGATGAAAGATGCGCACATTACGCGCATCGATCACCTGCTGATTACACACTTCCATCGCGACCATGTGGGCGGACTGCCGGAGCTGGCCAAGCGCGTGCCGGTGGGCGAGTTTCTTGACCACGGCGAGAATCGCGAGGACTCGCCGGATGCCCGCGACGATTATGCCGCCTACCTGAAGGCCATCGCAGGCAAGGTGCGGCGGATTGTTCATCCGGGCGACACGATCGAGATTCCTGGCCTCAGCATCGTGGTGCTGGCTGCGGACGGGGAGCATATCTCCGCGATTCCGGGCATCAAGCCCGTGCCCAACGCCTTCTGCGTGCAGGAGCGCGAGTGGCCTTCCGACTCGACGGAAAACGCGCGCTCGACAGGCATCCTTGTGACCTTTGGCAAATTCCGACTTCTCGATATGGGCGATCTTACAGGCGCGAAAGAGGTTGCACTCGTGTGCCCGGCCAATCCCATTCCACCGGTGGACCTGTACCTGGTTACGCACCATGGCATGAACCTTTCGAGTTCCCGCGCCATCGTCAATGCCATCCATCCACGTGTGGCCATTATGAACAACGGCACGCACAAGGCCGGAAGCCCCGAGGCATGGCAGACTGTGCATGACAGCCCGGGCCTGGAAGACCTGTGGATGTTGCATACTGCCGAAGGCTCCGACGCCGCGCACAACAGCCCGGAGGCGCTGATTGCCAACCCCAAGGGAGCTGTTGCAGATGGCGCAGGGCTGGTTGTTGCTGCCTGGCCCAACGGGAGCTTTTCTGTTACCAACACCCGCACCGGGCTGGTGAAGCAGTACCCGCGCAAGTAGCGAGGCTAACGGTTTAGCACGCAAATTGAGCTGGCGAAAACGGCCCACTGAAAGGTCTATAATCGCTGGCGCAAGCCAAGCGCCGTTCCGCGGCGCTGTGAATAATCTGGAGGGAAATTTTATGTCATCTTCGCGCCGGGAATTTCTAGCCGGCCTGGGAGCGGTGGGCGCACTGGCAGCAATTCCGCGCACGGCTCAGGCAGGTACAAGCTGTCCCTTCCGTCTCTCCGTCATTAACGATGAGATTTCGCCTGACTTTGACCACGCCTGCTCAGTGGCCGCCAACGACTTTGGCCTCGGCTGGATCGAACTCCGCAGCATGTGGGGCAAGAACGTTACCGAACTGACCGCGGCTGAAGTGGACAAGTCTCTGAAGATTCTTGACAAGTACAAGCTGCGCGTTACGGACATTGCCAGCCCGCTCTTCAAGGTGAACTGGCCGGGTGCGCCGCAGTCAAAGGAAGGCCCCCAGCGCGACCAGTTCCACGCCGACTATGACTTCAAGCGGCAGGACGATGTTCTGGCTCACTCCATGGAGCTTTGCAAAACCTTCGGGACGGACCGGATTCGCTGCTTCGACTTCTGGCGGATTGAAGACCAGAAGCCCTTCCGGGCTGCCATCAATGACAAGCTGCGCCAGGCTGCCAAGACCTGCGCCGAGCAGAAGCTGATTCTCATCATCGAGAACGAGATGGCCTGCAATACAGGCAGCGGTCCTGAGGCTATCGAAGTGCTCAAAGCCGTGACCGAACCCAACTTCATGCTTAACTGGGACCCAGGCAACGCAGCTACCTTTGCCGGTGAGACTACCTATCCGGACGACTATAACAAGATTCCGAAACACCGCATCGGCCACTGCCATTGCAAAGACACCATCCGCAAGCCGGGCGGCAAGTTTGAGTGGGCGCCTGTGGGCAGCGGCGTGGTTGATTGGGTAGGGCAGTTCAAGGCCTTTCAGCGCGACGGGTACCACTATGCAGTGAGCCTTGAAACTCACTGGCATGGCGGTAAGCCGGAGGCAGGCAGCAGCATGACTGTTGGCGAAGTTTCCACGCGCATCAGCATGAAGGGCCTGAAGGAAGCGCTGGCCAAAGCCGGCATCTCCTGCTAGTGCGGCATAAGACCAAGTTGTTCTCCTGGGCGAAAAGCAGGCTCTTCGACTCGCTGCGGTTGCCCAGGAGGAGACACTGAAAAATTATCAAACCTGTTCCACTCCGTTGTCTGAGGTGAATTTATGGATCGTCGCAACTTTATCGGCAACGTCGGCAAGGGCGCCATCGCCATGGCCGCCATGCCCTCCATGCGCGCACTCGGCGCCAACGACCGCATTCGCATCGGCCTGATCGGTGCGGGCGACCGCGGCCAGCAGGATCTGGACGAAGCGCTCCGCCAGCCGAATATTGAACTAGTCGCCGTGGCCGACACTTACACCCGCCGCTGCGACCAGGTAAAAGCCAAGGTGCCCGGCGTGGCCACCTATGACGACCCGATGCGCCTGCTCGAGCGCAAGGATATTGACGCCGTCATCAACGCCACGCCCATGCATCTGCACGCCAAGTACTTTATCGCCGCACTGGCCGCCGGCAAGGACCTGTACAGCGAGAAGACCATGACCTGGAACATCCCGCAGACCGTGGAGTGCCAGAAGGCTGCCAAGGCATCAAAGCAGGTGATCCAAATCGGCGTGCAGCACCAGAGCACGGGCGGCCTGGCCGACGCCAAGGACTGGATCAAGAAGGGCTATGCGGGCAAGGTCACCATGGTTGAGTCGTGGATTTCGCGCAATACGCCGCGCGGCCATGGCCAGTGGTTCCGCTCGATCCCGGACGATTGCAACCTGGAGCATGTCAACTGGAAGCTCTTCCTCGACGGACGTCCTGAGCCGAAGTTTGACGCCAATAAATACATCAACTGGCGATTGTTCTGGAAGTTCTCTGGTGGCAACGTGACGGAAAACATGGTTCACCAGAACGCATGGATCACATCGGCGCTCGGTCTCGAATTGCCCATCGCAGCATCCATGACGGGCGGAGTCTTCAGCGAGCAGGACGGCCGCGAAGTTCCCGACACCTTCAACGTGACGCTTGAATATCCGGGCATGATCGTTGTGTGGCAGTCCACCTTCTCGAACTCTCATTTTGGCCTGGGCGAGCGGATTCTCGGCTCGCATGGAACCATTGAGAGCCTCAACTTTGGCCCAGCATCCTTCACTCCGGAAAAGGCCAACAACCCGGGCGTCGAGGCGATTCAAGGGACGACGAAGGGCGTCAACCACATGGCGAACTGGTTTGACTGCATCCGCAGCCGCAGCCAAGCCACCAATGCTCCCATCGAGACCGGCTACCGCACAGCCATCGCCGGCCACATGGCCAACCTGGCATATCGCCGCAAGCAGCGGGTCACACTAGAAGAAGCCATGAAGGCTCCTGGGTCCGACTGGTTGTAGACCAGGACGACGCTGGGTTCACCACAATCACATCGTGCCCCCATCCTTTCCGCTTTTTATGCGGAAAGGATGGGGGCACGAACCCAAATCAGCCAGCCCCAAGATTCTGCAACGAACCAAACCGCACTATGACGCAATGACTCGATTGCCTAGTCCCTGCCCTTCTCCCGCACCTCAATCTCTACATCCTCCAGCTTGTCCAGGACCAGACTGAGCTTTTGTGACAGGGATTGAATCTCCAGTTCCGCCTTCCGGTTTACATCGAAGTCCAGTTCGCTCCGCAGCCGGTCTTTTGCGTCCTGGCGGTTCTGACTCATCATGATTACCGGAGCCTGAATCGCCGCCAACATTGATAGGAACAAGTTGAGCAGAATAAACGGATAGGGGTCCCACGCGCGGTTCCGCAGTGCCGTGTTCACGCCTGAGTAAACCAAAAGGATAACGCCAAAGAGGATGATGAACGTCCATGAGCCGCCGAACCGCGCCACGTGGTCGGCAATTCGCTCGCCCACGGTTGACTGCGCTTCGATCACCTCGTTCGGGTTGCGGCTCACTCTTGTCCGCACCAGCTTTTGCGAGGCGTGAAACTGCCGTGCCTGCACTGTCAGCATGTCCATGCCAGCCAGCGGCCTGCGCTTCAGCAACTCCACGATGTCGTCGCGGCCTACCTCCAGACAGGTAGTATCTTCCACTGCGGTGGCCGTCGTCTGGTGGGGAGTTTCCGCAAGCATGGATGCAAAGCCGAAAAACTCCCCGTGCACCGGCTCATCCACCACCACTTCCTGCATGTCGTCGTCCACGGTAGACACATGCGCTTTGCCAGTCATCACCACGTAGCCGTGCTCGGCAGCATCGCCGGCCTTAAAAATTCTTTGCCGCGGCGCAAACCGCCGAATCTCCACCTGCATGGCCAGTACGCGGGCTTCGTCGTCGTCAAGAAGTTCGAAAAGTGGAACGTGGCGCAGTTCATCAGGATTGCATGGCATGACATTTCTCCCTTATGGCCCATGTCTGTTGTGTTATCAGGTGCGACTATAACGGATTCCGCGGCTCTCGCCATTTGCTGCTCGGAGCAGCAGGGAACGAAGGCTCTATACCAAGAGCGATCCTGGGGCCTTTAGGGCGAAATCGGACCATATTCCGCATCCTGTTCAGCCCCTCAGAGATATCTTCAGACAATCCACCCTCACCCCGCACGCGCAAGCGGGGCGAGGGTAACAGGAATGCATAAGCTGCCGCTCAGGGCTTAGCCGCAGCTGTCTTACATGCTCCGTAATCCTTCGCCAGCTTCTCAACAAGGAATGTGGGATTGCCGGAAGCGCTCTTCGCCAGCTTTTTCTTTTTCCCATTTACCTTGACGCGATCGCCGGGCTTCACGTCGGTGATTAGCCCCTGTAACTGGAAGACTTTCTGGTCGCCCTCATTCTTCAGTTCAAGGCCGTTAGGACCGGGAACGGCACATCCCCTGATGGAATGGGAGTGACTGACTGCGTAGTAAACCCCAATGCCAATCAACGCTCCGGTACCGGCGATGCCGACCATAACCAGGATTACACCAGTCTTCGTGACGCCTGGGGCAACTGTCTGTGCTTCTGCCTTAACGAGCAGCAGGGAACTGCACAGCAGCATAAGCACCATGCAACGGGCAACAACTCGCTTCATTGAACGTCCTTCCTCGGGAGTGGCCGGGTGCTACCGGAGCGAAGCCCATTTTGACAGGTCTTTGCCGGAAGAGAATTCACGCGGAATCCCTTGGGCGGATCCAATGGCTTCTTCCCCAAATCGGACTTCGCAAATGAGAGATGCAAGAAGGCAGATTACACGAACCAAATGGCGAAAAATGGGGCTGCAGCGTAGAACCAACTCCGATTCAAAAAAAATGAAATACGCACACACGTTTAACTTGCGCGCTGGAGGTCAGTCAAGACATTTTTGTTTTGCGCGTTCCTGGTACAAGTTCTCCAGCGCATCGCAGGCGGTCTTTACGCCATCTTCGCGGGCAAGTGTTTGTTCTACGCTGGCGGACTTCTGTGCGAAACGCGGCTCAGCGAGCATTGCAGTGAGCGTGCGCGCCACTCGCGCAGGCGTGTAACTTGCCTTCTGAATCGTCCGCGAGACCTTGAGGCGGCGCATGCGGCGCGCGTTGTCCGGCTGGTCATGCGAGTAGGGCATGATGAGCATGGGCTTACCGGCGCGAAGGCATTGCGCTGTTGTTCCCACGCCGCCCTGATGCACAACCATGGAAGCCCGTGAAAACAGGGCTGAATACGGCGCATACTCCGCGGCGCAGATGGAGTCTGGCAGCGCCGTGCGTGGGCGGTTGCGCTCGTCCGTCCCGATGAGCAGGACCGCGCGCACACCCATGCGCATGGCCGCGCGGGCTGAAACCTCATAAAAATTGCCAGCTGCGAGGACGGCCGCCGACCCCAGCGTGAAGACCACAGGCGGCTCGCCCGCGGCGAGGAACTGCTCGAGGCTGGGCGGCAGCGCGGCATTGCCCGCATCGGCGTCATAGAAGCAGAAGCCGGTAATCAGCGTGTTTGCCGGCCAGTCCTTTTGCGCTACGCCGAGCACGCTTGAAAACAGCGCCAGCACCAGGTTTGGCGAGTGCTTGGCATCAAACAGGGGATTCGCGCCCTTGGGCAATCCCAACTCCTGGCGCAGATCGTAGATGGGCTGCGGCCACTTGCGGCTGACAAACCGCGCGAGGCGATTGATTACCTTGCCCATTCCCGGCACCACTTTGTCTGCGCGCGCCATGCGCGGATACGGCGGCAGCACAGGCGGATCGAAGGCGGAGAAAAACGAGAGCGGCGCGAGCACATAACTGGCCCAGGGAATTCCGGTGACCTGTGCGACGAGCGGGCCGGCATAGTTGAGCTCGCCGAGGAGCAACAGGTCTGCACGCTCAGGCTTGGTGGCCGCGGCGAGAAGATCGTCATAGGTTTGCCGCAGCACGGGAAACAGGAATTCTCGCAGTCCCGTCTCCGTGCCTTTTTTCACGTCGTAAACCATCGCGACCAGAGCGGTGTTTTCAGGGTCGATATCCGGACGGATGGCGCGGAACTCCAGTCCCAGCGGCTTGATGCGCGACTCGTATACTGCCGGCAGCGCCATGACAGGCACATGTCCCCTGCGCTTCATTTCAAGGGCAATCGCAATCAGCGGATTGATGTCACCCAGCGTACCGATGTTGGAAAGAACAATGCGCAATCGAAGGTCCTCGCAGAGCGTCAAGAGCTTGTAGCGATAAGGGTAATTGAAGAGGCTTGGAGGATGGATTGCCAGGCGTTGGAGCCGGCTTGGGATTGGCGCAGGAAGGTACCAAATCGAGCGATTTTTGAGCAAAAGGAGGGCAAAAGGAGGGCTTTAGGCGGGCAAACTGGTACGAAAATGTACTGTGAGGTGTTACTAGTAAGTTACGGGGGGCGAAATTGCAAGATGTTTGTAATTAGCAACTTGCTGGTTCTTGCGGGCCTGAAAAGTGGGGTTTTTGGGGCCAGGGGGGGGTACCTGACGGGGGTGGTACGGACCGGGGACTTGCCTGACAGGCCGATCTGCGGAGGTTTGACATGCGTCAATTATGCGCGGATGGAAGGTAATCTTCTGCAACAGAGTTGCAGAGGGTTTGTGCGCTTTGGGGGTTGAGGGCACCCTCATTGGTGGTTTGGAAGGGACGAAGACCGTGGACCCCTGGCGCAACCATTCTCCTAATCCCTGCGGGTTACTTGACCACCGTAACCGGAAGCTGCAAATGGTCATCCAGATTGAACGGAACGAGCGGATAAACCTTGCCATCATCGAGTTCGATTGAGGACTTCGTAAGGTCGTTGAAGGTGTTCAAAAAGCTGGCAGACATCAGCCAGCCAAGGATGTGTCCGTGGTACCGCATCGCTGCTGTCACCATCAGTCCATGAGGCTGGTCAGAGGACGTGTTCCGAATCCCAAAAGCTGCGAAAGTTGCGTGAAGCTTCTGCTTGCCGAAGTCGAACCAGAGCGGCTGACTAAGCGGAGTTGCTCCAGGAAGCTGGATTGCTGTCTGTGCAACGCCCCCTGCTACCGCTTCATCATCCTTGTATTTAAACCCTGCCTTGCACTCTTTGCTGGCAACGAATTCAAACATCAAGAGCGTTGCCGTACTCGCACCAAACTTATGGCTTTCCTCAGACGAACTGTCTGGGAATTCGGCCAGCAAAATCGGCTTCATGCACCGGCCAGCAAGTTCGTGCGCCTTCGCTTCGTTCTGCATGGAGCCGAACGCGGCGACGTGGCCCTCGTCGATACTCTTTTGTGCATCAAGCACCTTAAGCTCGACAGGAAAGCGCATGGTCAAACCAGTAATGACGTCATGGTAGACGCCAGGCGTTGTCTGTGCCTTTGCGACTACAACGCAAGTGGAGAGAAGGCAAAGTATAGAGAGAAATCGCATCGGTGCAAGTATATAAGGATGATTTGGCACAAGATCCATCGCGTATTCAGTCCTGTTTTGGATTCTTGGATTCATTGGAGCGAGCTTGACTGGAACGAAACGAGAATTTGGTTGTGGCTGTATCACCGGCAATGCGGACGCCTCTGCTTTATATCCCAACTTGACGGGTGTCAAAAGCGGCGGACCATCCCATTAGTTTTTATTTGGCCAAGCGAAAGGCCCACGGCTAAAGCCACCTCTATTGCAATTCTGCGTTCATGGGCCTGAAGGCCCATGCTCCCTCCGTTGAAGGCCAGTGGATATCCGTTCCTACGGGAGCCCGGGCGCATAACTGGCTTCGCTCTTCCAGCGCTGAAGCGCCTAGGTAACTCACATTGCGCCTGCGGGGCGGAGTATGTGGGACTACCGGAGTTCCTCTTCGTTCATCTTTTTTGCGCTGTCGAATGCTATTCTTGCTCCGTTCGCTTTTTACACGGAGACACCTATGCATCTGCGCCGCGCTCTCGGATTTGCCGCCCTTTCGTTTTTTGCCGTAACCCTGTTTGCCGCTTTGTTTGCGGCCAGCCCCGTAGGCGCGCAGCAGCCCTACAAAGTGATTGACCACTGGAAGATTGGCGGCGATGGCGGCTGGGACTACTTGCTGGCCGACCCCTCGGCGCACCGCCTGTACGTTACGCACGGAACGCGGGTTGAAGTTCTGGACACGGCGACGGGCAAGGCGGTTGGCGCTATCACCGGCCTGCACGGCACCCACGGGATTGCTCTGGATTCGATGGGCAAGCTGGGATACATTTCAGACGGCGGCGGCAATGCGGTGGTGGTTTTTGACCGCGTGACGCTGGCCGTTGTGGCCACCATCGCCACCGGGACTAACCCGGATGGCATTGTGTTTGAACCCGCAACGCAAACGGTATGGGCCTTCAACGGGCGCAGCAAGGACGCCACGGTTATCGACGCCGCCACACAGAAGGCCGTGGCTACGATTGCGTTACCGGGCAAGCCGGAGTTTCCTGCAGTGGACGGCAAGGGGACAGTATTTGTGAACATAGAAGACAAGAATGCGATTGTGCGGCTGGATGCGCATGCGAAGGCCGTTACAGCCACATGGCCCGCAGGGTGCGAGTCGCCGAGCGGGCTGGCGCTGGATGTGGCCGGGCACCGGCTTTTCCCGGTGTGCGATGGGAAGAAGATGGGCGTGGTTGACTCTGCCACCGGCAAGCTGCTGGCTACGGCCGCCATTGGCGATGGCCCGGACGCGGCAGGCTGGGATGCCGTTCACAAGCTGGCGTTTGCGTCTTCAGGAGACGGAATCCTGTCTGTTGTTGATGCCAGCGCCGCAGGGTATCCGACGCTGCAGAGCCTGACCACCAAGCGCAGCGCCCGCACGATGGCGTATGACTCCGGCGCAGATCGCGTCTATTTGACCGCGGCGGAGTTTGGGCCTCGGCCAGCAGCTACGGCGGCGAATCCCCGCCCGCGGCCCAGCGTTGTGGCCGGCAGCTTTGAGATTATTGTTGTTGGCCGCTGAGAGGGATGGGTTGATTCGAGGGCCTCACGGCCCCTGTTTCCTGTGAAAAGGCAGCACGACAGAGGCTGAGCCAAAAAGACTACGGTTCTGGATTTTTTATGAAGATCGTTCTCGGCATTCTCGCATTGGTTCTGGTTGCAGCCTCTGTTCTGGCCGACTACAAATGGCGGCAGTGGATGGCGGCGCGCAGGCGCGACCGCGAATAAGAGCGCAACTTTCGCGCATCTCTCCCGTTACAATGGGGATAGGGAGCCGTCCAACCGCTATGTCAGAATTCTTTGCCTTTGCACCTTCCATTCGGGATCGCCGCAACCGCACCGGCCTGTTTCTGGGCCTTGTATCCGCAGCGCTGCTGCTTGCCGCCGCCAATGCCCACGCGCAGTTTGGCGGACCGCCCACAACCCAGGTACATGACGCCTCCGCCCTGCGTCCGCCAGCCGGCGCGCGGGTGGCGATTGTGGAATTTGAAGACATGGAGTGCCCGGATTGCTCGGTCGCGAATCCACTGGTCCGTGAGGCTGCAGCCAAGTACAAGATTCCGCTGATCCGCCACGACTTTCCGCTGCCTTTCCACAACTGGAGCTTCAACGCGGCGGTGAATGCGCGCTGGTTCGATACAAAGAGCAAGAACACAGGCGACGAGTATCGCGACCAGGTGTTTGCCAATCAGCGGTCGATTGAGACGGCTGCCGACCTTGCGAAGTTTACCGAGAAGTTTGCGCAGAGCCATAGCCTGGCGTTCCCGTTCGCGGTTGATCCGCAGGGCAAGCTCACCGCAGAGGTGAAGGCAGATTATGCACTGGGGCAGCGCGTGGGCATTGAGCACACGCCGACTATCTGGGTGGTGACGGCCAACTCAAAGGGCGCGCCGTTTGTTGAGGTGGTAGACCGCAGCAAGCTGTACCAGTTGATTGATCAGGCGCTTGCGGATACGCGCTCCGCGGCACCGGTGAAGACTGCACCTGCAAAGGGAAGTTCCGCCAAGCCTGCGCATAAGTAGTTGTGAGTCAGTTTCTTGAATTGAAGCGGCGCATCCTGAGCGGGATGCGCCGCTTTTAACAGGAGGCTGAATATGCGGGTTAAGAGATAGTGCCGAGAGGAAGAAGGCCGCTGCTACCTGCGTAAAGGCGGAACGACACGGGCGCTAGCGCCTGGCTGACTTTAAAGACCACTGGTCAAGCCCAACCAGCAGAAGAACGGCGAGTGGCCAGAACCAGCCGCCGCCGTTGCCGTTGTTCTGCAGGAAATAAACCGAGCAGGCGGAAAGCATGGAGAGGCCGGTTGCCGCGACTACCCCAAGCGGGCCGCGTGTGCGGTAAGCCGCCCACCATGCCGCTGCCGCAGCGAGTGCGGCCAGAGAACAGGCGAGCCATAGAGACAGGTGCGCATCCACGGCTTGCGTGACGGTTGCGGCAGCTATGAGCACGATGCCCATGAAGGAGAGGACGCCCCGGAAGCCCTCGCCTGAGGGAGAATCGCCGGGCAGCCTGGCGCCGCCGATGGGGCGCTTGCTCATTGCGTCGCGCGCGGCAGCTCCGGAAATCCATTGAGGAATCATAGGCCCTCCAGGAAGCATTGCAGGGGCTGACCTTGTTGCGGATAGGGCAGAGCAAGTCTATTGGATGGACATAAGATTTGCTACGGATTTTGTGCGGGATTGCCGGATATTTGGTGGTCTTGGAGCGGCGCCTGGACTGGCCATGCCGGGAGCTGAGGCCCTGCTCAGCGCGCCTGTGATACACTCAGGCCGTTTGGAGGGGAACCTGGATGATGAGTAAGTTACGGCTACTTGGACTGTTTGCTTTTCTGACAATTTTGCCCAGCGCGCATGCTGCGGACCTAACCGGGACATGGAAAGGCGCCTTTGATTTTCAGGGCACCAACGTGCCGGTTGCGATTCATTTGACGGCAACGGGCGCTAGTGTGACGGGGACGGTGGAAGGGATTTCGACCTCGCCGATCGCGATTCACGATGGCAAGGTGGACGGCGAAACGGTTACGTTCTGGATCAATACGGATTACGAGGGGACCACCTACAAGGTGGTGTACAAGGGGAAGGTATCGGCTGGGCAGATTGAGTTCGCCTTTGGCACCGAGGACGGTGCCTGGGGGGCGACGATGACGGCCAAGAAGAGCGAAGAGCTGGCGGTGAAGCCGAGCGCTCCGGAGCTTGCGGGAGTTTGGAAGGGCGGCTTTGAATTTGAAGGCACCAGCGTTGCGCTGACCTTCAAACTGAGCAGTTCAGGCGGCGCGGTTACGGGCACGGTGGAGGGTCTGCCGACGACTCCTGCTGAAGTGCATGACGGCAAAGTGGACGGCGACACGGTGACCTTTAGCGTGACGACCGATTACCAGGGGAGCCCGGTAAAACTCGTGTACAAGGGGAAGGTTACAGCGGGGCAGATCAAGTTCACCTTTGGCACCGAGGACGGTAGCTGGGGCACGGAGTTGATGGCTACCAAGAGCTCGTAAGGATTCAGCTAGATACTAAGAACGAACGGATGGCGGCATAGGCTGGCGGGGTTCCGGGAGCGGCGTGTAAGGCTCGCCGCCGGTGGACTTTTTCAGCTTAGGCTGCCTCCGCTGGACCAGCACAAGGGCAAATGCGGCAAGAGACAAGGCCGCAGTTACACGGATGCCGGTGGCTTTGTGCGGGGTTCCGTCTTGAGTGGCGACCTCGTGGGCCTGTTCGGCTTCCGGCTGGGCCTCGCTCTCGCCAAGCCTGTTGAGCGGAAACTGAATGGTGGCAAGCTGCTCAACCTTGAGTGAGTTGGGCGGGGGCGCGGCGTAGTCGCGGGTGAGCAGACCAGACCTGTCTTCTCCATTGACTGCCCAATAGGACCAACTGATGGCAGGCTGAGCGCGGAGAAAATCCACCAGGGCGGAGAACCACTGCCCCTGGCTGCCGGGTGTGTTGCTCTCAATATCCTTATCGCTGTTGGTGGTGCCGAACTCTCCCAGCCAGACGGGAGCGATGTTGCCGGTGCTGAGATAGGCCCAGTGTTTGGTCCACAACTGCTGCAGGCTCGCATTTGTGGTGGAGCGGGTGAACCAAGGCTGGGGGCTTACGTCCGGGCCGTAGTCGTGGGCGGAGTAGACGAGGTGGCCGGAGTAGGGCAGTTCGACAGGGAAGCGGCCTGCGCCTTCAAGATTGCCACCCTGCCAGTTGCAACTGCCGCTGTAGCAGTCCACGCCCTCGACGAAGATGAGCAGGTTGGGATTGATGTCAAGGATTGCGGTGGCGGCTCGACCGGCAGCCTGAGGCCAGTTGTGCGCGGTGTCGCTGACAGGGCAGCCGCCGGTGGTGGCATCGCCTGTCCAGCAGGCCCCTGTGGGCTGGCCGTTGACCATGGTGAAGGGCTCGTTGCGTATGTCTACCCCGATCACAATGGGGTTTCCGTTGGCATCCGTGAAGCTTCTGTAACGGCTTGTGAGAGCCTCCCAATCAGCAATCCAGTTGCTCTCAGGGTAGGCGTGCGAATACCAGAGGCCGGTAGGCTCGTTGCTGTCTCCCGCTTCAGAGCGGTGATCGTCGAGGATGACTTTGAGCCCCTCGGCTCCGGCAGCGGCAATGATTTTATCCATGATCTGCAGGGAACTGAGGCCGGAGAGGTCTTTGTTGATGGCCTTGGGTGATCTGCCGAGCGCTGGAACGATGGGGTTCTCGACCATCTGGTTGGAGAAGGGGAGGCGGATGGTGTTGAAGCCGTTCTGGCTGATGGTGTGAAGGATGCGGTGGTAGTCCTGGTCCCAAAGTCCATGGGCAACCTGGTCTTTGGTCTCAAAGCCGAACCAACTGATTCCGGAGATGCGGATTTCGCGGCCATTGGCGTCGAGAATCTGGCTGCCGCTGGTGTGCCAATAGCCTGTGCCTTGTGCGAGGAGCGCGGCGGGCGTGGAGAGGAGCGCGGATACAGCCAGGCAAAACAGGGCCGTCTTCAGCGAGATACGAGGTTGACCGGCAATTGCCTGGAAGTTCAAAAGCCTTCTCCATGCGACTGGTGTTCCCTGATGGGGCTATCGAAATCCAGGGTTAGCTCGATGGTAGAGGGGGCAAGAACTTTGGAGAATACCACTTGGCAAGGCGCGGGGAGCACTTTTGGGGGATTACGGCGGTAACTCGGCGGATGGGGAAGTCCAGAAGCGGATGTGGCTTGTGCGAGCGGGGGAGTTGTGCTGACGGTGATGGCGGCGAATGGGATCGGGATGTCGAAGTGAAGACGGGGGTTAAGGGCCTGCTTTCCCAGGTCCCAAGAGCGGGAGCTGGGGCACCCAGATCAAGCGTCAGAGCCGATTGTTCCCGGACCGGGGCGACCCGCCCGTACCAAACGAAAGGCCCGCGGCTAAAGCCACTTCTATTTCAATTCTGCGTTCAGGGGCCTGAAGGCCCCTGCTCCCTCCGTTGGAGACCAGTGGATATCTGTGGTCGGCAAGAACAACCGCGGATCCTTCACCTGCGGTTCAGGATGACAGCTTATCTTGGGTGCGGGCTTTTGATTGGGGACGATTGGAGGGGCTGGGGAGTCGGCATGATCTTAAACGAGAAGAGCGCGCCTCCGGGGCTGAAGCCCACGCAGATCTTGCTTGCCTTATGCGGGGGTTAAAACCCCCGCCTCCCTCCGGCTAGTTAATGCCGGAGGGAGGGGGTTTTCCGCAGCCTGTGAAGCCCCCTGCTCCCTCCGAGTTCTTCGATCTGCAACTGTCTAACTAGATTGCAGCAGCTACAGGCAGGATGTCTTCTACATCGACCCATTGGGTGGGGTAGTTGCCGGTGTAGCAGGCGGTGCAGTAGCCGGTGTGGTCTTCGCCCTGGCAGCACTTGAGGAGGCCATCGAGGGAGAGGTAGGCCAGGGAGTCTGCCTCGATAAAGCGGCGGATCTCTTCAATGGACTTGTTGGCGGCGATGAGGTCGCGCTTGCTGGGGGTATCCACGCCGTAGAAGCAGGGCGAGATGGTGGGCGGGCAACTGATGCGGAGGTGGACTTCCTTTGCGCCTGCGCCGCGAACCATGCGAACGATTTTGCGGCTGGTGGTGCCGCGGATGATGGAGTCGTCGATTAGGATGACGCGCTTGCCTTCAAGCAGGTTGTGGACGGGGTTGAGCTTGAGGCGGACGCCGAAGTCGCGGACGCGCTGCTCGGGCTCGATGAAGGTGCGGCCGACGTAGTGGTTGCGGATGAGGCCGAGCCGGAAACGGATGCCGCTCTCCTCCGCGTAGCCGAGGGCGGCTGTTACACCGGAGTCGGGGACGGGGACGACGAGGTCGGCGGGGATGCCGGATTCGCGGGCTAGCTGGCGGCCCATCTGGTCACGGCTCTCCTGGACCCAGCGGCCGAAGATGCGGCTGTCAGGGCGGGCGAAGTAGACATGCTCAAAGATGCAACTGGTTTGCGAGACGCCGGTAGAGTACTGGCGGCTGGTGACGCCGTCTTCAGTGACCATGACGAGCTCGCCGGGGAGGACGTCGCGGATGTACTCGGCGCGGAGGAGGTCAAAGGCACAGGTTTCGCTGGCGAAGACGATTGTGTCAGGTCCGTTGGAATTCCTGATGCGGCCCATTGACAGCGGTCGGAAGCCGCGCGGATCGCGGGCAGCGAATACACGGTCGCGGGTCATCATGACGATGGAGAATGCGCCGTCGACCTGGGAGAGCGAGTCGGCGATGGCGTCGACGAGAGTACCAGCGTGGGAGTGGGCGATGAGCTGGACAATAATCTCAGAATCGCTGGTGGTTTGGAAGTAAGCGCCGTCGCGCTCGAGGCGGGCGCGGATGTTGCCGAGGTTGACAAGGTTGCCATTGTGAGCGATGGCGATGAGGCCCTTGGTGGAATCGACTCGAATGGGCTGGGCGTTGAGGAGTGCGGAGTCGCCGGTGGTGGAGTAGCGGGTGTGGCCGATGGCCATGGTGCCGGGGAGCTTGGCCAAGACGTCGTCAGTGAAGATTTCACTGACGAGTCCCATGCCCTTGATGTTGGCGAGGTGCTGGCCGTCTGCGGTGGCGATGCCGGCTGACTCCTGGCCGCGATGCTGGAGGGCGTAGAGGCCGAGATAGGCCTGGCGGGCGGCATCTGGGTGGCCGTGGATGGCGACTACGCCACACTCCTCTTTCAGTTTCGGGTCTGGAGAATCCCAGGTCTTAGAATCGAGACCTGGGGCACCCGGAATCTGGTCGCAGGTGGTTGATGATGCGTCGAATTCGCCCTCGACTCCCTGGTAAAGGAGTTGCGTCATGCGGAGACCTCGCCGTGGAGAGTGGCTTCGAGGGCTGAGGCCCAAGGGTTTCGGAGTGAAGCGAGCGTGGCAGAGATCATGGGTTGGCGGTAGACGGTGAGTTCAAGGCTGTCTCCGCCGGTGGTGCCGATGCGTGCAGCGAAGTAGCCGTACTGGTCAGCCAACTCTTCAATTGCCTCGACCTGGTTTGCCTCGGTAGTGACGAGCATGGTGGAGGCTGGTTCAGCAAAGAGCCCAAAGAGCGGGTGAACCATGAGCGACTGATCCTGCTCGACGGTTGCGCCAATTCCTTTGGGGAATCCAGACTGGGCGAGGGCGACGGCGATGCCTCCGTCAGAGATGTCGCAGGCGGAGTGAACCAGTTCCTGCTCGGCAAGGATGGCCAGCAGGGTGTGGAGATCGGCTTCCGCGTCGAGGTCGAGGGGCGGAGGCTGTCCCCAGGTGCTGTCGAGGACTACGTTTGCGTACTCCGAGGAGCCGAAGACGACAAGCTCAGCGGTGGCGGAGGCTTCAGTCTCAGCTTCGTCTTCCGGGTGAATGACGGCCTGGTCTTCGAAGGCGGGAGCGAGCGGGTCAGGGCTGCTCTCGATCCGCTCGGGATGAAACGGGACGTGGAGGCTGGGATCGGGCTCTTCCCCGGCGGGGATGGGCCAGAGGAGGACGATGGCGTCGCCATTGCGCTGGAAGTGGGAGGGGACTGCCTTGGTGACGTCGTCGAGGATGCCTACGATGCCGAGGACCGGAGTGGGGTAGATTCCTTCGCCGCGGGTCTCGTTGTAAAGAGAGACGTTGCCGCCGGTGATGGGGGTGGAAAGGGCGGTACATGCCTCGGCGATGCCGTCGATGGCCGCGGAAAGCTGGGCCATGATCTCCGGTTTCTCCGGGTTACCGAAGTTGAGGCAGTTGGTGGCGGCTACAGGGGTTGCGCCGGTTGAGGCGACCTTGCGGCAGGCCTCAGCAACGGCATGCATTGCACCGAGTTTGGGGTCAAGGTAGGCCCATCTGCCGTTTCCGTCGAGAGCCATGGCGAGGCCGCGCTCGTGGCCAGCGGTGCCTGTTCCCTTGAGGCGCATGACACCGGCTTCGCCGCCGGGTCCGAGGACGGTGTTGGTCTGGACCATGGTGTCGTACTGCTCGTGAACCCAGTGCTTGGAGCAGACATTGGCGCTGGAGAGGAGCTTGATGAGGTCAGCGGTGAAGTCGCGGTCTTCGGCGAGCTGCGACTGAACTTGATCGGAAGGCACGAGTGGAAGGGGAGAGGTCCAAGTGCCGACGGGGCGGTTGTAGAGCGGTGCGTCGTCGGTGAGGGACTGGTTGGGAATGTCTGCGACGAGGACGCCATGATGGCGGATGCGGAGGCGCGGCTGGGGCTCGACGGTGCCAACGATGACGCCATCCAGGCCCCACTTCTGAAAGACGCGGAGGACTTCGCCCTCGCGGCCTTTTTCAGCGACCAGCAACATGCGCTCCTGACTTTCAGAGAGCATGATCTCGTAGGCGGACATGCCGGTTTCACGCTGGGGAACGAGGTCGAGTTCGACATCGAGGCCTACGCCGCCACGCGCACCCATTTCGCAGGTGGAACAGGTGAGGCCGGCTGCGCCCATGTCCTGGATGCCGACGATGGCGCCGGTTTGCATGGCTTCAAGGCAGGCTTCCATGAGCAACTTTTCCATGAAGGGGTCGCCCACCTGGACGTTGGGGCGCTTGGCCTCGGTGCCTTCGTGGAACTCCTCAGAGGCCATGGTTGCGCCGTGGATGCCGTCGCGGCCGGTTTTTGCGCCGACATAGATGACGGGATTGCCGGAGCCGCTGGCCTTGCCGTAGAAGATTTCGTCGATGCGCACCATGCCGAGGGCGAAGGCGTTTACGAGCGGATTGCCGCTGTAACAGGCTTCGAACTTGGTTTCGCCGCCGAGGTTGGGTACTCCGAAACAGTTGCTGTAACCGGCGATACCGCTGACTACGCCTTCAGCGACGGCGTGATTCCGGGCGACTGTGCCGGGCTCAGCGCTGCCGGGCTCAATGGTGCCAAAGCGCAGCGAGTCCATGACAGCCAGGGGACGCGCACCCATGGTGAAGATGTCGCGAAGAATGCCGCCAACCCCGGTGGCCGCGCCCTGGAAGGGCTCGATGTAGCTGGGGTGGTTGTGGGATTCGATTTTGAAGGCGCAGGCCCAACCATCGCCAACATCAATGATTCCAGCGTTCTCTCCGGGGCCCTGCACAACGCGATCGCTTTTGGTGGGGAGGCGCTTGAGATGGACCCTGCTGGACTTGTAAGAGCAGTGCTCGCTCCACATGACGCTGTAAATGCCCAGTTCTGTAAGGGATGGGACGCGGCCTAGAGCGGCCAGTATGCGGTTGTACTCATCCGCGGTGATGCTGTGCTGAGCCAGCAACTGCGGAGTGACCTCAACCGGCGTAGGGACAACTGCTGAAGAGGCGGTGGTCATCACGGTTGCCTTCATTGTCGCACGGCGTTCATATAGTGTGGCCGCAATGCGGATGTGGAAAGCAATGCGAGCGCACTTTCGAGGGTCAGACGGTTGCTATTATGCCCGATGCGTGGTGCAAGTTGACTGCCTGTATCAGCGTTGGGCTGTAGCGCGGCGGGCAAGGGCTGTGCGATACTTTTAGGGCGGAACCTACCCTTGGCCGGGATGGTGGAACTGGCAGACGCAGCGGACTCAAAATCCGCCGCCCTTCGGGGCATGGGGGTTCGACCCCCCCTCCCGGCACCATAATATAGTGTTTAGAATCATATATTTATAAAACTGGTAAATCGTGTGTGCCAAGTTTGTGCCAGGATTGTGCCAAGGTTTCCCCTTACCGGCATCACTAAAGAGTAAACAGAACACTTCATTATCGATTACTGAAGCACGCCAGTTTCACTGGATGCGACTGGTGCGCTGATCTTCTTGTACTTGCTAGATGCCCTCGGGTATGAGACTCGGCGGGATCTGTGGTCCGGAGTGCAGGCAGTGGGAAGCAATTTTCCGGTCAGGTGCGGGAATTTGCTGCCGTAGTCGTTAATGGCGTTCAGTTAAGCACGCTTTGGCGTGAGCCATTTCTTGTGCGTATCGATCCTTTCCTTCACGAAGGAGAAAACCAAATCGAGGTTCAGGTAACAAACCTCTGGCCCAATCGACTGATTGGAGATCAGCAGCCGTCCATGACGAGTCATACTACGCGCACGAATGTGCGCGCATATAGAAAGGACTCGCCTGTCTTTCCCTCCGGGTTGTTGCTGCCTGTAAACCTCGAGATCGATCTGGTACAGTCATGCAGAAGATAGCATGATGCACACAAGGCGATCCTTGTACGAGTCAGCAGCAAGCTCTTTGCGGAAGTGCATGGCACGGTGCTTCCGACATCGTACTCCCTGATAACTCTATGGCATGGGAGTGGAAGATGGGCAGATCTGACTCGCTTGCTGTCCAAGTTGACGAAACAAACATAAAACTCCTGAACAGTTACCATGTTTCAGTGAAAGATAAGGGTGAATATGCGTAATTCTAAGAGCAATCCAACCAGACGGGATTTTCTCATGACCTGTGGAGCAGCCGCCGTGGCGCCTCACATGCAACAGTCGCTTTCCGAAACTCCTGGGACCTCGTTCTCACAGTTCTGGGCGGATGCACAAACACCCAAGTGGAGGGATAAGTCGCTGGCATCGCAGCGCCGGCTAGATTGGTGGCGGGACAGCAGGTTCGGTATGTTCGTTCACTGGGACCCGTCGTCTGTTGGCGCGACAGAAATTAGCTGGAGCAAGCAGTTCTATGAAGACACGGGCGAGCACTTAATGGACAATCCGCGTCCCAGCCCGGAGTTATTCAATGTGCATGAGCACAAGTTCTGGCTTGATTGGTTCAAACCCGCCATGCCCCGATCTGTTTATGACCATCTTTATAAGTCTTTTTACCCCGGCATGTTTGATGCCGACGAGTTCGTCGGCATCGCGAAGAAAGCCGGAATGAAGTACCTTGTTCAGGTTTCAAAACACCACAACGGATTCTGCATGTGGAACACTCGCCACACCGATTACAACGTCATGAACTCACCCTTCAAGCGGGACATTCTGGGAGAAATGGCGAGCGCATGTGAGCGCGCTGGAATCGAGTTTGGCATTTACTACTCTCAGCGTGACTGGCACCATCCCGACTATGGACCGCAGCGCATGAGCAAGTACAACGAATATATGCACAATCAAATCAGGGAACTTCTCACGAACTACCGCAATATCCGACTGATCTTCTTTGACTGCGAGCAGTACTATCCATGGCAGATGTGGGAAGCCGACAAGATGTTTCGCATGATATATGAGCTTCGTCCCGACATCGTCATCAATAACCGCTGCGGTGTTCCAGGGGACTATGACACGCCCGAGCAGAAACTCGGGGCATTTAATCTGGAGCGCGACTGGGAGTCATGCATGACCTTCACGGGGTTCTGGTCATGGCACGGCTTTCAAACCCCAGTTATCTCATTTGAGGAGGCGCTCAGCCGCCTTGTGCGGTGCGTGGGAGGGAATGGAAATCTGCTCATGAACGTTGGCCCGATGCCCACGGGGCAGATTGATCCGCGGGAGGCAGACCGGCTGCAGCGAGTTGGCAACTGGCTGCGGCAAAATGGTGAAAGCATCTACGGAACACGAGGCGGCCCTTACAAACCGACGAAGGACTTCGTCTCAACGCGGCGCGGCGAAACGATCTACATTCATTTCCTGAATATGACCAGTGAAACGACGGTTCTTCCTCCTCTGCCGGTGAAGATCGTTAAGATCACCTTTCTTGACGGCAAGCCGGTTGCCTTCAACCAGTCTGCAGAAGGAGTCCGGCTGACAGTGCCACAAGTAGATCGACGCATCGGAGATACCGTCGTGAAATTGACACTTGCCAATTCCGCGATGGAAATCGCCCCGATTGCATATGCTTAGGGAAGCTCTGAAAAACAGAATTTCACGGGATCTCTTTGGGATGACAGCTCAGCCAAAGATTAAGGCCGTAAAGTTCTGTAGAAGTGCCTGAGTGGCTTGAGCGAGGGACTGGTGGCACCGCCATCTTGATACTGTTTGCGGCATGAGATCAGGGCTACTCGCCCGTGTTTGTTATGGGGATTGTGTGAAGAGACAGTTCTGGATTCTGCTGTTGTGTGTGTCGTGCTGCCTTGCCCTTGGAACTCAATTTGCGCAGTGTAACCCGTTTCTCCCGTATCTGAGCAAACAGCCGCCGCGGATTGTCCGCGACCTGGGAACAACGCAACTGGGTGATGTGCAGTTGCATCGCGTGGTGTTCTACTCAAGGACGGTTCAAACGGCGTCGGGACCAGTGGATACGGATGTGTACGCCGTAATCGCTTCGCCGCGCCGAACAGGGCGTTATCCGGGCATGGTTCTGTTACATGGCGGCGATGGAAATGCACAGGAGGATCTTGCCATCAGTTGGGCTTCGCAGGGATATGTCGCGATTGCTGCGGATCTTCCTGGAATTGCCAATTCCCAGAAGACGCCCAATTCATCGGGCGCATGGACGAAGGGCGAGTACGGAAAGCGCCACTTTGTTGCGGCACCGGACGCAACCAATGCGGACATCTTTGAAGGCGTTTTGGCGGGACTTCAGTCGCTTTATCTTTTGCGCGCGCAACCCTATGTCGACCCCAACCGCATCGGTGTGGCGGGCGTGTCGTGGGGCGGCTATTCGACTATTGTCATTTCCGGCTTGGTGGGGAAGGACGTGCGGGCTGCCTTTGTCGTGTACGGTTCGGGACACTACGACGCCGGATCGACTTTTGCGTCTGCCCTGGCTAAGCTTCCGAACGATGAGGCGTGGCGCTGGCTCGATGAATTGGATGCCAGCCGCTATGCCCCTGGTATCACGGCGGACTTCATGGAAGCGTCTGCTACTAACGACCATTTCTTTTGGATACCGGCGGTGGAGGCAACGCTTGACGATGTGCGCGCGCCGAAGAATCAGGTTTACTCGCCGAACACCAATCACTGGATTGCCGTGCCGGGTGGGTGCGAGAGCAAGAAGGAGGGCGTGCCGCACAACAACGGCTGGCTGTCAATGCAGGTTCCTTACTTTGCCTATGAACTCAAGGACGAGGGACAAGCATTTCCTGTTGTCGAGGTGGGCAATGCCGTATCTCTGCCGTTGGGAACACAGAGAGTGCAATTCAGAGTGAGCAGCGGAGAGGGCGAACTCGCTGCATCCGTCGAATACAGTGCACCCGCGCCGCTGTGGTCCGACAGAAAGTGGATCTCAGTTCCTGCTACCAGACAGGGCGACTCCTACGTGGCTGAGATTCCAGCCGGCGTGACATGGTTTGCCCAAGTCACAGACAGCCGACCCGTAACTGTGAGTTCACGCATGCAGGCAATGCCGGCTGGTGCAGGCGCCGATCTTGGGGCGCTTGAGCGAACACAGAAAGATTAACCATGGATTCCTCATGGGAATTGGCTTCTGTTGTCGTATTTCGCAGGACCCTCTCAGAGCTTTGAACGGTCGTTTGGGAACCCGCACCTGTCGTCTCTCTGCGAACCAATCGGTGATCACGCGATTGCCAATGACACACTCGAGTTCGATTAACGATTTCGGGTTCGTGCGGTCAAAAAAACACAAAGTTGGATCGTCACTCGCTCGAACTGGCGAAACTGATAGGACCCACAGGGCTGTTGTCAGTCCGCCAGATGCACCTCGGTGGAGGTACCATCGCAACTCCGATCAATATCAATCTGCTGACACGATCCATTGTGCCTGGATTGTGCCTAAAGATGTCGGTTCTGGCGATTTGAGCGACTCTAGCGATTT
>Ga0316230_1001576_pt1 | contig 23057 bp, 31 predicted proteins | sample TBH18025metaG_FD_206004 | JGI IMG/M metagenome (GOLD analysis project Ga0316230, IMG submission 206004) | Freshwater microbial communities from Trout Bog Lake, Wisconsin, USA - TBH18025 | ecosystem: Environmental > Aquatic > Freshwater > Lake > Hypolimnion/Profundal zone | place: USA: Wisconsin...
TACTGAAGGTGCTTGACTCATACCACTACCTTGGTCTTCAACCACGATAGAAGATATTGGATATGTTCCAAACGATGTAAATGTAAATGCATTTGCTAATGTGGTATTTGCATTAGCATGAAATATACCACCAGAGTATGTGTTTGCAAAGTTGTATGGGTCGTTTGTGGTGAAAGTTTCTGTTGTGTTTGAATATGATTGTACTGCACCATAACTAGATGCAATATTGCCAATGTAATAATTTAATTTATAGTAAATGCTATCAATAGGAATGAATGATGCTAATTGATAACCTGCTGGGTCACCACCGCCGACCACGGCAATAGGTGTTGCAACTTTACTTGTTGTTGTGGGACCAACCAAATTTGAAAATGTAATTTGAGTGTTCGATGCACCAGAACGTGTTAGTTGTTGAGAAGTATTTGAATAACCATAACCTCCTGTTTCAACTGTAACACGTGTAACGCCACCAGATTCGACAGAACCAACTAATGCTGTTGCACCAACAGGAAAAGCAACGTTAGGGTTTAAACCACCATAGATAACAACGGGGTCACCGGTAACATAGTTTAACCCTCTGTTTTTAGGGTCAATAAGAATTTGGCTAATTTGACCAACAATAAGTGCTGACAGAATTTCTGCACCATATGTTCCTGCTGGAACAATTTGGTCATTCAAGAACCACACTGGTTGATTACTATTATCAACTACTGTAACATATTCTCCAGATTGAAACAATCGTTCAATGTTTGAGATGAATACTTCAGTCTTTTTACCATCATATGTTGCATTTTCAACTGTTGCAATAGACTTTGATGATTGTCCAAGCAATCTTAGGTTGTTAATTGCTAAAAAATTAGGATCATTTGTGGCTAATTTCAAACTTCTCGGTACATACCAATTACCTGATGAAGCTTTAAACACCGCATCTTTAGTATAGAAAAAGTCAACATCGGAGTTGTATAGAATTCGAAATAAAAACTCAAAAGACGCAGGATTACCTTTGTTCTGGTAAAGTTGTTTTGCTATCTTGATTGCTTTTGTTTTATCCGCAAGTATTTCTTGTGGAAAATAAGCCATGAAGTCGTTAACATAATACTGTAGGAACTGTTCCGTGGTTGTATCCACGTCCATATATTCCAACAGACTCTTTGCTACGTCCTGGACGTTTCCACTTTGTTCCAGCCACCCATAGTAAGCTTTAAGGAACAAAGTGAAATTTTCGTAGTTTGGATCCTCACTAATAAACTTAGGGAGTTGATAAGGAACCAGTAACGAGGTCTTCTGATTACTTTGTATCATTTACTTAACTTCTTTTAGCGTTTGCAATAACTGTGACAGCACTTGGATCATATGGGTCTATCGTTACGATTCTGTTGTATGATGATGGAATAATTGTTGTTGTTGGTTGCACACCTATTGATAATTGACCCAATGGGTTTTGTGGGATATCAACGGGAGAAAAACCATACAACGTAATTATGCCGTTTACATAATCTATTGAACCAACATTTGAACCCACAACAACTTGTCCTTTGACTGGATCGTTGTAGTATGCTTTGATTGATCCATATTGGTTATTTAACACAACACTCAAAGAAGCTCCTGTACCTGATGTATCGCCAGCTGCATTAACAATATATGCTGTAACTGATGTATAACCGGTACCAGGATTTGTGACAGTAATTGCTGTAACATAACCATTAATCATAGTTGCAACTGCTGTAGCGCCTGTTCCGTCACCTGTGATAACAACAGTTGGTGTTGCTGTGTAGTTGTAACCACTATTGACAACCGAAACCGACTCAACATTACTTGTTGCTGATGGAACTTCAGCCAAAAACACGTTATCGATTGTGTTACTTGGATTATTTGGGTCAATAATCGTGAAACCTGGATTACTTGTTAGTGTACTTCCGTATGTTCCTCTTTTGATTGATGTGTTAAAATACAAGTTGTATGTTACTGGTGCATTGAAAGTTGGATAGAATTTCTTTTGCATTTGCAAAGTGAAATCTGAACTTACAATAGAACTGTCAACTGCATTGATGGCACTCAATAATTCATATGAGCTGAATGTTGCATTGAATGTGTTTAGGTTGTTTGCTGCATAACCATAGATTGCCGAGGTGACATTCGCCTGCATAGAACCTGGTGTCAATGTTGTTTGCGATTGTTGATACAAAACGTTTGCTGCAATTTGCAAGTAAACATAATCCGGATCAACAATTGTAGGTTCAACTGTAACAACACTAATTGGTTTTAGAACATTGTTGATAATCAAGCTCTTTTGTGTTTCGGTTAAGTCGTATGCACCCTTTGGTTTTAAAGAAATGAAAACTTGACCATAAACAGGTGGTGTATTTTCTTCTCCACCCCATACTGAAACAGCATCAAACTGAATTCCTAATGTGTTTTGTTGTAAGATTGTGATATAATCATTCTTACTTACTGCACGACTTTGTGATGCAAATGCTTTAGGTGCCTGAAACTTAATGGATTCAATTGCTTCTTTATCTTGACCTTGTGTTGCTGTCAAATATGTTGAAACTGTTGCACCACCTGCAATACTGTCCATTAAAACAAAGTTATTTGCAAGTCCACCAGCGGTACCATTGGTTGAAATATAATCAATAACAATGATATTGCCACTACTCAACTGTTGTCCCAATACACCATCACCAAAATAAATTTGGTAGTTTCCGTCCACTGCTTCTTGTAAAAAATACACTGGACTTGTAGGTGTCAATTGCAAATAGTCTGTTGTTGGTGAGAAAATTTGATAACTACTGTTTGAAGATGATTGGTATACAGAGACAACCATTGTGGATGTATCAATATTTGGATCGGGAATTTCAAACAAAGATGTTGGATTACCTACACTGTCAGCAGTAAAGGTATATTTTTGATGGGTGCCTTGTTTAATTTCAAGTGCATAGAAATTTGCATTACCGCCAGACACCGAAGTTGTGGTAGAATCTGTTGTCACATAGTTATAGTTGACACCATTGATTGGTTCTGACAAGAAATTGGTGTATTGTGGAATGGTAACTGTGTATGTTCCAGTAGAAACACCTGTAAACGCAACATTAACTTGTGCAACAGCACCAATTGAAGATTGTGGAACATAGTTTAACAACTTGGCATGTGACACCACAGAAGAACGTTGCAGTGCAGAGTCCAAGAACATCTCATTGGCCACCATGTTCAAGTAAAATGCATTGTATTGTGTGTTGTAAGCCAAAACATCCAACAGAGTAGACATTGCCGAACCAGTAAAGTTATAGTCTTTGAAAGGACTATTGGGCTGGTTCTGCAAATAATTGATAAAGTTTTGCTTGATGCCACCAAAATCTAGGCTTGCAACTTGAATTTGTGTATTAGATGCCATTATCTGGACCTTTGAAGAAGAAGATTTACATTAGATGGTATTGTATTGTTGCCAATAAAGAAACTTAAAGTCACTTGGAAACCATTACCATCAGGTGTTAAATTTACTGAAATGTTCTGTATTGTTGCTCTAGGTTCATAATTTGTAATGACATTTTGTATTTCATTTGACAATAAACTAGCAGTAATGTTTGTTGCAGGTTCAAATAACAATGCAGTCAAGTTAGAACCCACATCTGGTTGAAAAGGTCTTTCGTAGAAATTTGTTAACAGTAAGTTTCTAACAGATGCAATTACGGCCTGCTCGTCATAACGCAAGGCCACATCTCTTGTCCCTGGTAATTTTCTGAACGTTAAGTCCAGGTCTGCGTATATTTTTTGTAAATTTGCCATCTACTATTTATGAGTTCAAATTGGAGACTAGGTTGGCTGTGCCAATATAATTTGTTAACAAATACATTTGTGATTGTCCTAAGTTACTAAATTGAGTTACCGATGCAAAATCATTCAAAACATTTGCTGAATTTTGGAAAAACTGTGTATCTTGTGCTGGGTATACAGTCATTAATTGGTTAATTCCATATACAGAATTTGCCAATAATGATGCATTTGCTGCATCAATTGATGTTGTGTTTGAGACACCATAAGTAATTGTTGTCTTTAAAATATTTGTAACTGTATTCATTGTGTTATACAATGAAGTTAAAGTGTTACCCAAAGTAATACTTGTAAAGTTACCCATAATAACAGAGTTGTTTTGCACACCGTCAGACTGGTGTACCAAGTAAGATAATGTTTTACTTTGAGAAATGGCTGAAACGTAGTGTGGTGTTACATTATCTGAGTTTGGTGGAACAACATTAGATTGTCTGTTTGTTATGTAAAGATATGCGTTTGCTGAAGTGGTAGATATCAACAATGCATTTGTATTTACGTTTGCCAATTGTGTGGTAATTGTACCAGACACGGAAGATGTTAGATTATTTGCCAACACAACCAATGTATTAGAAACATTCCAGATACTTTGTGTTATGTTGGCCACTGGATTTTGAAACAAATTGGTTACAGCTCCAGAACCAACGGCGTTTGCTTGCCAAGGTTTTAGTAATGGTGGCACCATGGCCAACTGTGTCTGTACGTTACTGTTGTAGGTTGATACAGTTGCGTTTGTTGTTGGATCACTAGAATTGAATCCCAATCTTGCGTAAATGCTACTCATAATATATTAAGCTCCTATTTCCAAAGGAATTGGAGGACCAGTTGGTCCTTTTGGTGAGATGTGAATGTGTGAATTGTGCATCGATAGATTCACTGTATCATATGCCCACACTGCCTGCATCACAGCAAATTGTCCTAATGGTGCAGACATAGACACCAATGAATTGATTGGTCCAATTGCATTGATTTCTGTTGGTACAGCTGCAGGTATACCAACAGAAACACCACCAGTCACAGTTACAAAACCTAATGGTCCTGCACTAACACCTGTGGTTGCATCAATTCTACCTCTTGATGTAATCTTTTCAGCCACAAAGTCTGCATTGACTGACATATTTTGTCCAGTTATCGATGTAACTGGTGCAGTAATTTTAAGACCACTAACACCAATGCCACCAGCAACAATACGTGTGTCACCTTGTGTGGTATATGTTGCCATACCCTCTACAGTTTGTGTAAAGTTGCCTTTGATGTGTTGTTCTACATTACCATCAACTTGTTCTATCTTATCACCTTGAATATGGAAGTTGGCATCACCAATAACTGTGATATTAAGTTTACCTTGCACCAACATATTCTTATCTTTAAGAATAATTTCATAACCATCACCGATGATTTTATGCACCTCGTCACCATTAGGATGCATTTCAATAAAAGTACCAGTGCGGTGTTCTAGTCGTACTCGTTCCCTCGTTGGAGTATCATCCAATTCGAATGAGTGACCACTGGTGGTCTGTGTTGCATGGTTATATGGGTATACCGGTTGATATTGTGAATTGGCTGCGGATTCAGGTTCTGTCCATGCAGTAAAAAAATCTGGTTTTGCTATCATATTATGGACTTGACGAATTCTTAAATTGTGTACTTGTTGATGTGGTTGCCACACTACTTGTTGTGACACTTGTTATGTATGATTGCAACTGACCAATATTTTGTTGTGATGGTGATGTTGTAATAGTTAGTGCAGCTGAAGGTGTTCCCGTTTGTGATGTGGTTGCACTTGCTGTTGCTGCTGCCAGACTAAATGATTGACCTAAGTTTGATGCCACAGACAAAGAATTTTTTGCAGAATTTAATGAACTTTGAAAGTTTGACAAACATTGTTTCAATAAGTTTTGTAATTGTGCAGGTAAACTTTCAATCCATTGTATGATTTGTTGTAAATCTTTCACTAAATTTGCAACTAAAGAAACATCATAAAGAATCTGTGCAGCTTGGTTGATAATTTCTTGTATACGTATACCTGTATCATAAACCAAAGATACAGATAATGATGCTATACCAGAAGTATCGAGATTTAACAAAGAAAGTATTGCAGTGATTGCTGCATTAAACTCTTGTTGCAATTGAAGAATTGATGCTCGAATAAGATTAGCTGCAGCCAATTTGCCTGCTTTGATTGCACCAACTAATGCGGATAAATCTGCACCAATCAATGCACCAATATTAATATCAAGTTGAAATTTAAAGTCACAAGCGTGTGCTAAGTTGGCATTTGAATATGCAACACCTGTGTTTGTCAATGCACCACGAGCAACACCTGGTGTTGTTTGAATGCCTTGTGTCAGATAGTTGCCACCAAATGCAGCAGGCCATTGTGGTGGATTAATCTCTTTTAGTATGCCATTTACTATCTGAGTTGTTGCATTATTAACAAATGCTACTGATGAATTTGCTTCTGCCATGTTATACCTTTGAAGCTCCGGTTCCTGAAGTCTCACCTGAGAAACCAGGCAATACACCCATCATTATTGGAAATTGACCACTCTCACCGTCCATGAAAAATCCAACAACCCAATCACCAATCTCTAGTGGTTGAAACTGTTTGGCAGTATTTATTGAGTTCATTGGATGTGCCCATGGCAAATCTGTTGTTGGAATTAAAGATATGTTGTCTGTGTGCCAACCAAAGATACGAACTTGACAACGACCAAGACCTAATGGGTCTGCCCTGTTCTCTACGGCACCAACCCACCAAACAAATCCATTTAAACCGGCAAAATTATTTACTGCTTTCATTAACTAACCACCGTTTTATTCAATGAAGATGTTGTAGATATACTAGCATATTGAGTTGGTACACTATCTTTTGCTACTTCCATGACTGTTTTATAGTCAGATTGTGTAATCATATGTCTTACCGCAGTCACCAAATAATCACCAGACAAAAATGCATCTGGTATTTTTTGTTGCGGATTTGGATTTCGTGACAATAATTCAAACTCAATTGTATATCCAACAGATAAGTTTGGGTCTCCAGGTACAGACATCTTAACTCTGGTGTAGTTAGATAGTGCCAACTGTGCTGTTCTGTATGGTATGTATGTCTCTGCAAAGATGTTTGGTGCAACAGAACCTGGATTGGCTTGTACAACTGAGTTATTGGCTTCATCAAAGTTGGAGAATACCAATTTCAAGACAGATTGCTCTGCTTGATTCATTTGGTCGCCGAATCTGTTTTTGTAATTGTTTGTGATTGGATACTTGTTCAAACCCAACGATGGTTGGTTATTCCAGTAGTCAAAATAGTCAAAATTAGTTACCTTTTTTGAACGAGTTAGTATGTCAACCGATATCAATTGATTTGCAAACAAACCTGAATTTACAGCACTCAAGGCATCATATGTACTCATCACTTCATATGTTGTAACGTTTTCTGCTTCTTCTTCCAAATTAGATTGGTTTGTATTTTTAGGATCATATCTATAACTACCATATGCAACAGTGTTTTGACTGTCCATTAAGTTTTGTAAAGACTTGAAATTAAAACCATTCTTATTTTCAAAGAACAACATATCTGCACCAGGTACCGGCGCCATTGGTCTTGCATAAGTTGACATCCAATTAATGGCATCAAATGGTTTTATGTTTGGTACAACAAAGCTATATGTTCCATATGTTGGATCGATGTTTAATTTTTTGTCTGGAATGCCAAGATATGTTTTGCATATGTCCGTGATGTTTGATGCAATATCTTTGTTTGGATATGATTTACTAATCTTATATTGTTCTGATAGTACCATTTCTTCTGAGCAAAAGTACAAACAATATTGTTCGGTGTACATATTGCCAGATAAGGCTCTCTTGTCAATCTTGTATACGCGGAATGTCTTATCGACCTGTTCACCCAATTTTGCAGAACTTCCATTTCCAGATTTATTGAATGTCAGTTGTAAAGTTTCATTACCTGTTAAGTTAAGTATTTCGGCATAACCAACACCTTCAGTCAACAACACATAACCGTGAACAGTATTCTTAAATAAATCTTCTTGATACGATACCTCATTCATTAGATAACGAATGTCTAAAGCACCCACGGCCGTCAGCAGTGTTAAGTTGACTAATGCATAGTCCTTTGGATTACGTATACCTGCCATGTTATGTGTTCAATACTGATGTAAATTGTTTTTCTAATGGAGATGCATAACTTGCATTCAACAGACTAATGTTTCGTTTACTATCATTCAAAGCAACCTCATATTGAAAAATAGTTTGTGTTGATTTTGACACAGTTTTTGTTACGTATTGTGATGTACCAGCAAAATATGCTGTGTTTGTAACTGGCATTGTGTTGTTATATGCAGTAACATCAATGATATAATTCATAACTGTTGTGTTTGAAGTAGAACTATCGTATGTTGTTACCGTCTTTATGTAACTCTGTATTGTGGAATCAGTATAAGAAAACACATTTTGCAGAGAAACATTTGCCACAGGGATGTTTAAAATTTGTGAGACAGTATTGGCATATTTGTCAAGAAGGTAATCATTGAACATACTTTGGCTCATTGGCCAATCCGCTTGTATGTCTAGTGTTTGATTTGCAAATGGAACCATCCAGTATCTGTAACTATCGTTATAATACTTACTCGCAACAGTATCTGGTGTGTCTTCTTCTTGAATGTTATACGAATAGAATAACAGAGAATTTTTCAAAAGTTGTGGAATAATTTCAACACGTTCCATAATATTCACAACACTCACACTATTACCATTGTAATCACTTGTGCCTATGATTGGGAATTGAGCAAAGTATTGCATTATCTTAATCCTCCTGTTGAACCACTTCCAGAGTAAGATGTATTATTGAAACCTGCCTGCAATTTTGCTTTAGTGACAATTTCAACTTCTTTAAATGTTAGGTTCAATTGTGTCTGAACTGGTGCACCATCAACGTGAGCTGCAAAACCGTTAGGTGCATAATTAACATCTATTTCTGAAAGAACACAGTCACCATATTTTGGTAAGAATGGATTTTCTTGTGAGTTAATCATAAACTCGATGTTAAAGAATGATGGTGGAACAAGGAACATACCAGCATCACTTGCAGAACCAAGCAATAGGTCTGGTGCAAAATGATACTTAAATGTTCCAATAATATCGTTTACGATTTGTGCTTCTGTTGCTGAAGCTGGTGTGAATGTGAAAGTTAACTGAAATTGTCTGAAACCAACACCACGATACAACATTTGCAACTGTGGATTAATCGCAAAACCATTACCTTGCAAATTAACATCACTAATTGTCTGTTCATTTCCGCCTAATTCACCACCTGCAAATCCAACAATTGTAGATTTTAGTTTCTGTACCGCAGCATCGGATGCGTATGCAGAACCGGTGTTGGATAGTTTACCACTAGCGAATTCTGAAATGCCTTGAAGACCACGTAAACCACCACCCATTTCATTTGTTAGACTTAATTCATCATAAGATGCACTATAACTGGCGTTTAGTGTGTCTGGCATATATAACGATATGGCTGCCCTAGGTTGATATGTTTGTGGTTGAATTTGAACGCCAAGTAATTGTTGACCACCAACCTTATCACTAACATTGGCACCTGGAACTGGTGTAACATCAGTCTTTTGCGGCACAATTTGTTTTACCCAAAACTTCACATAGTGATTTTTTGTTCCTGAACCTAAATCCGATGGATAATTATAGATTGTGTTAAGTCCTGTTTTTTGATAAAGGCTCGCCAAAGGACCTTGGGCATTTTGATTTTGTCCAGTGAAACCAGGTACTATGTTTGTGGGTGTTATCGATATTGATGCTGGCATTTATTTCTCTCAAGAGGGAATATTACTATTTATGGCTTATTCTGGAAGATTTACACCTAAGAATCCACAAAAGTATGTGGGTGACTATAAAAACATTATTTACCGGTCAACTTGGGAGGCTAAGGTCATGACCTGGTTGGACAAAAACCCTGATGTTATCTCTTGGGCGTCCGAAGAACTCATCATACCTTATATATCTCCTGTCGATGGAAAGTACCACCGGTACTTTCCTGACTTCCTGGTCAAAGTTAGGACCAAAGATGGTAAGTTAAAGACCATGATGATTGAAGTCAAACCTAAAAAACAAACGGTTGAACCAGAGAAAAAGAAACGTGTTACCAAACAATATATTCAAGAAGTGGCAACTTATGGTGTCAATCAAGCCAAATGGAAAGCAGCAAATGAATATTGTCTTGACCGTGGATGGGAATTCAAAATCTTCACAGAAGACCATCTCGGACTGTAACTAAATAGAAGATGGCAACATCTAGACTAACATCACTCGCAGAAGCAAAAAAGGTAGCAGGACATAAAACTATGTCTAAAGATGCCACCGTATGGTTGCAGGATAAGATTAACGAGTTAAAAAGAGGTCAGATACAACAAATACCTTCTACGATAAATCGTGAGAAGTTTAGACAAATGTCTCAGTTTAGGCTGGGAATGATGTATTGTTTCTATTATGACCCAAAAACTAAGGCAGATTTGCCTTATTGGGATAGATTCCCCATGGTTTTGGTGTTGGAAAGATATAACGATGGTTTCTTAGGACTGAATTTGCATTATCTTCCAGTCAAATGGCGTGTAGCATTTCTAACCAAGTTGATGAGATATGCACAATTGACACCAGACCATGATATTAAAAGAATGAGAATTTCTTATGATATTTTGGATGCATCTAAGAAGTTTGCAGAATTTAGACCATGTTTAAAGAGATACTTACACAGTCATGTTCGTTCTAAGTTGTTGATGGTTCAGCCGGATGAATGGGATGTGGCCACAATGTTACCAATACAACAGTTTAGGGGTGCCAAACCGCAAGAAGTGTGGAGAGATTCTGTATTGGAATGGAAAGAACACATGAAACACTTTAACACAGAAGAAGAATAAAATGTCAGTACAAATGTCTTCATTTATAAACTCATTTAAAAAAGAGTTGGCACGTCCGAGTAAGTTTGATGTTACTATCATTCCAATTTCAACAATTGCAAGTCCAAGTCTGTTAAGACAGTTAACCTTACGTTGCGAGACTGCTGAGTTGCCGAGTAGAACTTTTGGTACTGTTGACCAGAAGTTTGGTTCCAATCCAACACAGAAATATCCAATACACTCATCTTATAATGATTTGACTTTGAGTTTTATTGTTTCTGGTGATATGTCAGAGAAAGTTTTCTTCGATAACTGGATGGAATTGATTAATCCAACCGTAACATTTGACTTTACTTACAAAGAACAGTATCAGGCTACAATTTATGTGAATCAATATGATTTGGCCTCAAACACAACGTATCAATGTATCTTGTATAACGCATATCCAATCACAGTAAATCAACTAGACTTAGATTGGTCCACAGATAGTGTACATAAGTTGACTGTTGTTTTTGCATACGACTATTGGCAAAATAGTGTTGTTAAGAATAGTTATGTTGGTTCTTTTGTGCCATTGGCAAATACAACTAATGTACCTACTGGTTTATCTTCACTATTTCAAGCATCATATGAAACATTGGGTGCAATACCCACTGGACAACCACCAAGTCCACCACCACCAATTTCAGCAGCAGACCAGATAGGTTTACCAAATTCAGGAACACCAGGTTCAGTAAATTCGTAAGAATAATTGATTTTTTAATGGAGATTTATAATGGCTTTACCAAAAATTGATGCGCCGGTCTATGAGATAGACCTACCTTTATCAAAGAAACATATTAGATTTAGACCTTTCTTGGTCAAAGAACAACGTAACTTATTGATGGCCATGGAGTCTGACGACAAAGACACCATCGAGAAGAACATCAAACAGATTTTACATAATTGTACTTTGACAGAAGATTTGGATATCGATAAGTTGCCAATTCTTGATGTTGAGTTTTACTTTTTGAATCTACGTGCACGTTCTGTTGGTGAAATCGTTACCAATAAATATCGTTGTGAGAACATAGTTGAAGACAAACCTTGTGGTGGAATGATGGAAGCTGATGTTAACCTGTTGGATATCAAGGTTGACATGAGTAACACACCAGACGATTTGATTCAAATTAATGATAAGATTTTTGTTAAGTTGAGATACCCACAGTATTCTATTGTTTCCTCTGCTAATAAATTTGCATTGGCAACAGATATGGCTTTCAATATGATTATTGAGAGCATTGAATACATTACTGATAGTGAACAGTATTACTATGCAAATGAAACTGATCCGTCTGAATTGAATGACTTTGTTGAATCGTTAAGTCAGGAACAGTTTTCTAAGATTGAGAATTTCTTTAACAACCTTCCAAGAATGGTGAAAACGTTGGATATGACATGTAAGAAATGTGGATTCCAACACCACATAGAAGTGGAAGGGCTAGAAGATTTTTTCGGTTAACATTTCGTCATGATACCCTAAGGAATTACTATACTACAAATTTTGCATTGATGCAACACCACAAGTATAGTTTGACAGAACTTGAATCGATGATGCCTTGGGAAAGAGATATTTACGTTGTTATGCTTACACAATACATTGAAGAAGAAAACGAAAAAATTAAGCAGAAAAACAACAGTAGATGACACAGATAGCTTCATTACTTGGTGGGGGTCCTAAACCGAACAAGATTTCGGGGCAGACTCCTGCCTTGTTCAAACCGAAGCCAAGTGAAAAGACTGTCAATACGGTCAACAAAATCAAAAAGAAATTTGACCCACAAACGATGTCAAATGCCATGGGCAAACCATTGGGTGATGATACTGTCAATAAGTTGACTGGTCAAGACGATAAAAAAGACCCAATCAAGGTTGCACCAAATAGTGGTAAAAAAGTTGGTAAGTTAGACACTGCCAACTATTCTTCAATTTCTGAAGACCAGAAACAAAGAATGAGAAAAGGTGACGGTGTTGCCGATGTTGTTGCCAAAGTAATCAACTTCATGAAGGCTGCTCGTGAACAAACAAAAACTCAACGAGAGTTGACCAGAGACTTTAAAAAAGAAGAACACGAAAAAGAAAAACGTGCACATGAATCTCTATTGCGTCAAATTAAAGGTGATAGGGAACCAGAAGAACAATCATTGACACGCAAAGGTGCCACGTTGGAGAAAGTCTCCAAAATTGGTGCAGAAGAACATCCTGAGGTGGTACAGAGAGTTACTCAGACAAACGCAACACCTGCTTCTGCTGGTCATCCATTACAAAATTTCGGTAAACCAGAACCAAAAGAAGGTGTATTGAGTAGTGTTGCTAAGTTCGCTTTATCTACAACCTCAAGAGGCATTAGTGCAGTTTCCCGTGGTATTGGTTCTGTGTTGAGTAGTCCAGTTGGTGCCGCAGCTGCTGGTGCAGCCGGTGCAACCTTGGCAGCAAAAGGTGTTGCATCGGGTAAATTTTTGAATGCTGGTATTTTTACTAAGATTCCTTTACCTGATGGTTCAGTTGAATCACGTGAAGGTGGAACAATCTCTTGGCGCAACAATAATCCTGGAAATTTAAGAAATGGTTCTATTGCTAAAGAGAATGGTTCTATTGGTGAATCAGGTGGTTTTGCTGTTTTCCCAACACTAGAGGCAGGTGAAAAGGCAAGATATAATCTTTTGTTTAATTCAAACTTGTATAAGAATCTTAGTGTTCGTCAAGCAATAAGCAAATATGCACCACCTTCAGAAAACAATACAGAGAATTACATAAAACAAGTGACTACTGCTATTGGTGTACCAGATTCAACAGCAGTTGCAAGTTTGAATGAGAGTCAAAAACAAGCATGGTTGAAAGCTTCTGAAAAAGTTGAAGGTTTCACTCCTGGTAGAGTTGCTATTGTAAAACCAGATGGTTCAACAACACCAGGATCACCAGAACCAACTAGGGTGGCAGTTGTTACACCACAAACAACCGCACCTTCTGTTGGTCAACAGTTAAATAAGGTTTCTACCGAGAACTCCGACATGAAGAAAGATTCTGACGGTGGCACTTTGGCTTTAGTGAACAATTCAACTGTTGTAAATAATACAATAAGACCAAAAACTGTCAACATCGTTCAACGACCACCCATGTCTGACGCACCACAACTATTACAAAATAAACTGAGTTACGTATAATGGACCAACCAATAGTAAGAAAAGCAGGTAAAAAAGATTTCCTTTGGGACAAAAAGGCCTTTGGAGGTAAGGGTGCATGGTACGAGGTGCACAAAAAAGGTGGTTTTGGACGTTTGGCAAGTAGAAAAGAAAAAGAAGTTTTGGGTAATCCAAACACACCAATTGAAAATAAAGAGGCAGAAAAACCTCAAGATAAAACACAAACTGAAGGTGGCATGTCTCGTAACAAAGGCCGTGCAATTAGAAACACCGGATTGAAAGACCTGTTTAGAGAAAATCTATTAGAAGGTCATGGTTTTGGTGCCATAACAAAGACTTTATCAGAATCTTTTGAAGCCAAAATGATGGGGTTCCAAGAGGCATTTGACCCATTGAGTATTGCAAGAAGATTTACTGGTCCACTTGGTGCGACCATTTTGGGTTTGGCCACTGGTCGTAGTGATAATGACTTGGAGTATTTCACTGGTCGTAGACGTACAAAATCAAAAATTAAAGCAGTAAGTAATCCTGCTACAACAGGCAAGAAAGTTGGTGCATTAGACACTGCAACATATACTTCTGTTTCTGAAAACCAGCAACGTAGATTCCGTAAAGGTGACGGTACTGGTGACTTAATGGCACGATTACTTAACCTTATGAAGAAGTATCATGAGGAAGATATCAAGCAACATGAACTAGACCGTGATGAAGAAAAGGCACGTAAGAAAGAACGCACTGAATGGAATAAAGAAGTCATCAAATCCGCTGGTGGTAAAACTGCCACACCAGTTGGTGTCGGTGGTGCCGGTGGTGAAGGTGATAGTAGTAGTGTAGTTGGTGACATAATTGAAGGTGTTGCCGCATATCAAGGCGGTAAGTTTGCACTTAAAAGAATGTTAAAGACCAAGATTGGTAGAAACTTGGTCAAATCTGTTCTACGTGCCAATCGTTCGGTTGGTAAAGGCATTGGTAAACTTGGTAAATTCTTAACTGGTTCTGCTGGTGAAAAGGTTGCCACTGAAGTTGCAAGCAAGTCTGCAACAACCGTAACCAAGATTGCTGAGAAACCTGGTTTCTTAATGACTGCTGAAGAAAAGATTGCACAAAGAGCCGCAGCAAAAGGCTTAGGTAAAGTTGCAGGAAAAGAAGCCGCTGAATCTGTTGGCAAAGCAGCATCAAAAGTTGCAGATAAGACATTGATTAAGAAGGCAGTCACCAAGGCTTTAGGTGCCGCAGGCAAATCGATAGTTAAAAAGATACCATTGATTGGTCTTGGCGCAGGTCTTTGGTTTGCTGCTGACCGTGCAATGGCGGGCGATTTCAAAGGTGCGGCTGCTGAAGCAACATCTGGTGCACTTGGTACTATTCCTGGTGTCGGTACTGCTGGTTCTGTTGCAATAGATGTTGCACTGATGGCCAGAGACATCTATAAAGAAACTTATGGTGTATTCCCTGAAGATGATGATCCAAGAGCATCAAGTGCTAGACTGCAAGACATTTCGGATTCTATCAAAGAGATTACAGGCACTGAAACTGCAACAAAGGTTGAAAGTACACCTATTGCACCTCCTAAAACTGCATCTGCAACGACCACACCATCACCTACACCTACTGCCGGTAGTACTTCTCCTGCCTCTTCCGCAGGCGCAGGTAGAGGCTTTGTTTCACCACCAACCGTAGGTTCTATGACCGCAACACCGGCTGGATCATCACCGAGTGCTGTGTCATCAAGAGTGCAAGCAGCAATTGCTGAGAACCAAAATGAAAAAACCACAACAGGTTCATTAAAACCTATTGTGGTCGACAACTCTAAGAGTATCAACAGAACTGCTAAGTCCGATGATACTGTGAGTTATGGTGATAACTTCAACGTAAGAGAAGTTGATCCAACATTACGCTGGATCATTGAGACTAATATACGTAGAGTTTAATCTTCAGCCAACTTGCTGAAGTAAGCCAAGTCATCATCCTCTGTCTCAAATGGAGGATCATCAGCTTCTACTTTAGGTGCTTTACGAACTTGTTCTTTGATAGTTTCAACAGTAGTTTTTGCTACTGGTGTTTCACCATTAAGACCAAGAACCTTTTCAAGACGAACCTTCAAGTCATCATAAGACTTGAATTCTTTCTCTGCAACCAACTCTGCAAGAGAGTGTTCTGCCTTCCAAATCTTTTCCAATTCATCGTCATCTTCCAATAGGACAGATGGTGCGGCAAATTCAGACTTGTCGTAGTTTTGGTAACCAGCAACTTTAGTGATACGCAACTTGAAGTTTGCACCAGTCCACATATCGAATGGGTTGATAGCAACTTCATCTTCGAAAGCAGGATTCATTGCACCTGTAATCTTCTCAAAAATCTTGGCACCGAACTTGAACAATTTAACTTGTCCTTCATTCTCTGGATGCTTAGGATCAGAAACGATATACACGTTAGCAATGTAATTCAACTTACGTTTTTGCTTACGGACGATTTCTTTGTTGGCTTCAATACCAGAATTCCACAACTTGTTGTTGTGTTCACACACAGGACATTGTTGATTCTTGGTTGTCAAGCAGTTATCAATCAACCAGCCACCAGGACCCTGGAAGCCGTGACCAAAAATCTTAACCCAAGGCAACGCATCATCACCATCAACTGCTGGCGCAGGCAAGAAACGGATAACGGCAGAACCATTACCTGCTTTGTCTACTTCTGGTTTCCAATAGTTGTCTTTGTTGTCGGTAGCGGCATTAGAATTTAATGCTTCGACTGCTTTGGCAAGCTTATCCAAGTTGCCAGATTGACGTTTGAGGTTTGCAAATGAACTCATATTATTTCCTTATAAAACGGAGTATTAAAATTAAAACGGATTGTCCACATTGTACATAATATAACCATATTTATACACGCAGGAGTGTATCTAATATGGAGATGGTTGTCAAGGCATCATGGTGATGAATGCCAGTACCACCTGCTTTGTTCCAATCATCGATAACAGATTGAGTGTCATCAATGATAATGGAATTTTCATCGGCAAACTTGTACTTTAGTGCTTTACCTGGTACAAAATTTGCAGGATAGTTGATGTTGTGTTTACCAAGCCAGATTTCTTTTTGACGAGAAATTTCAGCATTGTTTACTGGTCGTGCAGTAGAAGATAGAATCTCTACAGGAACACCACAACGATTAAGATAAGTCAACAATACATTAGCATCAGGCATCAGATCAAGGTTCTGAAATTCTTTGTTTTGAATAAAGTTAGCAAAACGTTGACCAAACCTTTTACGAGCATCATCACTTGATGGACTTGTATTGTGGATTTCATGGTATCGTTTATGAAAATCGGCAATTACACCGTCCATATCAAGGTAGATTTTGGTAAATTTAGGCATGTTCTATAATCACTTCTTTAAGTATATTTTTGAATTTAACTTTATCGTATTGGATAAAAGGTGTATACTTTTCACATTTCAATCGCCAATTGGGCCAGATAATATCATCATTGATTTTACGGTCCCACATGGGAAAGAAGTTCATAATATCATTAAGTATACACAAACTTTCCATAGAGATAGTGCCAGACATAACCTCACGGAGTAAAGTTGGATGTTGACCATCATTGACAATCAACATTTGTTCTGGCGCATCATTTCCAATAAGACCAAGTATATCATTTTCAAAGACATATGTCAAGCTCTGGTTAATCTTTTGCCACTTTTTGTATGCCACTTCACCCTCAGGTCCAGTCATTTCACCAACCCATGTTGAACTGCCATAAATGAAATTCGCCAAATAAAAGTTACGCAATTCGTCCAGTGAATACTTACGGGACAATTTGTAGAATTGATATTTTGCTTTATTCTTTAAAAAGTTATCCTGTGACACGTTAGTTTTTCCGTTGTATCGGAAATAATCATAGGATTTAGAGGTGAAGTGTAACTTCATTGCAGAATAAAGTTTGTACGCTTCGAAACCAGTATTTTCTGTCATATCTATTATAAATAAGTGTAGGTCACCGAATTAGCCGTTCGCACCTACTCTAACATTGTAAAGGAATGTCAGCATGGATATTTATTCCAAAACCAACACACCACCCGGTTCTTATGTTTATGCATATCTACGTCCAGATAATACACCATATTATTTTGGAAAAGGTCAAAAAACACGAGCTTGGTTAAAATCTAAAAAAGAAATTAAGCCACCAAAAGACAAATCACGAGTCATAATTGTTGAATGTAATTTAACTGAAGTTGGAGCACTAGCTTTGGAACGCCGAATGATAAGATGGTATGGTAGAATTGACATAGGCACAGGAATATTAAGAAATAAAACCGATGGAGGTGATGGTGTAGAGAATTACAAACATACACAAGAAACCTTAAATAAAATTTCAGGTATGAATAGTATCCACTATAACAAATCTCCGTGGAATAAGGGAATGAAAGGTTTCAATTTAGGTTTTAAACACACGGAGAATTCTATCAAAAAAATGTTAGGACCAAAAAGTTCGGAACATAAAACTAATATTTCAAACGGTAGAAAAGGGATGATTTTTTCAGAACACCATAAACAGAATTTATCAAATTCGAAAAAAGGCAAACCTATACCGAAAAAGAGAAAAAGAATAATGACACCTTTTGGATTATTTGAATCAGTAACATCAGCGGCCGAATTTATGAACTGTACAAAGTCCAACATTTCTTCCAAATTAAAAAGAAAACCGGATGAATATTATATCATACAATAGGTAACCGACTCGACTTTTTAATCAGATTAACTGATTGTGCTTCTTCACGGATTCTTGCTTTAAGGTGTGATGAAATCAAGGTGGCAGCCACCTCAATTTCAATACCTGATTCTTCACAGTATTGAATGATTGCATCCATACAATGAATATTATATTCTTCAGCAATCTCCGCAATTTTCAGAGAGAATTCACGAATTTCATCTTTAGTGGGCATTATTTGACCTTCAATGCATAAACCATGCAAAGGTTATCTGCTTGTGTTGCATATGCACACTTAACAGAGATAGGGTCAATACCTTTTTGAATGGCGGTGTCCATGTTCTTTGCCATGTTGTTTCGATCATTTGTATTTGACAAATAACCACTAATGATTACCGATACAACAATAATGGTGATACACACCAATGAGGTAACAACAATTTTCATATGTGAATCTTGGTTTTCCATGTTAAATGATTTCCTTGTTTCTATCAATTGAGTCTCTTTCGGAACGGTAGAAGATGTGTCTTCCGATTTGTTTGACTTTCTCCAAGTGACGCCATCCAGGATGGACGTAATCCGCATGATAGTATGTCGAACCTTCAGTAACATCGTTCTGCCTCTCGTAGTTTACAATTAAGTTTGTAGCGAGTTCCAAAATTTCATTATATAACTTCTCGTCATGGATTGGCAAGCCCTTTCCATTCTTCTTTTCGCAATACCAAGAAAACTGACAGGTCTTACCAGTCTTCTGTTTGACCACGGAGCAGATAGTGTCTGCATATCCAGATTGCACACGGTTAATAGTTACGAAAGCAACGGCCTTCTGACCCTCAATAGGTTCATAAGCGGCTTCATGGTAAATATTTTGTGCCAAACAAGTTACTTGGACTTTAGTGTCATCAGGTAACGCATTGTAAGTGGTCTTAAAAGGCAGGTTATAAGTATCAACGTTGATACAAGAAACCATCAAGATGATTGCTGAAAAGAATACTGCTACAAGTATGAGTTTACTTCGCATTGAATTCTCCAGTTGAAAAAGGTGGGTTTTGTAAGAACCCACCGAAACTTATAGGACTCTTAGAAAGAGTACTTTGCACCTACAGCAACAGTATTGCCGTCATACAATTTGACTTTACGGTCACCGTCTTGATAACGATAATCAACAGTCAAAGCCAATGATTTAGTAACTGGAACAGAAACACCTGCACCAACTAGAGCAACATAGTGCTCATTGCCTTTAACACCAGTCTTGTCCAAGTAACCTAGACCAGCCTTAGCAGTCAAAGTTGCTGAACCCAAAGTCAAAACATCATAACCAGCGACTGCGCTGAACTTGTTCAAATCACGTTTGGCTTCACGGTCAGCTTCAGCGGTAACACTGAACTTGCCAAAATGTTGGCCAACAGTCAAACCATAACCAGTGCGGTCATTCTTGCTGTAGTTGTCGATAGAACCATTAACACCAACTTCAACGGCCGATGCAACTCCAAATGCAGCCATCAAAGTGGCCAATAGAACTAACTTCTTCATTAAAAAACTCCTTTAAGTTAAAATTAAATGCCAACTGATTGGTTAATAAGGACAGTTGGCGAAACCCCAGACGGTGCTTACGCAGCCATCAAGAAACGTTCATCGTTTGCGTTTATTTTTGATTTAGTGTTTACGTCAACTCTGACGGATAGCCTGAATATCTTACTCTTTACCCTGTCGAAACCTGGTCATCCCCATCAAAAGCACACTACCAAGAACTCCCGATTGGTCATGTCGGTCCTAACGCTCACTCAGGTAACCACTTCCCAAGGGAGTATGCTTTTGGTGGAGATGGGCGGAATCGAACCGCCGTCCAGAACACTTTTCTTATACCAAGTTTACTATCATTATTAGCGCACCGATTCGGTGTGCTTACCTTTGAATGATTTCTTTAACAATTTCATCCAGAGTTTCTTTGCCTTGTCGAGATTATGTTGAAACTCGGCACGGTTTAATTTTTGAACTAATTTTTTGACTTTCATTGATTTGGTACCAATACAATCTTTTTAGTGTTTGTTTGAGGGTCAATCATTTCTTGCCAGTGATAACCTAGTGGTGGTGCTTGAACAACTGGTTGTTGTACATATACAGGTGGTTGTTCAACGATTACAGTACCATATCTAGGTTGTGATGCAAGTTCGGCACCAATGACAACACCTGCAGCCAATGGAACCCAACCGACACTAGGACCGCCCCAGTGATATGTCTGACGATAACAGCAATGTGCCGAAGCAACAGTTGCTAGAGATGACAGTAGTAGAATAGTAATAAGTTTTTTCATGTCTCGTATCCTATCAGAAAGTTTAATTCTTGGCAAGCGTTTTCTGGTAATAATGAATTGCTTCAACTAAACCGTCAATGTGGTCGCTTGTCTTTTCCTTAAAAATCAATGGTTCAGAATCTTTCACGGCCATGATGATGATTAGGTTATTTATAGGAATTCCAATTAGTTCTTCATACATGAGACTGTATGCAGTAGTTTGCCAGAAATAATCCATGATGGAATCTCTGGATTTTGGTCTGGATGCAGTCTTAAAGTCAATAACTGCCAACTCACCTTCATATTCCGCAATAACGTCTACACGACCAGCCATGCCAAGTTGTTTAGACCACAAAGCAGCCTCTTGGTAATGAATGTTGTTAATCCTGTTAAGATATGGTTTGATAGACAGGAAGTACTCCAACGCATCAGGCATGATGCCTTTCATGTAGTCTACCTTGTTGTTAAGATAGTTCTCACAAATCGTGTGGACGTTGGTTCCACGTGATGTGGCCTGTTTACTGATACGGTTAGCTTCTTCCTCACCGACACGCTTACGCCATTCAAAGATGGCCTGTTTCTTTTGTGCACCAAGAACGGTGGTTACAGAGGGCAAACGAGTACCATCATCTAGTGTGTAATAACGCTTGCCGTCTGGAAAGGTTTCTGATTTTAAGTCACTGAGTTCCCGTGGGGGACAATAATTAAACATGATATATCTTTATACTATTAGAAATTCTTCTGTGTTTGCTGGATTTACAATATTGTTGCCTGTTATGACCCAACCAATGTAGTTATTTTGTGTTTGTAACAAATACGTATTTGCATATGGATTTTGCCAAGTTTCGGTTTTTCCATTCCAAATACAAGAATCTATAATTATATTTGTGTTACTGTCTATAATTGCGTATGTGTACATATCTTTTATCCATAAATTACTGCTATACCCGCCGCACCATTACCACCGGGTGAACCTGAAATGCTATATTGTGCAATCCCGTGGCCACCACCTTGACCAGCATCACCGGGGTTTGTTCCGTTTGCAGCAGTGTTTGGTTGTGATGGACCTACTGCTCCAGCTGCACCATACGGACCATATGTGGTGCCAAGAAAGTTAGATGTGGTGCCATAATTGCCACCATTAAGACCCGCAGAAGAATATCCCGATGCTCCAGCGCCACCTGGTGCCACTTGAGTCAAACCACCTGAAAATTGTGTTGTTCCACCTGTGGCTCCAGTACCACCAGACCCTATGCCACCCGAACCGCCTGCACCACTGGCACCAATTGTAACTGTAAAACTTGAACTAATTGTTGCTGTTCCTGTCACAGTATATCCACCCGTGCCACCAGAACCTGCGGCGTTTGATATACCACCGTGGCCACCGCCGCCGCCACCAACAGTAATATAAGAAATCGAACCCATACCAGCAACATATGTGAAAGTTCCACTCGATGTGAATATGTGGACCGTTGGTGTGTAAGAAGATTTACCATATGCACTAGACATACTTATTGCACCAGAAGAAACGCCCAACAAAGTTCTAACAGCAGAATCATTCATTGAAATTGAGGCGGTACCCGAGCTATTATACCCCTGTCCACCATTGTACAATTCCAATTCAATAGATTGTCCACTGGTAGAACCACCCATTGATAATGTTCCACTGGAGTTAATTGTCATGTTTTACCTTTATTGTTTTTTTATAATATTTATCATCAATCTTAATAGAACAAAATTTACGACCTGTTATCTTATCTGCTCGAATGAGCCTTTTCCAATCATTTTTATTGTTTTTACGATGTGAGATGATATCAACAAGCGTATATCCCATGTGTTCTTTAAACTCTTGGAAGGTTTCTTGATCCATGACTTTCATCTTTTCTGGAATTTGAAACAATAAGTAATCAAAAGAAAAGTCATTACCATCAGGCCTGTAATCAAGCCAGATATTTGTGAATTCAATGATAAAATCTGCAAACTTACCAGTCAGGAACTTAACCCGAACGTTCATCCGATGAAGGTCTGAATAATCGTATACAAAATCAACATCGTTTATCATATAACCTCAAATAAAACTTAACCAACCAGTGATGATATATTTATCTTGGGATGGT
>Ga0316230_1001586_pt1 | contig 22985 bp, 22 predicted proteins | sample TBH18025metaG_FD_206004 | JGI IMG/M metagenome (GOLD analysis project Ga0316230, IMG submission 206004) | Freshwater microbial communities from Trout Bog Lake, Wisconsin, USA - TBH18025 | ecosystem: Environmental > Aquatic > Freshwater > Lake > Hypolimnion/Profundal zone | place: USA: Wisconsin...
TTTCGGCGCCGCCGACGCGGCCGAGAGGCTGGGCACTGAGGGCAAGAAGGTCGTCATCGTCACCGAGTCGAAGGAATTCGCGACCTGGATGGAGCCCATCCACAAGGACGTGATGACCAAGCGCTTTAACGGCGGCAACGGCGAGGGCCTCACCACGAAGACGATTGCCGAGCCTGTCACCATCCTGACGCGGAGCACGGTTGTCGAGATCAAGGCCAGCGGCGAGGTCGTCCTCCAGGATTCCGAGTTCAAGAAGCGGGTCCTCAAGGTGGACAACGTCGTCCTCGCCAAATTCGCCCAGGACAATGAGCTATACAAGGCTCTGCTCGCCCAGGGAACGGCCGTCCAGCAGGTCGGCGACGCGAAGGCCGTCAGGAACCTGAAGGCGGCGGTGGCCGAGGGTTCTAACGCTGCCTTAGTGGTTGCCAAGGACTTGCAGCTCAACGCCAACAACGCCTACATTTCGGAAATACCGAGTCTGGTCAATCTTTAAGGGGAAGTCAGGACTGCGGAGGGCGCGTCCTCCGCGGCCCATGTTTCAGCAAAAAGAGACAGAGGAGGAACGGCTATGAAACGAACACTAAGACTGGTCGTCAGCGGCCTGATCATGTCCCTCGGGCTGACGGGCCCCCTGGGTGCGGCGCCCAAGCCCCCCGTGGTGGGGATCAGCACCGGCTCATCCGGCACTTCCTGGCGCAATATCATGATCGATGCCCTGGTCCAGGTGGGCAAGGAATACAAAGCCGCCGGCAAGATCGCCAACTACAAGATCGTGAACAACGTCACCAATGGGGACGCCACGGAACAGGCGAACATCATCCGTGACTTCACCTCGCAGGGCGTCAACATCATCCTGGTCAATCCCAACTCCCCCGATGCCCTCAACGGCGTCATCAAGGAAGCCCAGGACGCCGGCATCCTCGTGGTCGCCTTCGACGCCACCGTCACCGCACCCAACATGGTGAACGTGACCCTCGACCACTATGCCTGGAACACCAAGAACGCCGAGTTCGTCTGCTCGGCCCTCAAGAGCGGCAACGCGATCCAGGTCTATGGGCTGGATGGCCACCCGGCCAACAACGACCGGATCAAGGCCACTTCCGACGTCCTCAAGAAGTTCCCCAGCATCAAGCTCATCGCCAACACCTCGGGCTACTGGGACCAGACCAAGGCCAAGGAAGTGACGACCCAGATCATCGGCTCCGGCCAGAAGATCGATGGCGTCTTCACTCAGGACAGCATGGGCTACGGCGTGCTCGCAGCCTTCATGGATGCCAACAAGCTGCCCAAGGTCATGATCGGCGATCCGGGCACCGCATTCTTCAAGGAGTGGAAGAAGCTCCGCGACAAGAAGGCCGATTTCAAGGCCTGTGCCCAGCCCAATCCTCCCGGGATCGGCGGGACCGCCTTCCGCTTCGCGCTGAACCTCTACGACGGCAAGCATTTCAAGGCCAACACCCTCAAGGGCAACACCTACTTCTACAAGGTCGGCATGTTCATCACCGACAAGAATTTCGACGAGGGTTGGGCTCTCCTCAAGGACAAGCCGGATGACTACCTGCTGAGCGAGGTCATGCCGCAGGCAAAGGCAGACGCCCTGTTCATGTAACACAGGGATGACAGTTCATGGAATGACATCCGGGGGGCGACCCAGCCGTCCCCCGGATTGTAGCGACGACAGGTGAAAGCGTGAAGTTACTGGAAGCGAGCGGCATCAGGAAATGTTTTGGGGGCGTCGTCGCACTTTCGAACGGCAACTTCTCCTGCCAGGCAGGCAGGATCACGGGCCTGCTGGGCGCCAACGGCTCGGGCAAGAGCACCCTTTCCAAGATCATCGCCGGCGTGTACCGGGCCGACGCAGGTGAGATCCGTTTCCTCGACCGATTGGTGCAGTATAAGAATCCGAACGAGGCCAGGAAAGACGGGATCGCCATGGTCTTCCAGAACCTGAGCCTGGTCCCCGACCTTCGGGTCTGGCAGAACATCGTGCTCGGCGCCGAGACCGGCCGAGGGCCCTTCCTCGACGACCGGCAGGCCAAGCGCGCATCCCAGGAGATCCTCGATCAACTCCTTCCCGGTCTGGACATTCACAAGCTGGCCTGCGAGCTCAATCCGGGAGAGATGCAGATCGTCGAGATCGCCAAGGCGATATCGGCCGATCCCAAGCTCCTCATCCTCGACGAGCCGACCGCGGCCCTGGAAAAGGCGGAGGTCCGAAGCCTGTTCCGATTCATGCGGCTCCTCGCGGCGCGCGGCGTCGCCATCAATTTCACTTCACATCGGCTTTGGGAAGTGATGGAGATCTGCGACGAGGTCACCATCTTCAGGAACGGCGAAAACGTAGGGAGCATGGATTTCGCGGTGGACGGACGCGATCCGGAGAAGATCGTCTCCCACATCACGGGCATTGCCCAGAAAGCCTCCGCGGCCAAGGCCTCGAGGCCGCCCTCGGACGAGGTCGCCCTGAAGGTGAAGGGCCTTTGCTACGCGGATGCCCTGAGGGACGTCTCCTTCGAATTGCGCAAGGGCGAGATCCTGGGCATCGGCGGTCTGGCCGGCCAGGGGCAGCACGAGCTCCTCCTGGCCCTGGCAGGGAGCTACCCGGGCGTCGACTGCCTGGCCGAGGCCGACGGGAAGAGGGTCCGGCTCAACAAACCGGCGAACGCGATAAGGAACGGCATCCTGCTCGTGCCTGGCGACCGGGCGCTTGAAGGCCTCTTCATGAAACGTTCAGTGTTCACCAACATGATCTTCCCGAAGCTGGGCCTGGCGGGGCAGCCATTCTTTACCCCGCGCAAGAAATACCGCGAAGAGTGCGAAACCGCGATCGACGTCCTCTCCATCAAGGCGCACACCCTGGACATGCCGGTCCAAGCCCTATCGGGCGGCAACCAGCAGAAGATCGTCGTTGGCAGATGGCTCTCCTTCGATGCCAAGGTCCTCCTCCTCGCCGATCCGGCGAAAGGGGTCGATGTCGGGGCAAAACGTGACCTTTACCGGTCCATCGCGGACCAGGTGCGCGAGAAGCGGGTGAGTGTCATCCTCTACGCGAGTGATATCGAGGAACTGGTGGAATGCTGCGACCGGCTCCTGGTGATGTACGAGGGAGAGGTCATCGCGACCTTGGAGGGGGACGACATCAACGAGCAAAAGATCATCTCGACATCCATGAGGGTCGGCCAGGAATGAAGACGATGGGAAAGGACCCCAAAAAAGCCTGGGCGGCGACGCGGAAATATCTCGCCAAACCGGAGTTCTCGACCCTGCTCATCCTGGTCGCGATGCTCGCTCTGGCGGCATTCCTGCAGCGCAACTTCTTCGAGGCAAAATCGCTGAACCGGACTTTGAATGCCTTCACCCCCCTCATCCTCCTGGCCATGGGGCAGGCGGTCGTCATCATTTCCGGGGGGCTCGACCTCTCCGCCGGAACGGCCCTTTCCCTACTCACTTGCGTGCTGACCTCGGTGATGCGCACGGCCAATCCAGTGAGTGGGGTATACGCCATCGTTGCCGCCTTCGCTGTGGCGATCGTCATCGGCGTGGTCAATGGCATCGGCATGGGCTACCTGCGCATACCATCGGTGATCGCGACCTTCGCAACCTCGTTCATGTGGCTCGGTGCGGCCCTTTTTCTCAGGCCCACACCGGGCGGACAATCCGTCCCCTGGTTCAAGCTATTCTACGACGTCAAGGCCTACGCCGGCGCGCCGCCCGCCCTCAAGGCTTTTGGTTCCATGGTGCCCTCGGCCCTGATCCTGGTTCTCATCGGCTGTCTATTCTGGTTCGTCCTGTCCAGGACGAGAACCGGCCGCTATATCTACGCCGTGGGCAGCAACCATACGAGCGCTTACGAGAGCGGGATCAACACCGCGCGGATCCAGCTCAGGGCCTGCGTGATCAATTCGGTCTTCATATTCCTCGCGGCCCTGTTTTTCGTGGGGCAGAATCAGTCCGGCGACGCGCGGATGGGCGACCCGCTCACCCTGCGGGCCATCGCCGCGGCCGTGGTCGGGGGCGTCGCCCTGTCCGGCGGGAGGGGCAGCGTCTTCTTCGCGCTGATCGGCGCCCTGATCCTCAGCCTCGTGAACAAGATCATCTTCTTCGCCGACATCCCATACGCCTACCAGACGCTCGTCAGCGGGGTGATCGTCATCATCGCCATCGCCAGTTCCCAGGCTTATACGCTCTACAGCAGGAAATCCATGAACCGAAGGGGTAGGCTCGCATGAACGGGACATCGGTCGCTCTCGCCGGATTCCGCGGAGCCGCGGACAAGCAGAAAAAGCTCATCATCGCCTTCTTCCTCATCGTCTTCCTGTTCGTCTTCGGGCAATTGACGGTATCCAACTTCCTGAGCTTCGGCCAGGTCCTCCTGACGATCAAGCTGGCCAGCTTCATAGCCCTGTTCGGCCTCTGCCAGATGGTCGTGATGGCAGGCGGCGGGGACGGCCTGGACCTGTCAGTGGGCTATACGGCAACCCTGACCGCGGTCTTGACCGCCAGCATCATGAACGGCCAGAATGCCAACCTCTGGATCGCCATCCTCGTGGCCCTGGCCATAGGCCTCCTCGTCGGGGCCGCGAACGGTTTCCTGGCTGCCTACGTCAAACTGCCGCCCCTGATCGTCACGATGTCCATGTCGCTCATCGTCCAGGGGGGGATCAACGTCTACACGGCCGGCGCCAACATCACGGGCAAACCTTCGCCGGTCCTGCAGACGATAGCTGCGAAGTCCACCGGCATTGTCCCGAACATCGTGTTCGTCCTGCTTATCGTCGCGCCGGTCGTCACAGTCGTCCTTTCCAGGACCAGGTGGGGCCTCGCCCTCTTCGGCACGGGCACGAACGCGAGAGCCGCCTTCCTGGGCGGCGTCCCTGTGAAGCGGGTGCGCTTCGCCTCTTTCGTGATCAGCGGCCTCCTCGCCAGCCTCATCGGCCTCCTCCTCCTAGGCAACATGGGCATTGCCTTCAAGGACATGGGCTCCAACTACGTAATGCCGAGCATCGCCGCGGCGGTTGTCGGCGGGGTATCGATGTCCGGGGGCGAGGGCAATTATTTCGGGGTCATCCTCGGAGCGATTTTCCTGCAGACTTTGACGAACCTCCTCGTCGCGATAGGCTGGGGCGACGCAGGCAAATGGCTCGGCTTCGGCATTGTGCTGTTCACCCTGCTCATTGTTTACGTGAGTGACAGGCGAGTCAGGTAGGGCGCTTGGGATTTGATGCATCAGCGGAAGGGCAGGCGATGGCGATCTTGCAGGAAAACACGGGCATCCCCCTCTACGTCCAGGTCGTCGCGGGGCTCAGGGCGAAGATATCGGCCGGGGACTACCTTCCTGGCGAGAAGATCCCGCCGGAGTCCCAGCTCTGCCTGGAATTCGGAGTGAGCCGGATAACGATCAGGCGCGCCGTCAAGACGCTCGTCGACGAACGCCTCCTCTATACCAAGCAAGGCAAGGGGACCTTCGTCAACGCGGTGAAGATAGGGCGGCGCCTGCAGAAGCTGTACAGCTTCTCGGAGGACATGTTGGAACTCGGTTTCGAACCGAGCTCGAGGATCCTTGAGCAGACCCTGGGCGAGGCCGACGAAGAGACCGCCGCATTGCTCGATCTCCCCCAGTCCGACCGACTCGTCAACCGGATCTCGCGGGTGAGGTTGGCCAACAAGATCCCCATCCTGATCGAACGGACTTTCATCCCCCACTACCTCTGCCCCGACCTCCTCGAGCAGAGCTTCGATCACAAGTCCATGTACCACACGTTGAGCGAGCGCTATAGGCTCGAGCTTGACCGGGCCGAGGAGACCTACGAGGTGAGGCTCCTGACCGATTCCGAGGCGAAGGAGTTGGGCTGCAAGCGGCTCCTCCCCGCCTTCTCGATCCAGAGGCTGGCCTTCCACAAGGGCGGCGGGGTGGTGGAACTGACGAGGTCCGTGGGCCGGGGAGACCTGCTCCGCTTCTCGGTCCAGCTCATCACCCACGAAATGCGCTTCTCTCGCGACCTGTTCAATATCTCGGTAAAGGATCAATCCAACAGCCATTGAGGAGCTTGCGATGCACAGCACCAAGGTCGGTGTCATCGGAACGGGGTTCATCGGGCCGGCCCACGTGGAGGCCCTCAGGCGCCTGCCCGGCCTGGAGGTCGTCGCCCTGGCCGACCAGGGCGAGGAACTGTCGAGGGCCAAGGCGGACCTGCTGGGCATCCCCGCGGCCTACGGCGATTACCGGCAGCTGCTGGCGCGCCCGGAGATCGAGGTGGTGCACATCTGCACGCCGAATAATTTCCACTACGCGATGGCCAAGGAAGCCCTCCTGGCGGGCAAGCACGTCGTCTGCGAGAAGCCCCTCGCGACGAGCGCGGCCGAGGCGGCCGACCTGGTCGAACTGGCCGACCGGACGGGGCTGGTCAACGCGGTCCATTTCAACGTCAGGTACTACCCCCTGATGCGCCAGGTCAAGCTCATGGCGGCAAAGGGCGAGCTCGGTAGGATCTTTTCGATCCACGGGTCCTACCTCCAGGACTGGCTCTTCTACGATACGGACTATAACTGGAGGCTCGAACCCAAGTTCTCGGGAGCGTCCAGGGCCGTCGCCGACATCGGCTCGCACTGGATGGACCTCATCGAGTACGTTTCAGGGCTTCGCATAGCCGAGGTTTTCGCCGACTTCGCCATCTTCCACGAGAAGCGGAAAAAGCCCCTGAAGCCGATCGAGACTTACGCGGGGAAACTCCTCGCCCCCGAAGACTACGAGGCCGTCCCGATCAGCACCGAGGATTACGCCTCGGTCCTGTTCCGTTTTGAAGGCGGGGCGCGCGGCAGCCTCGTGGTCAGCCAGGTCTCCGCCGGCCGCAAGAACCGGATCTACTTCGAGATCGACGGCTCCAGGGAATCGGTCGAATGGAACTCGGAGAGCCCCAACGCCGTCTGGATCGGCAGGCGGGACGGCAACAACCAGCAGATGATGAAGGACCCCTCCCTCGTCTACCCGGAGAGCCAGCAGCTGATCTCCTTCCCGGGCGGACATCAGGAGGGCTTCCCCGACACTTCCAAGCAGTTCTTCAAGGAGTTCTACACCTATCTGGCGGGGGACCGGCAGGACGCCCCCAAGTTCCCGACCTTCCGCGACGGCCTGCGGGAACTCGATCTCTGCGACAGGATCCTCGAGAGCGCCAAGCAGGGCGCCTGGGTCGCCGTATAACCATGGACGAAAGGAGTGTTGCGACATGATGAAGCTAGGGTTCGTAAGCGCGATTGTCCCGGAGCTGTCCTTCGAGGAAGTGATCGCCTTCGCCGCGGCCAAGGGGTTCTCCTGCGTGGAGCTGATGTGCTGGCCCAAGGGCAAGGCCGACCGGAAGTACGCCGGCGTCACCCATATCGACGCTGGCGAGCTGGACGCCGCCTCCGCCGCGAAGATCAAGGCCTGCCTCGAGCAGAAGCAAGTCTTCATCTCGGCCCTCGGCTACTATCCGAATCCCCTCGATGCCGACCAGGAGAAGGCGGAGTTCTACCTCGCCCACCTCAAGCGGGTGATCGACGCCGCGGCCCTGCTCGGCGTGGCAACGGTGAACACGTTCATCGGCCGTGACCCGATGACGGATCTTGAGGCCAACTTCAAGCGCTTCGCTTCGGTCTGGCCTCCCATCATCGAGTACGCCGAGGCCAAGGGCGTTCGCGTGGCGATCGAGAACTGCCCGATGTACTTCACCAAGGACGAGTGGCCCGCCGGCAAGAACCTGGCCTTCTCGCCGGCCATCTGGCGCAGGATGTTCGAAGTGATCCCTTCGAAGTCCTTCGGCCTGAACTTCGATCCCTCGCACCTGCTCTGGCAGCAGATCGACTACCTGCGCCCGGTGTACGAATTCAAGGAGCGGATCTTCCACGTCCACCTCAAGGACGCGAAGATCGACCACGAGCGCCTCAAGGACGTCGGCATCCTCTCGACCCCCCTCGAGTTCCACCTGCCCAAGCTGCCCGGCCTCGGCGACATCGAGTGGGGCCGGTTCGTCTCGGCCCTCACCGATGTGCGCTACGACGGTCCCGCCTGCATCGAAGTCGAGGACCGCTCATTCGAGGCCGACCTCGATTCCCGGAAGGCGGCGATCTTGCAAAGCGAGCGATACCTGAGGCAGTTTATCATTGGCTGAGGGGGGGGCGCCAATGAGGACCAGCCGGGGCGAGGCCATCGAATTTCTATGCGCCAACCACATGGACTGCGGCCAAGTGGAGATGGAATCGCTCTGCTACGCCTTCGCCAGGGAGATGGATCGTGGCCTCTCCGGGACCGGCAGCAGCAGCAGCCTCCTTATGATCCCGACGTACCTTCAGGCCGACAGCGAGGTCCCGAGGGGACGGCGGGTCATCGCCGTCGACGCGGGCGGGACGAATTTCCGGGTGGCCCTCGTCTCCTTCGATTCTGAGGGCAAGCCAGAAATCGACCATTTCAGGAACTTCCCCATGCCGGGCGTCGCCGAGGAGGTGGACTCGCGGACCTTCTTCTCCACCATCGCCGGCTACCTCTCGGACCTGGCCGGTCTCAGCGACGAAATCGGTTTCTGCTTCTCCTATGCCACCGAGATCCAGCCCAACCGTGACGGGCGGGTGGTCCGTTTCAGCAAGGAGGTCAAGGCCCCGGAGGTGGAGGGCCAACTCGTCGGGGAGAACCTCGCCAGGGCGCTCAAGGAGGCTGGCCACGGAGGACACCAGCGCATCGTCCTCCTCAACGATACGGTGGCGACGCTCCTCGCGGGGAAGGCGGCAAGCGCCCACCGGGCCTTCGAGAGCTACATCGGCTTCATCCTCGGCACCGGCACCAACTGCGCCTATATCGAGGAGAACGCCAGGATCACGAAGATGGCGGGGCTTGACCCCGCGCGCAGGCAGATCATCAACGTCGAGTCCGGCGCTTTCGGCCGGGCGCCTCGAGGAGCCATCGATCTGGAATTCGACGCGGCGACCGTCGATCCCGGGATGTCCACCTTCGAGAAGATGATATCGGGAGCCTACCTTGGCGGGCTCTACGGGGCGGTGCTCGCCAAGGCTGCCCGGGAGGGTCTCTTCTCGCCGGGGACGGCCGAGCTCGTCGGTCGCCTGCGGCCCATCGAGACGAGGGATCTTGGGATGTTCCTCTTGGGTGCGGCGGGCCAGACCGGGGCGATAGCCTTGGCCTTGCCCGCGGCCGAGGATTTCGACCTGGCGTTCAACCTGGCGGAGCGTCTGGTGGAGAGGGCCGCGAAACTCACGGCGGTCAACCTCGCTTCGATCGCGATCCAGTCCGGAGCGGGCAGGGACCCGCGCCGCCCGATCTGCGTCACCGCGGACGGGACGACGTTCTACCAGCTGAAGGGACTCCGGGAGAAGACGCTCTGCTACCTTGAGCCTTTCCTGTTGGAGCGCTACGGCGTCCGCTGCGAGTTCGTCAAGGTGGACAACGCCCCCTTGATCGGCGCGGCGATCGCCGGACTCACGCAAGCCTAGTTAGCTACCCATTCGGGTCAGATTGCATGTCGCGCACCAGCTTGACCACGAACTCCATGGGGTTTTCCGCGAAGGCGATGGACCGCACCTGCGGGAAGGCCTCGGTGGCCAGGCCCGTGAGGACGTGGCCGGGATGCAGTTCCACGAACAGCTTGGTGCCCATTTCGACCAGGACCTGGGTGGAGTCGTACCAGCGCACGGAGTGGGCGATGTTGGTGGCGATGTCCTCCCGGATCCGGTCGAACACCCGGGTGGGACGCGCGCGCCGGTTGGTCACGTACTGGGCGCGGGGCCTGAGCGGCTCAAGGTCCTTCATCTCTTCTGCCAATTGCAGGGCGACCGCTTCGAACAGGGGGCAGTGCGAGGGGATCCTGACCGCCAGGCGCTCGGCCTTCGTGGCGCCGTTCCGGCGCGCCAGTTCGAGCACCTGGTCCATGCCCTCCAGGGAACCGGCCACCACGATCTGCCGGGGCGCATTGATGTTGCCGACGAACACCGGTTGTTCCGGCGTGCTGCATTCGGCCACCAGCTGCAGCACCTGCTGTTCGTCCAGCCCGACGATGGCGGACAGGCCATAGCCGGTTGGAAAGCATTCCGCGGTGAGTTCGGCGCGCTTGCGCACCAGGCGCAGGCCGTCGCTGAACTCGAGCGCGCCGCTGACCGTCGCCGCGGAGTAGGCGCCGACGGAGAGCCCCGCCACCGCATCGGGTTCGCCGGTTTCGGCGATCAGGGAGCGGGCCGCGGCCACCCCGGCAATGTAGATGGCGACCTGGGTGGCGATGGTGGATTCGAGGACCTGCGCTTCGTCGAGCCCATAGGCATCCTGGTTCAGGATGTCGCTGGCCTCCTGCAGGGTCGCCCGGGCCTCGGGGCGGTCAGGCAAGGCATGCAGCATGCCGGGACGCTGCGATCCCTGCCCTGGAAACAGATAGGCTATCGTCATGTTCCTGCTCCTTCTTCGGGGTCCCACGGATCCAGGACCAGTCTGGGCCCGTCGCTGGTCTTCAAAAGCACCCGCGGGCCGGACGGCGCAACCAGTTCGCCCAGCGCCACCGAACCCAGCGGCGTCTCGATCTGCACGTCGATGGCGGCATCCTGCCGGCGGACCGCATTCAGCAGCCCTTGCGCGGCGCCTTTTGACAGGGGGTCCCGGGCGCGGATCAACAGATCCAGGTCGCTGCCGGGGGTCAGCGCCGGCACGCCGGTGGCCAGTTCGAAGCCGGCGCCGCCGGTCGGTCCCCAGGGCCATTCCAGTCCACTCCATGCCTGGCACAATCCCCGCAGCGCGCGCAGGGGGGCCAGGGTCTCGCCGCGTTCCGTCTCACGCCAGCCCTGGCGCGCCAGCAGCTCCTCCGGGCGCACGCGCCGGAGCACGCAATCCGGCGCCACGGACGCCGCGAAGCGCTCCGAGCGCGAACGTCCGCGCACGCCCACCGGGACCCCCCCGCCGATCGGGCGCGCCCGGCGCACCACCACGACCGCGGCAAGGGCCATGGCCCCGGCCAGCCAATCGGGCCGGGGCCGGTCGCTCGACAGGGCATCGGCGGAGCCCACCCAGAGCAGGTCGTGGGGCCACGGAGGGCTCGCCTGGAGAATGTCGTTCGGGGTCTGCTGCGTCATGGCGGCACGGTCCGGATTTCCTGCTGGTTGCCGGGAGCGCGGGGCGCGGCAGGCTTGAGCCGCGCCCCGCGATCTTGCCTGGGATCAGAGCGCGGCCCACTGCTCGGTCATCTTCCTGCGCACCTCGATGGAGGCCTGGCGGTAGTTCCGCGCGCCGTCCGACTCGAGGCGCTTGTACAGATCGCGCGGGGTGCTCCGGGCGCTGGCGATGGCCTCGAGCAGGACCGCCTTGACCTGGGCGGCGGTCGCCTCGGTCGGCGTGTCGGGAGCGGCCACGTCGATCAGCTTGAACAGCCCGCCCAGCTTGTTGAACGACTTGATGTCGTAGGCCATCGGCACGATCTTCTCGCTGAGCTTGTCCAGCTCCTCCACGGTCCGGCGGGTGATCCGCGCCGCCGCGTCCTTGTACATGGCGTGGACCAGCACTTCGGGATCGTCGAAGGCGATCATCTCGTTGGCCTGCCCGCAAAGCGCCAGGAAGGAGCCGGACACGGCCCGGCCGACGATGAGCGCGATGACGGGGTGGCCGGCCATGCGGGCCTCGGCGTAGGCCGCGATGATGGCTGCTCCGGCGAGGTGGATGCCGACCATTTCCTCCCGGCGGCCGTAGGCCTGGTTCTTGGAATCGACCACGGTGATGATGGGGCGCTTGATCCCGTTCCGGTCCGCCTCGATCACCTGGTGCAGGGCCCTGGTTCCGTACCAGCCCTCCTCCACGCCGACCTCGGCGACCCGGGCGCGCGGGAAACGGCTCTCCGGGTCCGGGGCGAGCGCGATGTACGCCACCTTCTCCTGGCCCAGCACCCCGTCCGCGATCAGCAGGGAACCGGGACCCACGGGCTGCCTGCCGTCGCTTCCGGAAAGCGCCTCGAACCACTTGCGACCGCGGCTTGTCACGATTGCACTCATTTCGCACCTTCCTTCCACACTTGGCAGATTTCCTCGGCCGTCCACTGCCTGGTGGTGTCCAGGGCGGACAGAAACGCGATGTACCGGTCATACATGGCGCTGCGCAGCTGAGCCGGCTGGCCCTTGCGGAACAGTTCCTTGACGGCGCTGGTGATCTCCTCGGCGTCGTCCTCGACCAGCAGGTCCGCGGCGCCGGCGGCGAAGCGCTGCGCGCCGCCGCAGTAACCCCAGATGAAGGGTCTGTTGCTGGCGTCCAGTTCCGCCACGCCGGCCTCCAGCTCGATCACTTCCGGGCCGTTCATGCTGAGCCTGGCCTGCCGGGTCATGATCACATAGCTGGACAGGCCGGCCGCCAGGGACATGCCGCCGAAGCATCCGGTGGAGCCGGCGATCACCACGATGACCGGGATGTGCTTGCGCAGCGCCACCAGTTCGGCGTAGATCTCGGCGATCACCAGCTCGCCGATGTTGGCTTCCTGCAGGCGCACCCCGCCGCTTTCCAGCGACAGGACCGCCCGGGTCGGAATGCCCTTCTCGTTGTCCTGGCGGGCCAGGGCGAAGGCCATGGCCATCTTCATGCCGCACACTTCACCGATGCTGCCGCCCTGGAATTTCCCTTCCATGGCGATGACCACCGCCGGCTGGCCGTCGATGCGGCCCTTGGCCACCACGCAGCCGTCGTCGGACTGCGGCACGATGCCCTGCAAAGGCAGCCAGGGCGACTCGACCCGGTCGAAGGGGCCGAGCAGTTCGTGGAAGGTGCCTGGGTCGAGCAGCTGGGTGGCCCGGGCCCGGGCGTTCAGCTCGATGTAGCTGCGCCGGTCGCTCAGGCGCTGCACTTCCGGGGCGAGTTCGAATTCTGCGGATGCGGTCATGCTCTGCTCCCTTCCACCGCCTGTTGCAGGCGGAGCGCGACGGTGCCCGGCGTCGCCCCGGAGTCGTGGATCTCGATGTTGGCGGCCTCTTCATAACGTTCGAAGAAACGATCCAGAACGGCCTTCCAGGTGCCCTCGAAGCCGGTGACGCTGGTCTGGACCGTCACGTGGCTCCTGGAATCGTTCGAAGGCTCCAGCAGGATCTCCAGATCCCCGGAACCGACCACGCCGACGTGGAAACGCCTGGGTTTCTTGCCGGAGGCGGAATACTCAAAGCTCAGTTTTTCCATGGCTCTGCATCTCCATAGTGTTGAAATTGAGGTTGTTGTACCGACGGGTTTGAGATCGAATCGAGGAACAGGGTCGCGGCCAGGAGATCGGCGCTGCCGCCGGGCGAAGCGTTCAACCGCAGCAGATCGCTGTCCAGCCGCAGGAGCAGGTGCATCCCCCGCGGCGTGGCGGCGCCCCCTGCCTTGAGCACCTGGCGCGCGCCGTGCTTGCCCGTGTGCAGCGCCTTGAGGCCGCCGCGGTGCAGCAGGCAGGTGTCGTCCAGCTCCGCCATGATCGCCAGCAGGGCGTCGAGCCTGGCGCCGCTTTCCGGCACGCCCAGCGAGCGCGCCCGCCACAAGGCGGGAAGGCCGATGCCGACCACGTGCGGGAAGCCCGCCTGGGCCTCGCCGGCGGCGCCGTGCACGCCGTACTTCTGGCGCACCCGGCTGCCGTTCGCGGCCGCCTGGGGGGCGTGGGAATCCGCGTGGCGGGCCAGCCCTCCCGCCCTGGCGGCGATCGCGTGCGGATCGGCGTGGTCGGGGCCCAGGACACAGCCCGAAACCAGCAGACCCAGCGCCCAGATGGCGCCCTTGTGGCTGTTGCTGCCGCAGGTGGCCTCGAACATTGCCCGTTCGCCGTCCCTGCCGATGGCCGCGAGCTGCTCGCGCAGCTGCTGGTTCGGGGTCCGGCCCAGGGACGTCTCCGCGATGGCGCGGAAACACGGGAACAGCGAGCGGGCTGAACGCAGCATGAGGTCGAGGCTGAGGTCGGCGTGGGCCCCGGAGCCGCGCCGGTCGACCAGACCCGGCTTCGGCGTGAGCTCCGCCTCCTCGATCAAGGCTTGGACGGCGCGGGTGGCCAGCCTCGTCGGCAAGGACGCTTCGGCGCAGGCGGGCGCGCCCGCCTCGGCCAGGATGGAGGAGGAAGTGGCCACTACCAGTTCCTGAACCGCGTGGGCGGCTTGTAGAGGCCGCCGGACCAGGTCACCAGGTCCTTCATGCTGCCGGCGGACAGCAGGGAGCGGGTCGCGTCCGACCGGCGCACGCCGATGTCCTCGGGGTAGGCGATGATGCCTTTGCTGCGCAGCTCGGCGACCTTCTTGCGGTCCGACTTCAGGCCCACTTCGGTGACCCCGGCCACCGCCCTGACCGCGGCGCGGCGTTCCTCCATGCCGTCGGCCTTGTAGAGGTAGGCGATGCCTTCCTCGGTCACGATATGGGTCACGTCCTCGCCGTAGATCATGATCGGCGCGACCGGCAGGTTGGCGTCCTTGCCGACCTGGACCGCGTCCAGGGTCTCGACGAAGATCGGCACGCCGCCGGCCTTGAAGGTCTCCACCACCTGCACCACCAGCTTGTGGCCGTGCATGGTCGGGCTCGGGTGGTTGATGGTGGATAGCCAGGCCGGGGAGCTGTGCCGGCGGCCATGGGCATCGCTGCCCAGGTTGGGCGCGCCGCCGAAGCCGGCGATGCGGCCGCGGGTCACGGTCGAGGAGTTGCCGTCGGGATCGATCTGCAGGGTCGAGCCGATGAACAGGTCGACCGCATAGTGGCCGGCCAGCTGGCAGAACACCCGGTTGGAGCGCAGGGTGCCGTCCCGGCCGGTGAAGAAGATGTCGGGCCGGGCGGCGATGTAGTCGCCCATGCCGTCCTCGTTGCCGAAGCTGTGCACGCTTTCGACCCAGCCGCTCTCGATGGCGGGGATCAGCGTCGGCTGGGGATTGAGCGACCAGTTGCGGCAGATCTTGCCCTTGAGCCCGAGCTTGGCGCCGTAGGTGGGCAGCAGCAGCTCGACCGCGGCCGTGTCGAAACCGACCCCGTGGTTGAGCGAGGTGACCTGGTGCCGCTCGTAGATGCCGCGGATCACCATCATCGCCGACAGGATCTGCAGCTCCTTGATCTGGGCCGGGTCGCGGGTCTGGATGGGTTCCATGGCGAAGGGGCGGTCCGACTTGACGATGACATCCACCCAGCCGGCGGGGATATCGACCCGGGGCAGCTTGTCCAGGATTTCGTTGACCTGGACGATGACGATGCCGTCGCGGAACGCCGCCGCCTCGATGATGCACGGAGTGTCTTCGGTGTTGGCGCCGGTGTAGAGGTTGCCTTCGTGATCCGCCGCGTCGGCGCAGACCAGCACCGCGTTGGGGATGAGGTCGATGAACATCCGGGCCGACAGCTCGACGTAGGTGTGGATGGCGCCCACCTCCATCTCACCGTCTTCCACCATCTGGGCGACGCGCAGGCTCTGCGGCCCGGCGAAGCTGAAATCCACCTTGCGGGCGATGCCCTGCTCGAAGATCGACAGATGGTCGGGACGGGCGATGGCCGAGATGATGATGTGCAGATCGTGCAGTTTCCGGGGGTCGGCCTTGGCCAGGGAGCGCGACAGGAAATCCGCCTGCTTCTGGACGCTTTCCACGACGACCTTGTCGCCGGGCACCAGCAGCTCTTCCAGGGCCTGGACGATCTTGCTGGCGGGGAGCAACTTGCCGTTCATCCAAGGCTCGATCTGGCGCATGCGCTTCCTTTTTGCGTCGCGCCGGGTCGCCCAGTTGCGGGTGGCCGTACCTTCGAGTGTCACGAGGCTCATTCTGTTCTCCTTTTCCTGGTGTTGCCGATCCTCCGCTTGCGCCTGCGAACCGGAACTCGTGCTAGGCAGCTTGCAATGTTGAAACAATGAACTGACCCCGGGCAAATGGGAAATCGGAAGTTTTGTCGCCTGTGATAAGTTTGGTAAATAGCGAAAGGGGCCGTCATGGAGTTCCGCCTGCTGCGCAGTTTCCTGGCCGTCGCCGACTGCCTGCACTTCCGGCGCGCCGCCAAGCAGCTGAAGCTGAGCCAGCCGGCCTTGAGCCTGCAGATCAAGGCGCTGGAGGCGGAGCTGGGTGTCCAGTTGCTGAAGCGCAACCGGCAGGAAACGTCCTTGACCTACGCGGGGGCGATCTTCCAGCGGGATGCCCGCGAACTGCTGGCGCGCGCCGAACGCTCAGCTGAGCGAGCGCAGCAGGCGGCCAAAGGCATCGACGGCCGGCTACGGGTCGGCTTCATCTCCACGGCCGCGGCCGCGCACATCCTGCCGCCGCTGATTTCCCGGTTCCGCGGGGCGCATCCGGAAATCGAGCTTCTGCTGGAGAACCTGTTGACCTCGGACCAGGTGGCGATGCTGAACGACGGCTCGCTGGACGTGGGCTTCTTCCGCCTGCCGGTGACCAACCAGGACCAGCTGCGGGTCATCCCGATCTACAAGGAACCTCTGGTCCTGCTGCTGCCCGAGGGCCACCCGCTGGCCCGGAAGAAGCACCTGAGCCTGATCGACCTGAAGCACTCCTCCTTCGTGGCCTATTCGCGGCACCACGCTCCCGGCTATCACGACCTGATCCTGCGCATTCTCAACGACGCCGGGTTCAGCCCGATCATCTCGCAGGAGGCCGGCGAGATGTACACGCTGGTTTCGCTGGTTTCGGCGGGCCTCGGGGTCGCGCTGGCGCCCAGCAGCGCCCAGAGCTACCGGCTGCCGGGGATCGTGGCCCGCGAACTGCCCGGGTTGCCCAAGGTGGAGATCGGGCTGGGCTGCCGCGAGCACCAGCAGAACCCCGCGTGCCGGCTGTTCGTCGATCTCGTCCTGGAAACCCACCAGGCCGGGCAATGGGGGAATTAGATGGAACTCCATCAACTGCGCGGTTTCCTCGCCGTGGCCCATTGGCTCAACTTCAGCCGGGCCTCCGAGCAGATCCATTTGAGCCAGCCGGCCTTGAGCATCCAGATCCAGGGTCTGGAAGAGGAACTCGGGGTGAAGCTGTTCGAGCGCGACCATCAGAAGACCGCCTTGACCAAGGCCGGCCAGGTGTTCCAGGAGGAGGCCCGCGCCATCCTGGCCCAGGCGGAGCAGGCGGTGGGCAACGCCCGGCTGGCCGCGGCCGGGAAATTCGGGCGGCTGCGCATCGGCTTCATTTCCACGGCGGTGGCGCACGTGGTCCCCGCCCTGGTCTCCGAGTTCAGCAGGTCGCACCCGCAGGTCGAACTGGAACTGCGCCACGCGCTGACCGCGGAGCAGGTCGAGCTGCTGGAGAACCGCGCGCTGGATATCGGCTTCTTCCGCGTACCGATCCCGGAGGCCGGCGCGATCAGGACCATCCCGGTCTTCCGTGAGCCATTCAAGGTGTTCCTGAACGCCGGGCATCCGCTCGCCCATCGGCACAACCTGAGCCTGCAGCATCTGGACGGCACCCAGTTCGTGTCCTACGCGAGAAAGCACGCGCCGGGCTTCCACGATTCCGTGCTCAATCTGCTGAAGGACGCCGGGGCGGCCCCCGCCGCCATCCACAACGCCAGCGACATGTACACGCTCGTGTCCATGGTCGCCGCGGGGGTGGGGATCGCCATCGCCCCGGCGTCGGTGGCGAACTACCGGCTGCCCGGCGTCGTGGTGCGCGACGTGGCCGGCCTGCCCTTGTCCGAGGTGGCCCTGGGCTTTCGCGAAGGCATGGAAAACCCGGCCGCGCAATCCTTCATAAACCTGACACTGGCCACGCACAAGCTTGAACGCTAGCTAGTGCCCACCCTCCCCGGTGAGCTGCCGGGCCAGATCCCCCACCACCGCCTTGGCGTCGCCAAATAGCATGAAGGTCTTGTCCAGGTAGTAGAGCTCGTTCTCGATGCCGGCGAACCCGGGGTTCTTGGAGCGCTTGATGGCGTAGACGGTCTTGGCCTTGTCCGCGTCGATGATCGGCATGCCGTAGATCGGGCTGGTCTTGTCGGCCCGGGCCGCCGGATTGACCACGTCGTTGGCGCCGATGATCAGCGCCACGTCGGCCTGGGGCAGGTCGCCGTTGATCTCGTCCATCTCCACCAGGTCGTCGTAGGGGATCTCGGCCTCGGCCAGCAGCACGTTCATGTGCCCGGGCATGCGCCCGGCCACCGGGTGGATGGCGAACTTCACGGTGACGCCGCGTTTCTTGAGCTGGTCGTAGAGCTCGCGCACCCGGTGCTGGGCCTGGGCGACGGCCATGCCGTAGCCGGGCACGATCACCACCAGGTCGGCCTGGGCCATGACCTGGGCCGCGCTCTCCACGGTGTCCTCCTTGTAGACCTTGGCCTCGCCTCCGGCGGCGGCCTGCTGGGTCTGGCCGAAGGCGCCGAACAGCACGTTGGTGAAGGACCGGTTCATGGCCTTGCACATGATGATGGAAAGGATCAGGCCGGAGCTGCCATCCAGGGCGCCGGCGGTGATCAGCAGCTTGTTGTTGAGCACGAAGCCCATGGCCACCGCGGACAGCCCGGCGTAGGCGTTCAGGATGGAGATCACGGTCGGCATGTCGGCGCCGCCGATGGGCAGGATCAGCAGCACGCCGAAGGCCAGGGCGAGCAGGATGACCAGCACGAACGCCGCCGGGGCCCAGGCCGCCAGGGGGTTCAGCACCAGCGCCACGCCCAGGGCCAGGGCCAGGGCGAACAGGCCGAGGTTGATCACGTTCTGGCCCGGGTAGGTCACCGGCCGCTGGGGGATCCATTTGATCTCCTGCAGCTTGCCGGCGGCCATGAGGGAGCCGGTGAAGGTCAGGAAGCCCAGCAGGATCTCCAGCACGATGGCGATGACGATGAACGGCGCCAGCGCCTCGGCGTTGTCCTGGCCGTAGTAGAGGAAGAACTTGCCGGCGCCCACCAGGCCCGCGGCCAGGCCGCCGAAGGCGTGCGACAGGGCGGTCCGCTGGGGCACCGCGGTGAGCGGCACCTGGGCCAGGGGATAGCCCACGGCGGCGCCGGCGATGAAGGCGGCCAGGATCCACCAGTAGTGGGTGCCGCCGGTGGTGGCGACGCCGGCCAGGGTGCCGGCCACGGCCATGGCCATGGCCGCCACGCCGGAGAACACGCCCTTGCGCGCGGTCTCCGGATCGCTCATCCAGCGCAGGGACATGATGAACAGGCCGGTGGCGACCAGATAGAGCAGCTGGACCAGGTTCTCGGCGCTCATTTCGGCGTCCCCTCGCGCTTCTTGAACATCTTGAGCATGCGGTCGGTGATCAGGAAGCCGCTGACGATGTTGGTGGTGGAGCAGAAGATCGCCACCAGGCCCAGGGCCGTGACATAGACCGGCGCGTCCTTGCCCGCCGCGACGATGATGGCGCCCACCACGGCGATGGCCGAGATGGCGTTGGTCAGGCTCATGAGCGGGGTGTGCAGCAGCCGGGACACCCGCTGGATGGCCATGAGGCCGATGAAGGTGGCCAGCATGAACACGAACAGGGCGCCCATGAAGTCCAGCGTGCCGTGGCCGCCGCCGTGGGCGTCGGCCCCCTGGACGATGGCCAGCGTCAATCCGTTGAGGTCAGGCACGGCTAGGCTCCTTTCCCGATGGCTTTGAGGGTCGCGGCGTGCACCACCTGGCCGTCGCGGGTCACGCAGCAGCCCTTCAGGATGTCGTCGTCCCAGTCGAGCTTGAAGCACGCCTCGGACTTGTTCCAGAAGGCGGTGAGGAAGTTCAGCAGGTTCCGGGAGAACAGCATGCTCGCGTGGTACGGCAGGGTCGCCGGCAGGTTCAGCGGGGCCAGCAGGGTCACCCCGGCCACCGTCACGGTTTCGCCCAGTTTCGACAGGGTACAGTTGCCGCCGCCGTCGGCGCCAAGGTCGACGATCACCGAGCCGGGCTTCATGGAGCGCACGATCGCCTCGTCGATCAGCCTGGGCGCCAGCACGCCGCCGATCAGGGCGGTGGTGATCACCATGTCCACCTGGGCGCAGTGCTCGGCCAGCATGCGGGCCTGGCGCGCCTTGTCCTCCGCCGACAGTTCGGCGGCATAGCCGCCGCCGGCCTGGGCGCTCTGTCCCAGGTCGATGCCGATGTACTTGCCGCCCACGGATTCGATCTGCTCCTTGACCTCGGGCCGCACGTCGGTGGCGCTGACGGCGGCGCCCAGCCGCTTGGCGGTGGCGATGGCCTGCAGCCCCGCCACGCCGGCGCCGATGACGAACACCTTGGCCTGCAGGGTGGTGCCGGCGGCGGTCATGAGCATGGGAAAGTACTTCGGCAGGGCCACGGCGCCCAGCAGCACGCCCTTGTAGCCGACGATGTTGGCCTGGCTGGAAAGGGTGTCCATGGCCTGGGCCCGGGTGGTGCGCGGGATGCAGTCGGTGGAGAAGGCCGTGATGCCGCGCCCGGCCAGCCGGGCCACGGCCTCGAGGTTGCGGGTCGGGAACAGGGAGGCCAGCAGCAGGGCGCCGGGCCGCATCAGGTCCGCTTCCTGGCGGCCGTCGGGGCGGACCCCGGGGGCGTTGACCTTGACCACCAGGTCCGCCTCGCCCAGCAGCCGCGCCGGGTCCGCGACCAGGCCGACCCCCGCCTCCAGGTAGGCCGCGTCCGGGAAGAAGGCGGCCGCGCCGGCTCCCGGTTCCATGGCGACTTCGGCTCCCAGCTGGATCAGCTTCCTGCAGGATTCAGGGTCCAGGGCCACGCGGTGCTCGTCGGGCCGGACCTCCATCGGGATGGCGATCTTCACAGGTTCCTCCGGATGATTGGAGATTCTAACCTGAGCAGGTTGGTTTAGTCGTTTTTTTATGGGTCCGGGTCCAGCCGGGGGCCACGCCCCGGATTCTGAAACGGGAAATCGAGTATAAAAATTAATTGTTAATTTTGACCCGGAGCCCACGGATCCGGTAGGCTGGAGGTTCATGTGGAGCCACGCCATGCGGAAGTGTCGATCGTCGTCCGGATCATTCGGGCTCCGGGCAGGGTTTCTGATCGGCCTTCTGGCGCTTCCGGCCGCAGCGGATCACATCAAGGATTTCCATACCGCCCTGGATGGATTGAGGGCCAACAACTTAAGTCTCGTAGATAAAGTGTTCATTAAAGATGCCTCCCGGGACTGCGCCGACCGGCTGCTGGCCCTGTACGAAATGGGCGCGTTCTACCACATGGGCGGAGACCCGAAGAAGAGCATCGAGTTCTTCAACACAGCCGACGACGTGGCCCATGAATACGAAGGCCGGGCCATCGTCTCGGCGGGGGCGGCGGGGCGCACCACCGGGGCGATCCTGGTCAACGACTCGGTCCTGAAGTACGAGGGCTCGGCCTACGACAAGGTCATGTCGCGCACCATCAACGCGATCAACTACATGCTCCAGGGCGACCTGGAAGGCGCCCGGGTGGAGGTGCGCAAGGCCGAGGAATACCAGCGCCTGGAGCGGGAACGGCATCAGCGTGAGGTGCGCCAGGCACCGCCCCGGGGCACCGAAAGGGCCAGGATGGACGACCCGTCGGTGCGGGCCACCTACGGCCGGATGAACGACTACGTCAAGAACGTGCGCAATTCCTTCGAGAACGCCTTCACCTACTACCTTTCCAGCCAGATCTACCTGGCCCAGGGGGAGGCCGGGCTGAACGACGCCATGGTGGAAATCAAGAAAGCCTACGAACTGGCGCCCCACGCGCCGGGAGTGCGTTCCGCCTACCTGGAGATCGCCCAGGCCCAGTCCGGCTTTGCCTACGACCAGGCCCGGGCGCTGCTGCGGGTGGCCGATGCGGAACCGGCCGCGCCGGGCGCGGCGGCCGGATCGGTGGTGGTGCTGTTCGAGTCAGGGCTGGTGCCCCAGATGGACGAAGTCAAGATCAACCTGTTCGCCGAGAACAAGCTCTACAGCCTCGCGTTTCCCATCTACAACAACTTCGGAACGGCCCAGGCTCCCCTGGCGATCCTCGCGCCGGGCCGGACCTTCACCACCACGACCATCCTGGATACCCGCACCCTCGCGGTGAAGGCGCTGCAGGAGCGGATGCCGGGCATCCTCACCCGGGGGCTGCTGGGGGCCATGGCCAAGGGGGAGATGCAACAGAACGCCGAAAAGAACTGGGGCCCCTTCGGCGGCCTGATCAGCAAGGTGGCCACCGCGGTCATGACCTCCGCCGACCGCCGCTCCTGGCTCAGCCTGCCGGCCGAAGTCCAGGTCGCCAGGTTCAAGCTGGACCCGGGTCCCAGCCAGCTCGAACTGCGCGGGCCGGGGCTGGCCGGGAAGGTGGCGCTCGACGTCACCCCCGGCAGTCTCACGTTCTTGGTGGTGCGCGCCTTTCCGGGATACCAGCGGATCGATGTGCGGACCTTCCCGGCCGGCGGCGGGGACCTCGTGGCGCCCCGGCCCGAGCCGCCCGGCATTCCGCCTGTCGTTCCGGCGCCGATTCTGCAATGATGGTGGGCTGGGAAACTTTGTTCAATGTGCCGACTTTTTCTTGAAGGGAACAAGCATGAATAAGCATTCCTTGCCACTGCTCGGTATCGCCGCGATCGGCCTTTGCCTCGGCTGCTCGGGTCCGGTCACCACCTACGGCAACGCCCAGGCCACCGAGACGGTGAATGCCGATTTCGGTTCCACCGATCTGCAGATGATCGCCGACAAGATGGTGGCGAGCCTGGTCTCCAGCAACCGGCTGCAGCCGGACCCGGCCGATCCGGGCAAGCCGCCGCTCATCTCGGTCACCCGGCTGCGCAACGAGACCTCCGAGCACATCGACACCAAGTCGATCACCGACAAGATCCGCACCTCCCTCATCAAGTCCGGGAGGGTGCGCTTCTCGGCCCTGGAGATGCAGGGCGACCTGATGAACCAGTACAAGATCCAGGGCACCATGGCCGACACCGCCACCGCCAAGACCGCCGGCAAGCAGACCGGCAGCAAGTACATCCTGGGCGGCGACATCTCCTCGATCGTCAAGCAGACCGGCAAGGTCAAGGACGTCTACTACAAGATCACCCTCCAGCTCACCGACATCGAGTCGGCGGTGATCGAGTGGGCGGATGACGTGGAAATTCGCAAGGACAGCGTCCGCCGGCTGTTCGGTTCCTGAGGT
>Ga0316230_1001593_pt1 | contig 22928 bp, 20 predicted proteins | sample TBH18025metaG_FD_206004 | JGI IMG/M metagenome (GOLD analysis project Ga0316230, IMG submission 206004) | Freshwater microbial communities from Trout Bog Lake, Wisconsin, USA - TBH18025 | ecosystem: Environmental > Aquatic > Freshwater > Lake > Hypolimnion/Profundal zone | place: USA: Wisconsin...
CGGCCAGGCCGGCGAGGATCTCCCGCTTCTCCTGGATGATGCTCTTGGCCCGCTGGTAGTTGCGCATGACGATGTCGTGCACTTCGGCGTCGATCACCCGGGCGGTGTCGTCGGAGAAGTCCCGCCGCTGGCTGAAGTCCTTGCCCAGGAAGATCTCGTGCTCGCCCTGGCCGAAGCTGAGCGGGCCCAGCTTCTCGCTCATGCCGTAGTCGCACACCATGCGCCGGGCGATGGAGGTGGAGCGCTCGATGTCGTTGGAGGCGCCGGTGGAGAGCCGGCCGAAGAAGATCTCCTCGGCCAGCCGGCCGCCCATGAGGATGGCGATCTCGCCTTCCATGTGCTCGCGGGTGGCGGAGTAGCGGTCCCGCTCGGGCAGCTGCCAGGTGACGCCCAGGGCCCGGCCCCGGGGGATGATGGTGACCTTGTGCACCGGGTCGGCCCCGGGGATGCTGGCGGCCACCACGGCGTGCCCGGCCTCGTGGTAGGCGGTGTCGCGCTTGTCCTCGTCGGTCATGACCATGCTCTTGCGCTCGGTGCCCATGAAGACCTTGTCCTTGGCCTGCTCGAAGTCGATCATCTCGACCCACTTCTTGCTGGTGCGGGCGGCGTAGAGCGCCGCCTCGTTGCACAGGTTGGCCAGGTCGGCGCCGGCGAAGCCGGGGGTGCCGCGGGCGATCACTTCCAGGTCCACGTCGGGGGAGAGCGGGATCTTGTCGGCGGTGTGCACCTTGAGGATCTCGAACCGGCCCTTGAGGTCGGGGCGGTCCACCACCACGCGGCGGTCGAACCGGCCGGGGCGCAGCAGGGCGGGATCCAGCACATCGGGCCGGTTGGTGGCGGCGATCAGGATGACCCCCTCGTTGCCTTCGAAGCCGTCCATCTCAACGAGCAGCTGGTTGAGGGTCTGCTCGCGCTCGTCGTGGCCGCCGCCGAGGCCGGCGCCCCGGTGCCGTCCGACGGCGTCGATCTCGTCGATGAAGATGATGCAGGGGGCGTTCTTCTTGCCCTGCTCGAACAGGTCACGCACGCGGGAAGCGCCCACGCCGACGAACATCTCGACGAAGTCGGATCCGGAGATGGAGAAGAACTGCACCTTGGCCTCGCCGGAGATGGCGCGGGCCAGCAGCGTCTTGCCGGTGCCCGGAGGGCCCATGAGCAGGACGCCCTTGGGGATCTTGCCGCCAAGCTTGACGAACTTGGCCGGATCCTTGAGGAATTCGACGATCTCCTGCAGCTCCTCCTTGGCCTCGTCGCAGCCGGCGACGTCGGCGAAGGTCACCCGCCGGGCGGCGGTGTTGAGCCCGCGGGCCCGGGCCTTGCCGAAGCTGAGTGCCTTGTTGCCGCCCATCTGGGCCTGGCGCATGAACACGAACCAGAGCACCACGAAGACCAGCAGCGGGCCCCAGAAGACGAGCATGTACATGAAGTTGTTCTCGCTGGGCTTGGCCGCCTTGAATTCATCCAGCTGGCCCTCCTGCTTCCAGCTCAGGATCGATTTGCCCAGGTCCTGCATGGGCGGGGCCACCGTCTTGAAACGGTCGACCAGCTCGCCCTTGGGGCCCTTGATTGCGTTCTTGTAGATTCCTTCCACGTCCTGGCCGGTCAGGGTGACGCTGCGGTACTTGCCCTCCGTGCCCTCGGTGTAGAACGTTGAGAAGGAGATCTCGTTGACTTTGGAGTTCTGCGGTATCTGCTTGAGCGCCAATAGGACGAGGACGATGATCCCGATCCAAACCAGCGCGCTCTTCATCATCGAATTCAAGTTGCCTCCAGGGGGGATGTCCCCTTTCCACTCCAGTCTAACCGGTCCGGGCGATAGGGTTCTTAACTTTGGATGGTTTGGTCCTATGTCATGAGCCGACCTGCCTCGACAGCGCCCAAGGCAATAGTAGCCCCTGGTCCGGTCGCGCGCCATGGGCGGGGGGGCCGGTTTTTTCGCAGGACGGCTCCAGCCGCCAGCCACCCCATTCCTTCCATTTTCCAGGTTTACGCTGCAAGTGGGGCAGCATCCAGGCGCTCAGGTCGCGCAGCAGGTCCGGTTCCCGGGGCCAGCCGCAGGCCCTGGCGGCCGCCTCCAGGGACCAGCGCAGTTCCGGTTCGGCCCAGCCGCGGGCCAGCAGCAGGACCGGCCGCGGCTCCAGCGCCAGGTCCCAGCGGGTGCCGCGCCAGGCGGCCACCTGCCGGTCCCTGAAAGCCACCAGCTCGGCCACCTGGAGGTGGGTCTCCCAGAGGTGTTCGTCCAGCGCCGCCGCCTCGGCGCGCATGGGCTCCAGCAGCTGGCGCCAGCGGTTGCGCGGGGTGAACGGCTCCAGGTTGGAGGCGTCCTCCAGCCAGGGCAGGCGCTTCTGGACCAGGTAGGCGCGCAGTTCGGCGCGCCGGACCCGCACCAGGGGCGACCAGCGCAGGCCCTGGACCCGGGGCAGGGGGGTGAGGCAGCCGGTGCCGCCGCCCCGGGCCAGCCGCACGAGCACGGTCTCGGTGTGGTCGTCCAGGGTGTGCCCGGTGGCCACCGCCGCCGCCCCTTCGGCCTCGGCCAGGGCGCGCAGCCAGCTCCAGCGGAGGTCACGGGCCGCGGTCTCCAGGCCCAGGCCGGCGGCCTTGGCGTGGGCGCGCACCTCGAGGCAGGCCTCCACCAGGTCCAGGTCCGCCGACCGGCACAACCGGCGCACCAGTTCCGCCTCCTGCTCGGCTTCCGGGCGCAGGCCGTGGTGGGCGTGGGCCACCACCAGGTCCAGGCCGAGGCTGCGGCGCACCGCCCACAGGAACGCCAGCAGGGCGATCGAGTCGCCGCCGCCGGAGCAGGCGACCAGGACCTTCTGGCCATGGATGCCGTCGCCATGGCGCCGGACCGCGGCCAGCCACCGGGCTTCCTGGTGGTTCACCGGAGCTTGCCCAGGAGCGCCAGCAGGGCCGGGGGAATGGGCCGCACGGTCCAGAGCGCCTCGGCCCAGGAGACCACGATGAGCGAGCCCCAGTGCATGGCCCGGCCCTCCACCCCGCGCCGGAACGCCGGGTCGGAGATGCGCGTGGGCGGCTGGGACGGGTCGGGCCGGAACTGGCTGCCGAAGGCGTCCAGGGCGGCCATGCGCTGCTCCCAGACGGCGCTCACGTCCACCACCAGGTCCGGCGCGCCGGGGGTTTCGCCGCCCACCCAGGCCACCGCCTGGGGCCGCCAGGGCGTGCCGGGGCAGGGGTAGTTCTTCAGGCCGGCGTAGTAGGCGGCGTCCTGGCCCAGGCGGAACGCCCGCCGGTGGTCGGGATGGCGGTCCTCCGGCGCGGGCAGGATGACCACGGCCGGCCGGAGCGCGCGGAACTGCTCCATGAGCTTGAGCCGGTTGGCTTCCCCTTCGTCGAAGCGGGCGTCGGGCAGGTCCAGGATGGTGCGCTCCACCCCGAGGATGGCGGCCGACGCCATGGCTTCGTCCCGGCGCGTCGCGGCGCTGCCCCGGGTGCCCAGATCGCCCGCGGTCAGGTCGAGGATGCCCGCGCGCAGGCCGTTCCGGGCCGCCAGGGCGAGGATGCCGCCCACGTGCACTTCCGCGTCGTCCGGGTGGGCGCCGATCACCAGCAGGTCGAGGTCGTCGGTCATGATGTCTCCAGCAGGACGAGCATGGACCCTTGCGCGAACCCGGCCTGCATCCGGTCCAGCAGTGCCTCGTCGCGCAGCCAGAACAGGCCCGGGATGACCCGCTCCTGGGGCCGGCCCAGGGGGAACAGGGCCTGGCGCAGGCGCTCCGGGTCCCGGCCCAGGGTCCGGGCGGCCAGGTCGCGGCTGAGCCGGCGGTCGAGTTTCTGCAGGCGCTGGGCCGTGCGCGCCAGCTCGCGCTGGAAGCGGGCGGCCAGGGCGGCGTTCCAGTCCGGATCCGGGCGCAGGTGCGCCAGGGCCGCGCTGGGCAGGGGCGGCGGCGTGCCGGCGAAGGCCTCCCAGCGGCCGGCGCGCAGCGCCTCCAGCTGGCCGCCGGCCAGGTCCATTCCGGGCGGCAGGACGTAGACCGAGGGCCGGTCGACGATGCGCGGCGGTGCCAGTCCCACCCGTTCCCAGAGCGGTTCGGTGAGCCGCCAGTAGGCCCGTTCGCCCGGGCCCAGCACCACCGCGGCCAGGCCGGGCAGGAGCAGCGACTGCATCAGCGGCCGCAGGGCGGCGCCCGGGCTGAGCCAGCGGCCCCGGGGGCAGGGTTGTCCCGGTTCCAGCCGGAGCCGGAGCCCGCTGCGCGGATCCAGCGAGAACCAGGCCGCCTGTTCCCGGGGGTCCAGGGTGAGGCCGGCGCCGGACTGCTCCAGGCGCTCGGCCTGCCGGGCCAGGTCGGCCTCCAGGTCCAGGGCGCGCCAGCGCTCCAGTTCGCCTTGGATCGGGTTGCGCACGGCCGGGTCGGTGGGGGAGAACGGGCGCAGGCCGCGCCGCCACAGCGGAGCGCCCAGGGCCAGGGCGTGGCCGCGCAGGGTCGGCAGCTCCGGCACGGGCACCGGGCCCCACAGGGCTTCGGCCTCGCGCTGCTGGTCCGCCCCCCAGGGCAGCCAGCCGGCGGCGGTGTGGTCCGGCGCCTGGAATCGGAACCGGTGGCGGATCAGGCGCTCGCCCTGGAACCCCACGGTGCTGGCCACTTCCAGCCGGTCATGGTCCTCGTCCGCCATCCAGTAGATGGCCTGGCCGCCCAGGCGCCGGGCCTCGGCCGCGGCCGCCAAGGCCTTGGCCACGGACAGGGCCGGGGTCCAACCCGCGCCGATCTGCTGACCGGTTGCCACCAGGGGACAGGGGGAGGATGTCATGGTTCAAGCCTAGCTATAATCGACCCATGAAGTCATCTTCATTCACGCCGATCGAACCTTGGCTGCCGCCGGAGCAGCCGGATCTGGTCCGTCTGGCGATGGCCGCGGCGGACGCCGCCGGGGTCGCCGAGCTGCATGCCTGGCCGGAGCTGCGCAAGGGCGGCATCGGGTTCGGCGCTCTGCCGCCGTTCCTGTCCTGGCGCGGCCGGGAGCACGGCCGGGAGCATCTGGTGCTGGTGCAGCCCCGGGAGGTGGGGGCGCTGGTGCCGGGGGCGCGCAGCGTTCCGTTGCCCGGGCGCTGGCTGGAAGACCTCGATCTGGAGAACCTGGCCCGGCCGCTGAGCCACCATCCGGACTTTCCGGGCGGGGCCGCCGTCCATGTGGTCCGGCTCGCCGGGGTCGGCCGGGCCCAGGTGCGCACGTCGGGCGATCCAGGGCTGGCGGTGGTGCGGGCGGTGCTGGAGCGGCTCACCGGGGTGGGGGACTGGGTTTTCTGAGGCGGGTTCGGGGATTTGAAAAATTTATGAATTAATCAAATATATTATATTAGTCAATGTACTAAGGGTGCCTTTCTATTGGCCTCGAATTCAATCAGTGGGATTATGTCCTTGCAAAAAATATTAAAAAATTATAATATTAAAGACTGGCTCCTAGTCGCCTTTTTCCGGTTCTGAAGCATTTGGAGTTGCCGATGTTGAAAAGAACAAGCCTTCTTCTGGCGTCCTTCTGCGCAGTTGGGCTACTGACCCAATGCAGCAGCAGGTCTGGCGTGCCACCCCAGGCAGACGCCACTCCGATTCCCACTCCCGATGCCGCTCCGTTAATTACCCTCCAGCCCCAGGACCAGACGGTCACGGCCCCGGCCTCTGCGACCTTCCAGGTGACGGCCAGCGGGACCCCGGCGCCCACCTACCAGTGGAGCGTGAATGGCAACCCGATCGCCAACGCGACCGGAGCCACCTATGTGACTCCGTCCACCGCGGCCGCCCAGAACGGTTTCATGTACACCGTCGCGGTCGCCAATGGGGTAGGCGCCGCCGTGGTCAGCAACAAGGCCCAGCTGATCGTGCAAACAACGCCGCCTGCCAATGCCGCTCCGCAAATCACCGTCCAGCCCCAGGATCAGACGGTCACGGCCCCGGCCCCTGCGACCTTCCAGGTGACGGCCAACGGGACCCCGGCGCCCACCTACCAGTGGAGCCTGAAGGGCAACCCGATCGCCAACGCGACCGGAGCCACCTATGTGACTCCGCCCACCGCGTCCGCCCAGAACGGTTTCATGTACACCGTCGCGGTCGCCAATGGGGTGGGCGCGGCCGTGTTCAGCAATCCGGCCAAGCTCAACGTGCTCGCCGCGCCCAGGCAGCCGCAGTTCGCCACCCAGCCCGCCAGCGTGGTGGTTGCCCCCGGGGCCGTGGTGACCTTCAGTGTCACCGTCACCGGCATTGCGCCCTTCCAATATCAATGGCGCCGGGGCGGTGTGGATATTGCCGGAGCCAACGCTGCGACCTACACCACAGTGCCCGTCCTGCCGGCCGATGATGGGACCGCCTTCTCGGTTGTGGTGGTCGACGGCACCGGCCTCCAGAACGTCAGCAACCCGGCATTGCTGATCGTCGGCTTGGCGCCGACCATCACCGCGCAGCCCGTGAACAAGGCCGTGCTTGCTCCGGCCGCGGCGACCTTCACCGTGACCGCCACCGGGCATCCGCTCCTCTACCAATGGCAGGACAAGAACGGCAGCAACATCCCCGGAGCGACCTCGGCCGCCTACACAACCCCCAACACCACGGCCGGCGACGACCAGAATACCTACCGGGTCGTGGTCAGCGGTTTCGGGGCCCCGCTCCCCAGCGCCTACGCGACGCTTACCGTCAGTGCGCCGGCCACCATCACGACCCAGCCCGCGGGCCAGATCCTTGCCGTTGGAGGCCCCCTGAGCTTGAGCGTGGTGGCCGCCGGCGCTCCCGCCAGCTTCAGCTACCAGTGGTTCCAGAATGGTATTCCGATCCCCACTGCCTTCAACGCCACCTACAGCAAGGCGGCGGCCCTCACGGACAATGGCACCTACTTTGTGCAGGTGAGCAACGGCCTCGGCGGACTGGTCCAGAGCCTCAGCGTGCCGGTCACGGTGACCCAGATCCACATGGTCTCCGGCAATATCGCGCTGCTCTCAGTCCCCGCCGCGCCGGCCGTCGGGGTTACCGTGTCCATCAACACCAACCCGCCCGCCAGCACCACCACCGACGCCGCCGGGAACTACACCCTGCCAGCGGTGCCGGCCGGGAACTGGACCGTCACCCCTTCGGCGCCGGGACTTTCGTCAGTCTTCTTCCCCGCCACCGGGACCGTCAATGTGACCAACGCCAACGTGACCGCCCATTTCCAGACGCAGCTGGGCTACACCGTGGCTGGCCGCCTCACCTACCAGGGGAACCGACGCGGTCCGGTCTATCTGAACCTGACGGACGCCAACGGCGGCCAGACCCTGGGCGCCACCACCGTCGAAGGCGAGGTCAACTACAGCATCCGCGGCGTCCCGTCCGGGACCTACATCCTGAACGCCGCCATGGATATTTCAGGAGGCACCCTGCGCACCGTCAATGATCCCAGCGGGACGCGAGCGGCGGTGACCGTCGTCGGCAGTGACCTCATTGGGCAGGATCTGAGCTTGACCGATCCGACCCCCGCACCGCTCACCGGGCAGGCCGGCCCCGCGACGCTTACCATGTCGCCCATGGACTCGGGCGCGGTCGCGGTGTTCCCATCCATGACTCCGGCGGGATTGGAGCAGGCTGCGCAATACATCCTCGAGTGGAATGCCGCCGTGGACTTCAGCTCGCCCGTCGGTGATTCCATGGCCGTCCAGCCGCGCAGGCCCCGCAACGTCGTCTTCATCGGCCCCGGGCACGGCCTCGTGAACGGGCAGGTATTCTATTTCCGGGTCCACGCAGCGGCAGGCGGCACCATCAGCAATGAAACGGCAGCGGCCAGCCCCGTCACCATCGGCGCGCGCACCGGAGGCTTCACCGTTTCGGGCGAGGTCAACTTCACCGGAGCGGCAACGGGTCCGCTCTATGTCGGGTTGTTGGATAGCAGCAACAGGGCCACGGCCGACCAGGCCTACATGGCCATGGTCAACCTTCCGGGGAACGACCAGCCGTTCGCGGTTTCCGGGGTGCCGGCGGCAACTGGCGGATACACCCTGCTGGGGTTCATAGACCAGAACGGCAGCGGGAGGATCGAAGCCGGGAACCTCAGCTCGGCGCCGATCATCAACCTCGCGGTGACCGGCAATCTGGTCGGCCAGGATCTGGACTTCTTCCGGGAAGACAGCCATGCGTATGTGGGCACCAGCCATGTGCAGACTGACGGAGCCGATGACAAGTACCGGCTGCTGTTCCGGGTGCGCGACGAAAACAAGCACGTCATCAGCGCCACCCTCACCGCGGGGCCGAACGTCATGGTCCCCATGGACCTTGCCAGCCCCTTCGCTGGTCCGCTGCTTCGCTCCACCATCAACCTCGCCAATATGCCTGGTGCTGTGCCTCAGCCGGGCCAGCAATACACGGTCCAGGTGAACTACAGCGACGGGTCCACCGGATTGCAATTTCCCCAGGTGACCGGGGTGCTGAACAGCTTCGTCCAGAATGCCGCCCCTACGAACTTGAACGGGGTGAATTTGGGGACCAACGTAGCTCCCCAGTTCAGCTGGGCGGTCCCAGTTCCTGCCACGGCGCCTTATGACTACCGGTTCTCGATCCAGACCGTGGGCGGCCCGGTTTTCGGGCAAAACGCCCTTCCCGGTCAGGGCAAGGCCGCGACGTTCGTCAACTGGCTACCGGCTAACGCCCTGACCGCCGGCATCCCCTACCTTTGGACCGTCACCTACCGGGAAAACACCACCGACAACCAGACCGAGACAGTCAGCACCTACACCCCCTGAGGTCCGGGCCCGCGTCCCCGTCGTGACCACCCCCTTCAAAGACCAATTAATATAAATGGTTTTTGAATGGGGTGGATGTTTGCCTTTCAGAAGTTTGAAATTCCCCCTTTTTTCCATCCGTGCTAGTGTCTGGCCGATGCTTCCGTCGTATTTCCAAGACAACCATAGGAGCGCCCGCCCGATGCGATTTGAAGGCAAGTGCATGCAATGTTTCCTGCTGGAAGGCGGCATCGCCGAGTTGCGGCTCGACCTGGCGGCCGACTCCGTCAACAAGTTCAACCAGGCCACCCTGGCCGAGCTGGGCCAGGTGGTGGACCTGCTCAAGGCCGAGCCCGGGGTGCGCGGCCTGCTGGTGACCAGCGCCAAGGACTGCTTCGTGGTGGGCGCCGACGTCACCGAGTTCCTCGGCTACTTCCAGCTTTCGGAACAGCAGCTGACCGAATGGCTGCTGGAGGTGGACCGGCTGTTCTCGACCATCGAGGACTTCGAATTCCCCAGCGTGGTGGCCATCAATGGCTTCGCCTTCGGCGGCGGGCTGGAATTCGCCCTGACCGCCAGCTACCGGGTCATGGCGGACAACACCCGCATCGGCGTGCCCGAGACCAAGCTGGGCATCTTCCCCGGCTGGGGCGGCACGGTGCGCCTTTCGCGCCTGGCCGGGGCCGACAATGCCATCGAGTGGATCGCCGGCGGCGAGCAGCACGGCGCCGAGGCGGCGCTCAAGCTGGGGGTGGTGGACGCGGTGGTGGCCCCAGACCAGGTGCGGGCGGCCGCCCTGGACCTGCTGGGCCAGGCCATGGCCGGGCGCCGGGACTGGCGCGCCCGGCGGCTGGAGAAGGTCTCGCCGCTCAAGCTCAACGCCGCCGAGGCGATGATGGCGTTCGAATCGGCCAAGGCCTTCGTGGCGGCCAAGGCCGGCCCGAATTATCCGGCCCCGCTGGCGGCCATCGAGGCCATGCAGCGGGGCGCCGGCCTGGGCCGGGACGAGGCGCTGCCGATCGAGGCCGCCGGCTTCGCCCGGATGGCCAGGACCCCCACCGCCTTCAACCTGGTGACCATCTTCCTGGGCGACCACCAGATCGCCCGGATCGCCAAGGGCGTGGCCAAGGCCGGCGGCCCGGTGCGCGCCGCCGCTGTCCTGGGCGCCGGCATCATGGGCGGCGGCATCGCCTTCCAGTCGGCGCTCAAGGGCATTCCCATCGTCATGAAGGACATCCAGGAAGGGCAGCTGGCCCTGGGCCTGGCCGAGGCGGACAAGCTGCTGGTGAAGCGGGTCGAGGGCGGCAAGCTGGCCCCGGCCGGCATGGCGGCGGTGCTCAACCGGATCCGGCCGACCCTGGGCTACGGCGATTTCCAGGTCGTGGACCTGGCGGTCGAAGCGGTGGTCGAGAACGAGCAGGTCAAGCGCACGGTGCTGGCCGAGCTGGAAGGCCAGGTGCGGGCCGACGCCATCCTCGCCAGCAACACCTCCACCATCTCCATCACCCGCCTGGCCGAGGCCCTGACCCGGCCGGAGAACTTCTGCGGCATGCATTTCTTCAACCCGGTGCACCGGATGCCGCTGGTGGAGGTGATCCGCGGCAAGCTGTCCGGCGACCGCGCCGTGGCCACCACGGTGGCCTACGCCCTGGCCATGGGCAAGACCCCCATCGTCGTCAACGACTGCCCGGGCTTCCTGATCAACCGGGTGCTGTTCCCCTATTTCGCCGGGTTCATCCGGCTGGTGAACGACGGGGTGGACTTCCGCCGGATCGACCAGGTGATGGAGCGCTTCGGCTGGCCCATGGGGCCGGCCTACCTGCTGGACGTGGTGGGCATCGACACCGCCCGGCACGCCGACGCGGTCATGGCCGCGGCCTATCCGGACCGCATGGCCTACGCCGGCCGGACCGCCATCCAGGCCATGTTCGAGCGCCAGCGCTTCGGCCAGAAGAACGGCAAGGGCTTCTACGCCTACGTCCCGGACAAGAAGGGCGTGCCGAAGAAGGAAGCGGACCCCGAGGCCGGCGCCATCCTGGCCGCCCTGGTGGACCGGGACATCAGCGCCGGCATCACCGACCAGGACATCGTCGACCGGATGATGCTGCCCATGATCATTGAATCCTCCCGCTGCCTGGAGGACCGGATCGTCGGCAGCGCGGTGGAGGTGGACCTGGGCCTGGTCTATGGCCTTGGCTTCCCGCCGTTCCGCGGCGGCGCCCTGCGCTACGCCGACGCCGTGGGGCTCGCGGCCCTCTGCCAGGCGGCGGAGCGGCACCGGTCCCTGGGCCGGCTCTACGAGCCCACCGCCCGGATGCTCCAGCTCGCCCAAACCGGCTCGACGTTCTACGAGGAGAAGTGACCGATGCAAGAGGCCGTGATCATCGATGCCGTTCGCACCCCCATGGGCCGGTCCAAGGGAGGCATGTTCCGCAACGTGCGCGCCGAGAACCTTTCGGCCGCCACCATCACCGCGCTGCTGGCGCGCAATCCCCAGGTCGACCCGGCCGAGATCGAGGACGTCATCTGGGGCTGCGTGCAGCAGACCCTGGAGCAGGGCTTCAACGTCGCCCGGTTCGCTTCGCTGCTCACCGCCATCCCGCACACGGCCGGCGCCCAGACCATCAACCGCCTGTGCGGCTCGTCCATGCAGGCATTGCACGCCGCGGCCATGGCGGTCATGACCGGCAACGGCGAGGTGTTCGTGGTGGGCGGGGTGGAGCACATGGGGCACCTGCCCATGACCCACGGGGTCGACCCGAACCCGGCGCTGAGCAAGCACGTGGCCAAGGCCTCCGGCATGATGGGGCTCACCGCCGAGGTGCTGGCCAAAATGCACCACATCGACCGGGCCGCCCAGGACCAGTTCGCCCTGCGCTCGCACCGGCGGGCCCACGCCGCCATGGTCGAAGGCCGGTTCCAGGCCGAGATCGTGCCGGTGGAGGGGCACGCCGGCAACGGCTTCTCGGCCCTGTTCGACCAGGACGAGGTGATCCGCGGCGACGCCAGCCTGGAAGCCCTGGCGGCGCTGCCGCCGGCCTTCGATCCCCGGCGCGGCACCATCACCGCGGGCAACTCCTCGGCCATCTCCGACGGCGCCTCGGCCCTCCTGGTGATGTCGCTGGAGCGGGCCCGGGCGCTGGGGCTCGAGCCCATGGCTCGGATCCGGGCCATGGCGACGATCGGCGTGGATCCGGCGCTGATGGGCTACGGCCCGGTGCCGGCGGTGCGCAAGGCCCTGGCCCGGGCGCGCATGACCATCGAGGACATCGAGCAGTGGGAGCTCAACGAGGCCTTCGCCGCCCAGTCCCTGCCGGTGCTGAAGGATCTGGGCCTGCTGGACCAGCTGGACGCCAAGGTGAACCGCAACGGCGGCGCCATCGCCCTGGGCCACCCGCTTGGGTGTTCGGGCGCGCGCATCACCACCACCCTGCTGCACCAGATGCGCGCCGGCGAACGCCAGACCGGGGTGGCCACCATGTGCATCGGTCTGGGGCAGGGGATCGCCACGGTGTTCGAGCGGGTGTGATGACGGAGCTTAGTATCATTTGATACCCTTGCTCAAGGTATCAAATGATACTATCCTGGATCCTAGAGGTTATGGCCATGACGCTCAAACTTTTCCAGCCCCCGGCCGGCCCGCTGGGTCCGGTGAGCGCAGATCCGTCGCCGCAGACCTGGTCCCCGCTGCCTGCCGCCGGACCGCCCATCGCCCAGGTGCTTTCGCCCCAGTGTTCAGCCACCTTCTTCCCGCCGGAGCCCGGGGCGAAGCCGGCGGCCCTGGCCGCCATCCGGGCCTTCCGCAAGCTGGCCGGGCTCTGGCAGTTGGACATGTCCGACCAGTTGGCTCTGCTCGGGCTGCGGGAAACGCAAAAGGCTACCTACTACCGCTGGTTGCGGGAAGCCAGGGCCGGGTCCCGGAGTCTCAAGCTGGACCGGGACCAGATGGCCCGGATCAGTCATCTGCTGGCCATCTTCGAAGCGCTGGGCCAGCTTTTCCAGGTTCCGGAACAGGCCGATGGCTGGGTGCGTCGACCCAACAGCCATCCTGTCTTCCAGGGCCGGCCGCCGCTGGAACGACTGGTGCGGGGCGGGATGGAGGACCTGATCGCGGTCCGGGCCTATGTGGAAGGGGCTTGGGAGGGACTGGCCTGATGGTCGAGCCGTGCCCGCTGCACCGCACGTGCTGGAGGCTGCGCGCGCAGATGTCGGTATCGCCCCTGTCGCGCCTGGCTGAGGCGGACGATCTGGACCGGCTTCGGGACATGATCCGGCGCACCACGGTGGCGCCCATGGGCTCGCGCTTTTCCAGCGGCAGCTTCCGTCCGCTCTACGCCGCCTTCGAGCAGCGCACCTGCCTGGCCGAGGTGGTCCACCACTGGAGCCGCACCTTTCTGATGGCTGGATGTCCAGCCGGCATGCCGCTGCGGACCCGGATGCTCAACCTGGGGGTGGACGGGGAACGCTTCCTGGATGTGCGGATCGGCCATCCGGACCTGCACGACCCGGACGCCTACGATGCCAGTCAACGGTTCGGCATGGAGGCCTACCTGGCCGGAGAGGACGGCATCCTCTACCGGAGCGTGCGTGATCCGGACGGAACCTGTGTGGCCGTCATCCGCCCTGCCGCCGCCGGGCCGCTCCAGGAGCATGGGGAACTGCGCCTGCTCTGGCTGGGGGACCGGTTCGAGGCCGCATCCTGAACCGCTCAGCCCTTGGCCCAGCGCCGGTACGCCGCCGGGCTCAGCCCCACCACCTGCTTGAAGTGCCGGTTCAGCGCCGCCTGGTCGCAGAAGCCCACCTCGTCGGCGATTTCCGCGATCGGCCGGCCGGAATCGGCCAGCGCCTCGGCGGCGGCCTGGATGCGCACCTTCATCACGTACTGCCCCGGGCTCAGCTGGAACAGCTTTTTCATGCGCCGCTCGAACTGCCCCAGCGAAAGCCCGGCCAGGGCCGCCAGGTCCTCCTGGCGCAGGCCCTCGGCGAAGTGCCGGTGGATGTGCTCCACCGCCGCGGCGAACGGCGCGTCGATGAAGCCGGCCCGGCTGGGCTCGGGCAGGTCCGTGCTGAGGCAGGCCAGGGCCACCACCTTGCCGGCGGCGTCCTTCAGGGGCAGCTTCTGGGTGAGGCACCAGCCCGGGCTGCGGTCCGGATAGAGCGTGAGGTCCAGGGCGTCCACCAGCGGCCGGGCGGTGCGGAACAGGATGGCGTCCTGCTCGCTGTAGCGCCGGGCCATGGCCTCGGGCCAGAGGTCGAAGGCGGTCCTGCCGATGGCCGCGGCGCGCCCGGACAGGCCGCAGCGCTCCACCCCGCTCCGGCTCATGGCCAGGTAGCGTCCTTCGGGATCCTTCACCGTGAACACGGCGTCGCGCACCTGGTCGAACAGGTCCTCGACGAAGGCCAAGCTGCCCAGGGAGGGCAGCAGGGCATCGAGGGCCGAAGCGTGGCGGGGCGGCATGTCTGAAATATACTAGGGCAAGGACCGAAATTTGTGCGTTTTCCTTGGCCGCGGCGAAGAAAGGACACAAGACGCCGGGCCCGCCGGGCCGCCATGCTGGACCATCTTTGAAAGGAAACCCCGTGATCGATGCCACGCAAGTCCGGGTCATCGACAGCCACACCGGCGGCGAGCCGACCCGGGTGGTGCTGCTCGGCGGGCCTGACCTGGGCCAGGGCCCCCTGGAGCAGCGCCGGGCCCTGCTGGCGGCGCGGCACGATCCCTGGCGCCGGGCGGTGGTCTGCGAACCGCGCGGCTCGGAAGCCATGGTGGGCGCCCTGCTGGTGCCGCCGTTCCGGCCGGACTGCGCCCTGGGACTGATCTTCTTCAACGCCGTCGGGACCCTGGGCATGTGCGGCCACGGCACCCTGGGCGTGGTGGAGACGCTGCGCCACCTGGGCCGGCTCGCGCCGGGCCGCCTGCGCATCGACACCCCGGTGGGCGTGGTGGCCGCGGAACTGCGCGAGGACGGCAGCGCCGTGGTGATCAACGTGCCTTCGCGCCGGTTCCGCCGCCAGGTGGCGCTGGAGGTGCCCGGGCTGGGCCGGGTGCGCGGCGACGTGGCCTGGGGCGGCAACTGGTTCTTCCTGGTGGAGGAGCACGGGCTGGAACTGCTGCCCGGCAACCAGCGGCGGCTGATGGAAGCGGCGTCCGCCATCCGCGACGCCCTGGCCCGGGACGGGGTCACCGGCGAGGACGGCAGCGCGATCGACCATGTGGAACTCACCGGGCCGCCCGCGGACCCGGCCAACCACGGCCGGGGCTTCGTGCTCTGCCCGGGCTGGGCCTGGGACCGCAGCCCCTGCGGCACCGGCACCTCGGCCCGGCTGGCCTGCCTGCACGACGACGGCGCCCTGGCCGAAGGCCAGGTGTGGCGCCAGGAGAGCCTGATCGGATCGGTGTTCAGCGGCTGGCTGGCCCGGGTGGACGGGGAGCTGCTGCCGCACATCCAGGGCCGGGCCCACGTGACCGCCGAAGCCACCCTGATCCTCGACCCCGGCGATCCTCTGGCCCACGGGATCCCGGCATGATGCCGGACGTGGTCATCATCGGCGGCGGGGTGGTGGGCGCCGCCTGCGCCCTGACCCTGGCCGAGGCCGGCTGCCGGGTGACCCTGCTGGAGGGCGAGGGCCTGGGCGGCGGCGCCACCTCGGCCGCCATGGGCCATCTGGTGGCCCTGGACGGCTCCCCGGCCGAGCTGGCGCTCTGCCGCCTGGGCCAGGAGCGCTGGCGGGAACTGGCCCCCGGGCTCGGCCCCGCCCTGGAGCTGGATCCCTGCGGCACCCTGTGGCTGGCGGCGGACGCCGAGGAATGGGCGCTGGCCGAGGCCCGCTGCGCCGCCTACCGGGCCGCCGGAGTCCCGGCCGAGATGCTGGACGCCCGGGCCATCCACGCGGCCGAGCCCTGCCTGGCCCCGGGCATCCAGGGCGGCATGCGGGTGCCCGGCGATTCGGTGGTCTATCCCCCGGCGGCGGCCCGCCTGCTGGCGGAGGCGGCCCAGCGCGCCGGGGCGCTGGTGCTGACCGGGGCCCCGGTGGCCGCCTTGGAGGCGGGCGGCGTGCGGCTGCGGGACGGTTCGGCGCTGCCCTGCGGGCAGGTGGTGCTGGCCGCCGGCAGCGCCTCCCGGGACCTGCTGCCGCTGCCCCTGGTGCGGCGCAAGGGCCATCTCGCCATCACCGGCCGCCATCCCGGCTTCCTCCGGCACCAGCTGGTGGAACTGGGCTACCTCAAGTCCGCCCACGGCAGCGACGCGGACAGCGTCGCCTTCAACCTGCAGCCCCGGCCCAACGGCCAGCTGCTGCTGGGCTCCAGCCGCCAGTTCGGCGACGAGCAACCGGACCTGCGCCCGGCCTTGCTCCGGCGCATGCTCCAGCTGGCCCTGGGCTTCGTGCCGGGGCTGGCGGAGCTGCCCGTGCTGCGCGCCTGGACCGGGTTCCGGCCGACCACCCCGGACCACCGCCCGCTGATCGGCCCGGTGCCCGGGCGTCCCGGACTGTTCCTGGCCTGCGGCCACGAAGGCCTGGGCATCACCACCGCGCCGGCCACCGCCGAACTGATCGCCAGCGCCATCCTGGGCCGGCCCGCCCCCCTGGACCCGGCGCCCTTCCTGCCCGCCCGCTTCGAGGTGATCCATGCCTAGGGTCTTCGTGGACGGCGCGCCGGTGGACGTGGCGGAGGGCGCGTTGCTGACGGCGGCCCTGGGCTGCCCGCCGGTGGCGGGCCGGAGCCTCTCCGGCGCCCCCCGCGGGCCGCTCTGCGGCATGGGCCAATGCTTCGAATGCCAGGTCCTGGTGGCCGGGCGCGCGGTGCTGGCCTGCCTCACCCCGGCCGTCGAGGGCATGGAGGTGCGCCGTGGCTGAGGCCCTGCGCGTCCTGGTGGCGGGGGCGGGCCCGGCGGGCCTGGCGGCGGCCGTCACCGCGGCCCGGGCCGGCGCCGCGGTCACTTTGGTGGACGCCCTGCCGGAGCCCGGCGGCCAGATCTGGCGCGGGCAATGGGCCGGGCACCCGCACCGCGCGGCCCGGGCCTGGTTCCAGGCCCTGCGCGCCAGCGCCGTGGAGCTGCGCCTGGGCCGGCGGGTGATCACCGCCCCGGGCGCCGGCAGCCTGGGTCTGCTCGGTCCCGAAGGCGCCGAGACCCTGCCCTACGACCGCCTCATCCTCGCCGCCGGCGCCCGGGAGCGCTTCCTGCCGTTCCCCGGCTGGACCCTGCCCGGGGTGCTCGGCGCCGGCGGCCTGCAGGCCCTGGTCAAGGGCGGCCTGGACGTGCGCGGCAAGCGGGTGGTGGTGGCCGGCAGCGGCCCCCTGCTCCTGGCGGTGGCGGCGCTGCTCCGGGCCCGGGGCGCCCGGGTGCTCGCGGTGGCCGAGCAGGCCGGATTGGCTTCGCTGCTGGCGCTGGCCCCGGGGCTGCTCAGCCGGCCCCGGCTGCTGCTCCAGGCGCTGCCCTGGAGCACCCTGCCGCTGCGCGCCGGCGCCTGGGTGACCCGGGCCGAGGGCGGCGACCGCCTGGAGCGGGTGCACCTGCGCACCGGCTCCGGGAGCCGCGTGCTGGAAGCGGAGTTCCTGGCCTGCGGCTTCGGCCTCGTGCCCAACCTGGACCTGGCACAGATGCTGGGCTGCGCGCTCCAGGCGGGCCTGGTCGCCGTGGACCCACTGCAGCAGACCTCGGTCCCCGGCGTCTACGCCGCCGGTGAAGCCACCGGTATCGGCGGGGCGGACAAGGCCCTGGCCGAAGGCCGCATCGCCGGCCTCGCGGCGGCGGACCGCCAGGCCGAGGCCCGCCGCCTGCAGCCCGGCGCCGAACGGACCCGGGCCTGGGGCCGGGCCCTGGAGGCGGCCTACGCCCTGCGCCCCGAACTGCGCGCGCTGGCCCAGCCGGACACCATCCTGTGCCGCTGCGAGGACGTCAGCGTCGGCACGCTGCAGGGCTTCAGCCGCGGCCGGGACGCGCGCCTGCAGGCCCGCTGCGGCATGGGGCGGTGCCAGGGCCGCACCTGCGGGCCCGCCGCGGAATTCCTGTTCGGCTGGGCCCCCGGCGGGCCACGCCAACCCCTCGTTCCCACCCCCTGCGCCGACCTGGTCGGCGCCCTCACCGAACCGGAGCAGCCTTCCGCGGCGTCATCCCCGATGCAACCCTAATCAAGCGGGAAGCTGCCATGGATCGTCCGGATCGTGGAGGCTCGATACCGAAGACTGGACGGGGTTCTTCTTGCCCGCCTTCGGCGCCTTCGCCTTCTTCGCCATGGGCTTTTTCGTGGCGATCCTGGCGGGGGCCTCCTTCTTGGCCGGGGTCTTGGCTTCCTGGGCGAACCCTGGGCTGATGAGTGCGGAAGCGATCAGTAACGCAGCGATCTTGTTCATGTTCTACCTCCATCGTCCTCCGGCCTTCGAGCCGGGAGGCGTCGGATATCAAGCATGGCCTTTGCCAAACAACGATCCCTTTGGAAAGGCTGGCCTTCGCTCCGGAGGCGGGCTCACCGGGAATGCGATCCTGGGCATTTTTCCTGCCCATTGGCGGCATTATTCCTGCGCCAGGCAGACCCTTATCGATGCCGCCGGCGCAGCACCAGACCGATCCCGCCAAGGATCGCCACTGAGCCCAGGCCCAGGCGCAGGCTGAGCGGTTCCCCCAGCACGGCCACCCCCGCCAGGGCGGCCAGCACCGGCACGCTGAGCTGGACGCTGGCGGCGGCGGACGCCCGTAGGCCCTGCATGGCCCGGTACCAGAGGAGGTAGCCCAGACCGGAGGCCAGGGCGCCGGACAGCAGCGCATAGCCGCATCCGGCCGGATCCAGCCGGAGGCGGCCGGGCGCGGTCAGGCAGAGCAGGGCGGCCATGGGCGCGGCGCGCAGGAAATTGCCGGCGGTGGCGCCGTCCGGGTCGCGGCCGCCCATGCCGCGCAGGGAGTAGATGCCCCAGGCCGCGCCGGCGCCCAGCATCAGGGCCGAGGCGGCCCAGGGCGGCGCGCTCGGTCCGGGGCGCAGCAGGAACGCCAGACCGGCCACGGCCAGCAGCAGGCCCGCCGTCTGCCGGCGGTCCAGCCGTTCGCCGCGCCGGAGGCCCCAGAGCACCATGGTGCTCTGCACGGCCAGGAACAGCAGCAGGGCGCCCAGGCCGGCCGGGAGCGTGCGGTAGGCGAAGGCGAAGCCGGCCGCGTAGGCGCAGAGGGCCAGGGCCGAGATCCAGCTGCCGCCGCGCGGGCGCCCCCGGCGCAGCCGCACCAGGCCCCAGGTGGCCAGGGCGGCCGAACCGATCCGGATGGCCGTGAAGCTGGCGGGGTCGATGCCGGTGTGGCCCAGGGCGGCCCGGCACAGCAGCGAATTGGCCGCGAAGCAGACCATGGCCAGGGCGGTCAGCCACAGGGTCCCGGCCACGGTCAGAGGGCCGGGACCTGGGCTTCCGGATCGCCGTCCAGCACCTCCACCAGATCGCACAGGCGGGCCGCATAGCCCACTTCGTTGTCGTGCCAGCCGAACACCTTGACCAGCCGGCCTCCCACCACCTTGGTGAGGCGCAGATCGAGCACCACGCTTTCCTCCCGGCCGATGAAATCGTGGCTCACCAGCTCGTCCTGGGCCAGGCCGACGATGCCGCGCAGCCGGCCCCGGGCCGCTTCCCGGAAGGCCTCGGCGATGGCTTCGGCGCTGGTGTCGCGGTCCAGCACGGCGGTGAGGTCGACCAGGTTCACGCTCATGCACGGCACCCGCAAGGCCCAGCCGTCGAACCCGGCGGGCAGGGCCATGGCCTTGTGCAGGGCGCCGAAGGCGCTGCTGGTGGTGGGGATGATGCTCATGAAGGCCGAACGGGCCCGGCGCAGGTCCTTGTGCCCCTGGTCCAGGATGCGCTGGTCGTTGGTCACCACGTGCACGGTGCTCATGCCCGCGGCCTGGAAGCCGAAGGCCTGGCGCAGGACGTCCAGCATCGGCGCGGTGGCGTGGGCGGTGCAGCTGGCGTTGGAGATCACCCGGTGCCGGGCCGGATCCAGCAGATGGCCGTTGAACGGGTGGATCACCGTGAAGTCGGCGTCGGGGCTGGGCGCGGAGATGATCACGTGCTCCACCTGGCCCTTCAGGTGGCGGGCGGCCGCGGCCCGGGCGGTGAACCGGCCGGAAGCCTCCACCACCAGCCGGGCGCCGCACTGGGGAAACGGGATCAGGGCCGGATCAGGTTCGTGGAACAACGGATACTCGTGGCCTTCCATGCGCAGGAAATCCCGGCCGTCCCGGGTCACGCCGGTCACCGGCGGATGGTCGTCGCCGTGCACCGAGTCGAAGCGCAGCAGGTGCACCACGGTCTCGAGGTCGGCGGTGTCGTTGAGGGCGCACAGGCGGTGCGGGTGGGTGAGGGCGATCCGCCGCACCGCGAGCCGGCCGATCCGGCCGAGGCCATTGATGGCGATCACGGCCGCACCCCCCGCAGGGCCAGGCACAGGTCCTTGAGCCGGGCGGCGTAGGCGGTCTCGTTGTCGTACCAGGCGAACACCTTGATGAACCGGGGCGCCATGATGCGGGTGAGCAGCGGATCCAGCATGCAGCTGGCGCCGGCGCCGCGCAGGTCCACGCTCACCAGGGGCTCGGTGAGCAGTTCCAGGATGCCCGGCAGGCGCTGCGCCGCGGCGGAAAAGGCCGCGTGGACCGTCTCCTGGGTGGCGTCGCGCTCCAGGGTGACGCTCAGGTCGAGCAGGCTCACGTCCGGGGTGGGCACGCGGATGGCCTGGACCTCGAGGCGCCCGGCCAGGGCCGGCAGCACCCGGCCGACGCATTCGGCGGCCCGGCTCGGCGCCGGGATCATGCTCATGGCCGCGGCCCGCGCCATGCGCAGGTCCGGGTGCGGCAGGTCGAGGATGCGCTGGTCGTTGCCGTAGCTCTCCACCGCCGTAGCCAGGCCCTCGCGCACCCCGAACCGGTCGTCCAGCACGCGCAGCAGGATGGCCAGGGCGTGGCTGGTGGCGCAGCCGGCGGCCAGCACGGGCGGCGCGCCCTGGGCCAGGGCCGCGTCGTTCACGCCCATGATCACGGTCAGGTCGGCGTCCGCGGACGGGGCGCTGATCACCACCCGGCCCACGCCGTCGCGCAGATGGCGGGCGGCCTGCTCCCGGGCCGTGAAGCGCCCGGTGCATTCCAGCACCACCTGCGCGCCCAGCTGGCCGAAGGGCAGGGCCCCGGGGTCCGGTTCCCGGAACAGCGGCACCCGCCGTCCCCCCAGCAGGAGGCAATCCGCGCCGTGGTCCACCGCGAAGCCGGCCCGGCCGTGCACGCTGTCGTGCCTGACCAGGTGGGCGACGCAGGCGGGCTCGGCCAGGTCGTTCAGCGCCACCAGCTCCAGCTCAGGGGTGAGCTGCAGCTGGCGCAGGAGCTGGCGTCCGATGCGCCCCAGCCCGTTGATGGCAACCTGCATGCTATTTGGCCAGGACCCGGACCATGTCCAGCACCTTGTTGGAGTAGCCCCACTCGTTGTCGTACCAGGCCACCACCTTCAGGAAGGTGGGATCCAGCATGATGCTGGCGTCGGCGTCGAACACGGAGGTGCAGCTTTCGCCCCGGAAGTCGGTGGAGACCACCTTGTCCTCGGTGTAGGCCAGCACGCCCTTGAGCGGGCCTTCGGCGGCGGTCTTCATGGCCGCGCAGACCTGCGCGAACGTGGCTTCCTTCTCCAGCTCGCAGGTGAGGTCCACCACCGAGACGTCCGAAGTGGGCACCCGGAACGCCATGCCGGTGAGCTTCTTGTTCAGGGCCGGGATCACCTTGCCGACCGCCTTGGCCGCCCCGGTGGAGCTGGGGATGATGTTCTCCAGGATGCCCCGGCCGCCGCGCCAATCCTTGTGGGAGGGGCCGTCGACGGTCTTCTGGGTGGCGGTGGCGGCGTGCACCGTGGTCATCAGGCCGCGCTTGATGCCGAACGCGTCGTGCAGCACCTTGGCCACCGGCGCCAGGCAGTTGGTGGTGCAGCTGGCGTTGGAGATGATCTCCTGGCCGGCGTAGCTCTCGTGGTTGACGCCGAAGACGAACATGGGGGTGTCGTCCTTGGAGGGCGCGCTGAGGATCACCCGCCGGGCCCCGGCCTTGATGTGCGCGCTGGCCGTGGCCTTGTCCAGGAACAGGCCGGTGGATTCCACCACGATCTCGGCGCCCACCTCGTTCCACCTAAGGTTGCCCGGATCGCGCTCGGCCGTGAGCCGGATCTTGCGGCCGTTGACGATGAGGGTGTTGCCGTCCACCGCGATGGTCCCGTCGAAGCGCCCGTGCACGGAGTCGTACTGCAGCATGTAGCCCAGGTAGGCGGGGTCCAGCAGATCGTTGATGCCTACGATCTCCAGGTCGGGGAAGTGCTTCACCGCGGCGCGGAACACCATCCGCCCGATGCGTCCAAAACCGTTGATCCCGATCTTTGTCATCTTGTCATCTCCCAGAAAGACGAGAACGCCCCTTTCGGAAGACGCTCTTCTTCAGCAGTTGATACCAGGATACCGCATGGCGTCCAGAAGCGGTTCCAGCTTCTTGGACAGGGTGTTGCGGTGGATGCCCAGTTTGCGCGCGGCGGCGCTCTGGTTGCCATTGTTGGCGGCCAGCACCTGCTCCAGGTAGATCCGCTCCAGTTCCCGTTTAGCCAGGTCGAGGGGGATCTCGTTCCGCACCAATTCCGCGATGAGGGCCTCCATCAACTTGCGCATCGCATCGACTCCACTGGGTAGCTGAAGAAGTTAACACCTGCGGAGGCCCGTGCGAAGGCGATTTTACAGCGATAATGCTTCCCTTCCTGCGGAAAACCCTGTGGAATACCTGTGGATACGACGGAGGAATGCGTGCGCAAAACCAAGATTCTCATCACCATGGGACCCGCTCTCATGGAGGGCGAACGCCTGCGCGAAGCGCTCCTGGTGGCCGACGCGGTCCGGCTCAACGCCAGCCACGGCGACCTGGAATCCCGGGCCCAGGCCCTGGACGACATCCGGCGCATCGGCCTGGAACTGGGCCGGCGCATCCCGGTCCTGCTCGACCTGCAGGGGCCCAAATGGCGGGTGGGCGCGCTGGAGGCCGCGCTGCCGCTGGCTGAGGGGTCCATCGGCGCCTTCTTCCCGGCCGGCGGCACGGCTCCGGCGGGGCTCGCCTGGGCGGTGCCGCTGCCGCATCCCGAGTTGTTCCTGGGCGCCCGGGCCGGCCAGCGCTGGGTGCTCGACGACGGCAACCTGGAAGTGGTGGTGACCGAGGCCCGGCCGGGGCAGGTGAGCGCCCGGGTGGTGGT
>Ga0316230_1001597_pt1 | contig 22884 bp, 19 predicted proteins | sample TBH18025metaG_FD_206004 | JGI IMG/M metagenome (GOLD analysis project Ga0316230, IMG submission 206004) | Freshwater microbial communities from Trout Bog Lake, Wisconsin, USA - TBH18025 | ecosystem: Environmental > Aquatic > Freshwater > Lake > Hypolimnion/Profundal zone | place: USA: Wisconsin...
CTCGTGGAAGATTTGGGGTATAATTGTTTAAGTTTAATATAAACCCATATATAAAACAGCATATTTTTTACTAAATAATAATAACTTAAACTACCATGGCATATATTAATCCCTCTTTCGCGTATTCCGGATATTCAGGCTACGGTGCTCAAGGAGCACAAGGCACAAACGGTTCCAACGGCGCACAAGGTTCTTCTGGTTACTCCGGTTTTAGCGGTGTCAATGGAGCTCAAGGTGCAAACGGATCTAACGGTGCACAAGGTGCTGCTGGTACAAACGGCGCACAAGGCGCTCAAGGGTTAAAAGGTAGTACAGGTTCAACTGGTGCTCAAGGCGCTACAGGAAGTAACGGATCTAACGGTGCTCAAGGGGCTACTGGTGCTCAAGGTGCTGCTGGTACAAACGGTTCAAATGGAGCTCAAGGTGCAACTGGTGCTACAGGCGCACAAGGCGCTCAAGGTTTTCAAGGCAATCAAGGTAGCACGGGTTCAACGGGTGCTCAAGGTAACCAAGGTGCTACTGGCCCTGTAGGTGGTACTTCATCTTCAGTTTTATATAATAACGGTTCTACAGCATCTGGTAACAGTAACTTTACAACAGACGGTTCTGGTAACGTTACCGCTGTATCATATACAACAACATCTTCTGAAAAGAACAAGACTAACATTAGACCGTTAGCAACATTAATCGGTGATCCGTTAAACGTTACTAACTCACTTTCTGGTGTAGCTTATGACAGTACTATTGGTTTAAGTGCTGTAGATCAAATCGGTTTTATTGCTGAAAAAATGCAACCAGTATTACCACAAGTTGTAACCTTAGATGGTTCTGGTAATGTTGTTGGTGTTGATTACACTCGTATTACAGCAGTATTAGTTGAAGCAGTTAAAGAGCTAACCGCTCAAGTTGCTCAGCTAAGTGCAAAAGGCTAAACTTAAATAAATAAGAGTGTGGCTACTCTAAAAACAAGCCTGTTTAATCTCACTGAAACTGTTATAAACTCTATAAGAGTGTATAAACAGCAAGGTGCTATATTAGCCACAGAAAGTAAGCAACAGACCCGTATTGAAACGTGCTTAAACTGTGATAAACTCAGTGATAACGGTATATGTGGTTTATGTGGTTGTTTTATGAATGTTAAAGTAAGATTAGAAGCTGCAAAATGCCCTGCATCTAAGTGGTAAACTGTATTTTAGCTGTAAATATTAATAATGCCTGTTATTAATATTCAGTCTTTAGCTAAACCTACCACTCTAGCTACACAAACAGATACTGGTAATCCATACTCATTTCAACAATGGAAACAGTATAATAGTAATATTGATGCAGCCTCCCAAATAGCTCAGTATAATGCTTATTTAAAGAGTTGGTATGCCAATAGAGCTAACAACCCACAGGTAATGTACCAATACGTTAAAAACCTGTATATTAACTTTTTACAGCAACTTGGCCTATCGACTCGTACACCAGAAGAACAGGCATTTTTTAGTAGTGTTAACTACTCTGATGATCTGGATTTACAATCAGCTGTTCAATACTTTGCCCGTAAACTTAAAGACGTATCTAGATACATAGCAGGCAAAAGAAATAACATAGGTTACTCTAAGTTAAAATATAACTTAATAGGTACTAACGATTATCTAGAAACCCTGTTTTATTCATATATTTTAAATGTTTTTACCATTAAACCTGATCCGAGCAATGTAGTCATTACAAACGGCGATTTACTACAATACTTGCCAAATCTAGAAGACATTAAGGATACGTTTAGTGTAGAAATAGAAGAACTTTACGATACAGCAAACTACGCCGATAGAGATCCTAGCGTGGATATATCCCAATATACTACATTTGCACCAAATGTAAGTGCCGACTTGTATCAAACATCTTTTTACGAAGCACCTTCACAGTATTTGCTTAGCTTGATTATACAAGCCCTAAACACTGCCAACACTTTAAATCCTTGTTATGGTGTATCCGGTTTTGTAGGTACAACTGTAAGTAATAATAGCATGGCGACTTTAAGCAACGTTTACGTTTATACTGGTGATGGAATAAGCACAACTTACAACTTAACTGGCATCACTAACTCTGATGCCTCTCAGTATAGAGTCACCATTGACGGTTTATTACAAACACCTGGTGTTGCTTATAACATTAGCACACAAAACGGTAGCATAACATTTACAGGACAACCACCTCAAGGTTCAGAAGTAGTTATCGTAGCACCAACTTCATAATATGGCACTAACAACAGTAAATCAAATACAAATGATACCTGCAGCAGCTGCTTCAGGTTACTCTGGTTTTTCTGGCTATGTAGGTGCACCTGGACCACAGGGCTCTCCTGGCGGTACTTCAGGCTGGTCTGGTAAATCAGGCTTTTCAGGTTATTCCGGTGCACAAGGTCCTACCGGTACAGGTACTTCAGGTTATTCTGGACAAAACGGTTCAAACGGAACAAACGGTATTAATGGTGCTCAAGGCGCTCAAGGCGCTACCGGCGCACAAGGTACCGGACCTCAAGGTGCAACCGGACCACAAGGTTCTCAGGGAGCTCAAGGAGCTACTAGTTATTCCGGATTTAGCGGTTACTCAGGCTTTAGCGGTATAAGCGGTTTTAGCGGTATATCAGGCTTTACTGGTGTATCTGGTTTTACTGGTGTATCAGGTTATTCTGGTTTATCAGGTCAGTCAGGTGCTTCTGGTACTCCTGCTGTTGGTGTAACATATTATCCTTCAGCTTCTTCTTCTGAGTTTAGTGTATATTACGGGTTAATGAATGTTACCCCAGCTGCTGGTACTGAAACGTATTATCCATATACATTAAGTGCTAACGAAAGTAATGCAGGTTTAGGGCAAATGGTTTCTCTTATAGGTAACCCTGATATAGCAGTTTTAAATCAAGGTACTTGGACATTTAATGCATGGTATGCTTTAACTGGTGCTAATGTTAACGCCACTTCAGCTGTTACTTTAACTCACGCCATTTACGATAGAACGTATCCAGGCGGCATTGAAACACCTTTATTCTCTGCAACAGGTAGTGTATTAACCCCTACTTCTTTTAGTTCTCCTTTATTACAATCTGTACAGTATAACATTTCTGCACCTATTGCCCTTAATAGTTCAACAGATAGATTAGTGTATAGAGTATTTGCTAGTACAGCTGCTTCTGATAACTGTACAATCGGTTTCTATTTCCTTGGTAGTACTCATTACAGTAATGTACAAACAGGCATTTATCAAGGAGCAGTAGGTAAATCTGGTTATTCCGGTTATTCCGGTTCTGGTTATTCCGGATTTAGCGGTTCATTCGGTTTTTCAGGTACTTCAGGCTATTCTGGTTTTAGTGGTATTTCTGGTTTCTCAGGCATAAGCGGTTTTAGTGGTATAAGCGGCTATTCTGGTATCTCTGGTTACTCCGGTATTGGTACTTCAGGCTATTCCGGTATCGGTACTAGCGGTTATTCTGGTACAAGTGGGTATACAGGTATTTCAGGTTATTCCGGTGGTGTAGGTGCGCAAGGTGCACAAGGACCTGCAGGTGCATCAGGTGGTGCTCAAGGCGCGCAAGGTTTACAAGGCGCACAAGGCGCTTCTGGTACAAGTGGTTATTCCGGTGTATCAGGCTATTCAGGCTTTCAAGGTAATCAAGGTGCACAAGGCGGTATCGGTGGTGTAGGTGCACAAGGTGCTTCTGGTACAAGTGGTTATTCCGGTGTATCAGGTTATTCTGGTATAAGCGGTTATTCTGGTGTTTCAGGTTGGTCTGGCTATAGCGGTTTTACAGGCCCTCAAGGAGCTCAAGGCCCTATAGGTAGTCAAGGACCTACAGGTGGTACATCTGGTTATTCCGGTGCAGTAGGACCTCAAGGTGTGCAAGGTGCACAAGGTGCTATTGGAGCGCAAGGTACCGGACCACAAGGCGCGCAAGGTGCACAAGGTGTTTCAGGTTACTCAGGTACAAGCGGTTATTCCGGCTACTCTGGTACATCTGGTTATAGCGGTATAACAGGTTATTCAGGCTTTACAGGTATTAGCGGTTACTCTGGTATTTCTGGTTATACGGGTATTTCAGGCTTTAGTGGTATATCTGGTTATTCAGGTTCAACCGGTGCTCGAGGAGCAACTGGTTCACAAGGTGCTCAAGGCTTTTCTGGTTATTCCGGTATTTCTGGTTATTCTGGTACAAACGGTACAACTGGTGCGCAAGGTGCTACAGGCGCTCAAGGCGCACAAGGCACTACAGGCAATACTGGTGCACAAGGTACATCAGGTTATTCTGGATTATCAGGTTATTCTGGTATAGCTGGTGCACAAGGTGCTCAAGGCGTTACCGGCCCACAAGGCGCTACCGGTCCTCAAGGTGTACAAGGTGCAACTGGGCCACAAGGCAATCAAGGCGCTACAGGGCCTCAGGGCTCTACAGGTTCAACAGGTAGTCAAGGTGCAACAGGTTCCACTGGTGCTCAAGGCGCTACTGGTTCTACTGGTTCAACTGGCGCTCAAGGTGCGCAAGGATATTCAGGTTATTCTGGTGCTGTTGGTGCACAAGGCTCTACAGGTAGTACAGGCGCTCAAGGTGCAACTGGTTCAACTGGCGCACAAGGTGCTGTAGGACCGCAAGGTGCTACTGGTCCTCAAGGTGCTACTGGTTCTACAGGCTCTACAGGTAGTACAGGCGCTCAGGGATTAAAAGGTAGTACAGGCGCTACAGGCGCTCAAGGTGCTACTGGCGCACAAGGTGCTGGTGGTTCGAATGGCGCTACTGGCGCACAAGGCGCTACAGGATCAGGCGCTCAAGGTGCAACTGGTGCACAAGGCGCAAAAGGCTCTACAGGTAATCAAGGTGCACAAGGTAATCAAGGAGCAGCCGGTAGTTATAACCAATCATTAAATACCTCTGATAGTCCGTCATTCAATGCATTAACTGTAGGGGGTGGTGCACTAACCACCAATGGTGGTATAGTAGCTAACGCGATAGTAGGCTTCTTTAACGGTGCTATAGTACAATCTGGTAACTTTACAGTTAATAATGGTGGAATATTATATGCAGGTAGTAATAATTTTTATGTCGATGGTTCCGGTCACGTTACTGGGGTAGACTTTACTTCAACTTCATCTGAAAGGTATAAAACCAATATCCGGCCAATAAGTGATTTGATAGGAGATTCTCTAGATGTTATAAACTCTTTATCAGGTGTTGCTTATGATAGTCTTATAAACACTAGTGAAACTAACCGTATTGGTCTTGTTGCAGAAGATGTATTACCAGTTTTACCATACGTTGTATCAACTAGTGCAAGTAATGTAGGAGATGTTTGCGTTGGTATTGACTATACCCGATTAACTGCTGTTCTTATTGAAGCTGTTAAAGAACTTAGAACAGAAGTATATACATTAAAACAATCCTTATCATCAATACTTTAATAAATGGCTAACTTATCTGCAGTACAAGTAGACGTTGCTACAACCTCTGGCCAGATTGATGCCCAGTTAGTAACACTTACACAGAAATACCTAGGTAACAGTGAATATGTATTATCTGGTACAAGTACTGGTTATATTGGTGCACAAGTAACACCTCTAGCACCATGGACTAATCTAGCTAATAGGTATTACCCTACAGTTGCAACTGTACCGCAAAGTGGTGCCAATATACAAACTATTGATCAGTTAGGTGGTTACTTTACACCAAAGAACTTAGGTGTTTCTACTTATCTAGCACAAAACTTAATACCTTTAGTTAATACAACTAATATTGTACCAGGACAGACTTACATATACACGGATCCAACAAAGTACAATAAAGGTAGAGGTTTTACTAAAAAAGATCAAAGCGATGTTATCACTCATATACAGAGTTTAAGTTGGTTAAAAGCTTCTAACACTGGCACAGCATTTGACGGTCAAGTAATAGGCGGTGATAACTACCAAAAGTTTATACCTTATCAATCTAGTTACGAGACTACAAAAATAGATAGTAACGGGGTTATAAGTGTTAATAATGATTACGAGTTTTGGACCGGTACACAAAGAAACATTTGGTCTGTAACTAATAAGTTTACTGATCAGGACTGGTTAAAGTACTACGACATTAACAACAGAGTATCAAATCTGTTAATAGATATAGGAGAGCTTTATTCTTGGCAAACCGATGTTTACGGTAATCAATACGCTCTGTACAAACAGGTACCAGCTGCTGGTAGATCCATATATAATATGCAAAATGCATATGGTCAGTTATGGGTTAAGACAGTAGACAATACTATATACAATGCTACATCTGTATTATCTGCAGTATATAACAAGTACATTAATACTCCTACTATATACTCTCAGTTAACTGCAAATAACATTAAGAACATTGATATATTCTTTGATACTCTGGTAATAGATTTAAGCGGTTATACTATATACGAAAAGATAACGTTCGATTATAACGCAAGTTTAATAGAACCAACAGATAGTAGTTTCTTAGTATTAGATTACCATCAAAACGTTTCTACTCGTTTATTATCATCTCTTTCCTTAACTGGTATTAACGTTAATAGTACAGCATCAGTGTATTATGGTGGTAACTGGTACGATCAGCTTAACAAAACAATAACAAGCTGTTTATTGCTATCTGCTGCCGTTTCAAGCAGTGTAGGTCCGCTTTCTTCTTGTGCTTCTCAAAGTTTAATAGTACCAGTACTATATCAATACAATATTAACACACCAGCTACTAGAGTAAGAATATTCCCTACTAACGATACTGATTATAACTACTTTATGTATGGGTTAAGTGCTACTCAGATTGGTACTGCTAATGCTAACTCTGATAACGAACTCTTAACTTATATTGAACCTCCGTTATTAACATATAATAGTGATACAGCTTCATATGTTATTACTTTTATAGGTTATGTTAGACAAGCTTTTAAAATCGTTAACTATAACACGAAAGAATCAGTACTACTTGGTAGAATTCTAGTAGATCAAGATTATGTACCGATTGTAAACGACACAGGCAACTACTTACAAATGGTATAATATGGACTACACATTTTCAACTACTAACCAAACAATATCTGGATATAGTCCTTTGGTATTAAACATTATACCTACATCACTAGATTTAGGCTTAACGAGTAATGAGTTTATTAGTAAAATAGTTTATCAGTTCCCAGACGGCACTGTAACTAAGAGTAATAGCTTTGTATCTAGTGGTTATGACGAGAGTGATTGCCGTGCAACATTCCAATATACAGTACCAGCTTCTGTAACACCTCAAACCATTACAATCACAGTTTATATTGGTCCGGATCAGTTTAGTTCCCCTACAACATATACAATAGTTGCATGTAACTTGTTACCTTTCCTTACTACCAATCCGTTAGTAACTTCTCCATCAGCTCATGCATTTCAAGAAGTACATTTAGTTAAAACAACCGTGTGGGGTGCTACTAACTCGCAAATAGTTGCTCTCGAAACAAAAAATCCTAATTACTTATTAGTAAACTTTAGTGCATAACAAAAACTAAATATTAACAATGGCCGAAAGAATTACAGATTTACCGTTATTACCAAATGGTAGTATTTCCACAGATATTTCTATACCTGTTTCTTTAAGTGAAACAGATCCAAAGACTTATAAAATGACCTTACAGCAGCACCTGGCGTTCTTAGAAGCCCAAGGTGTAGGAGCTGGTGCTAGTGGTTATTCTGGTGCTACAGGACCTCAAGGACCAGCTGGTACTGGTGCTCAAGGACCTCAAGGTGGTGTTGGATCGTTAGGACCTCAAGGTATTCCTGGTAGTCAAGGTTTTTCAGGTTTTTCTGGTGCTTCTGGTTGGTCTGGTTTATCTGGTCCTTCTGGTTTTTCAGGCTTTCAAGGAGATTCAGGAGCTTCTGGTTGGTCAGGTAGTTCTGGGTTTTCAGGTGTTTCTGGCGCTTCTGGTTTTTCAGGACCAGCTGGTGCAAACAACGGTAACCCAGGTCCTGGTTTAGTTTATACCGGTTATTATAGAGGTCCAACATATGTTTATTATGATACACCTTCTCGGGTAGACGTCACTAGTTATTCCGGTGCTAGTAGCTTAGTGTATTACATAGCTAGAAGTAACACATTAAGTAGTTCTACATTCTCAGGCTATACAGGCTGGGGTACGCCTGGTGTTGATACAGCTGACTGGGCTTCATTTGGTCAAAACTTTGAAAGTGTTGCAACTGACTTATTATTAACTCAAGATGTAGCGGTTACTCAAGGTATTGTATTAGGTACGGTAGGCGATCTCTCAGCTGGTTTTATTCGTACAGCTAATGCAGATTGGCCAGGTACTTCAGGTTCTCATGGGGTATGGTTAGGTAACTACACTGATGGCAATGCTTATTTCTTTGTTGGTAACTACCCAAATAACGGCATTTTATATAGAGGGGATACCGGTCAGTTACAACTATCTGGTACAATATTTGCAAATGCTGGTTCTATTGGTGGTGTCGGTATAGCTTCTGGTCAAATATATACAGGTAACCCTTCTACTGCTGGTCAATCTACTACCCCAGTATATATTAACGGTACGTATGATAACGGTACCTCTGATCGTTCATATTTTTCGTTAGGTAACGCTCTAAAATATTACCGCTACAGTGGTACTAACTATTTTAACTTATCTGGTGGTGTAACTGCTTTATATGGTTCTATTGGTGGTGTTGGTATAGCTTCTGGTGTGTTATACACTGGTAATCCTTTAACTCCTGGTACCTCTGCAACCCCGTTCTTCTTAAACGGTGCAGCTGATCCAGGTGGCAATACAAACTGGACGTATTTTACTTTAGGTGATAAGTTAGCATTTTTTAGAGCATCTGGTACAGGTGGACCTACTAACTACTTCAGTATGTCTGGTGGTATTACAGCAACTTACGGTTCTATTGCCGGTGTTGGTATGTATAGTGGTACTTTATATACTGGTAACCCTTCTACAGCCGGTGCTAATACAACACCATTTTTCTTAAACGGTAATCCTTCACAAGCTACATCAAACGTTTCAGAGCCTTTATTATATCTAGGCAACAGCTTTAAGTACTACAAGCAATCAGGTGCAAGCACACCTTACTATAGATTCTTATTAGGCGATACCACTCAAGCAACTAACAACTACTTGTATTGGGATGGTAGTAACTTAGTACTCAAAGGTGCATTGTATTTAACAGACGGTACTACACCGGTTAACTCAACAACCGCTGCAGCAGCAGGTACAGCCGCAGCTAATACAGCGTTTGCATCTGTATCTGGCGGTATTTTTACAGATTCAACTGGTAAGATTATCGGTACTCCAAGCCCAACAAGCGCCGGGTTGTATTTAGGTAGTACATACATGGGGTACTACAACGGTTCAGCATGGAAAACATTTACATCTAATACAGGGCATTTTTATTGTAGCGGTACTGGTACTGACTTCTTAGGTTGGGATGGTAGTAACTTAACCATTCAAGGTTCAATAACACTTACTGATGGTTCAACACCTGTAAATGCTGCTACTGCATCTGGTACTGCTCAAGCCATAAACAACCAATCAAGCGGTTACTTGAGTAATCAGATCAGCAGTGTAAGCGGTTTTACAACTGGTGTATCTGGTTTAGTATTTAACAACGGAGCAGGTTTAATAAACAAACCTGCTGTTAGTGGTACAACAGGCTTATATATCGGTAGTAACTTTATGGGTTATTACAACGGGGCCTGGAAAACGTACATGGATAGTAGTGGTAACTTCGGCCTTGTAGGTAGCGGTAGCAACTCTCTTACTTGGGACGGTACTACATTAAATGTAAGCGGTACAATACATTCCACAAACGGCACTATAGGTGGTTGGACGATTGGTAGTACAACACTTGCTGCAGGCAATGTTACTATAGATAGTAGCGGTAAAGTATCCAGCACTGGCGCATACACTAGTTCATATTTAGGTTCCGGTAATCTTACAGTGTCAGGTTACGGAACCATCGGTATTTCCGGTTACACTGATGCAATGTATGTAGGTGTAACTGGCGGCGGTGGTTATGCTTCATTAGCTGTTGTAGGAGGTCAAGGAGCAATAGCAGCTAGCACTGCTATTAGTACACCAGGTACAGTATCCGGCGCCAGTGGTACGTTTAACAGACTTATAGTAACCAATAATGGTGTACAGTTAAATAACTGCGGTATGCAATCTCAAGGAGATGTTGGTGTTGGTCCGGGTAGTTCCCCTGGTAACGTACTTATTACTGCATCTTCAGGTTGGGTTAGTGTTAACGGCGGTATTAAGTTTGCAGACGGTACAACACAAACTACTGCAGGTGGTGGTGGTGGTGGCGCACAAGGTGCACAAGGCGCTTCTGGTTGGTCAGGAGCTCATGGAGCTCAAGGCGCTACCGGCGCTCAAGGTGCACAAGGTTCTTCTGGTTTTTCTGGTTATCAAGGCGCAACTGGTGCTCAAGGTGCTACAACATTACCACAAGCACTCGGTACTGGAGATAGTCCAACGTTTGTAGCTGTTTATGCAGGTGACTTCATTGATAAAGATAATACTACATATCACTGTCACCCTCAAGGTACAACCAAGCTTAATACTTTAGAAGTTAACTCCATAACAGACTTCGGTTCATTGCAAGCACTTGGAGGTAACTTTACTGTTGATAGTAGCGGTAACGTTACTGCAAACTCCTACAATACAAGTTCATCTCGTAGATGGAAAACAAATATTAAACCAATAACAAATGCTACTAGCACCATCTCTAAACTACAAGGTGTTACATTTGATTGGAATAATAGAAACATTAAGAATGACTTTGGTTTAATAGCTGAAGATGTTAATGTAGTACTACCAACTATAGTCAGTAAAGATGATACTAGCAGTGTAACAGGCCTAGATTACGGCCGTTTAACAGCTTTATTAATTGAAACAGTAAAAGAACTAAACGAAAGAATCAAAACACTAGAAAGCCGTTAATATGGCCTCTAACTATAAAGTTAATGGTACAGACCTGGATAGTATTTTTGCACCTATAGGTGGCGGTACCCCTGGTACAAATACCGGATATTCAGTAGGCTCTCAAGATTTAGCTGCTAGATACCACGCATCTACTGGTGGAGATACTATTGGATATTCTACAGGGTTTAAACATGGCGGGGTGGATTTTGGTTCAATGTTTAGATCTATAGGTTATAGTGGAACTGGCGGCGGGGGTGGTGGAGGAGGCGGCGGAGGCGGCGGAGGCGGAGGTGGTGGTGCACCAGCTTAGTTTGTAAGGTAAGTAGTAAAAACAATCTTTACCACTAAATATTTTATATGTCGATTGCTAGTACCTATCCAGTTAATTTCGCCTATAACTACGGCACAAATGTAGGTACTATTAACTCTACATATTTTACTTCAGATGGGTTCTTTTATAATCTAAACCCATTATTATCAAGTGCTAAAGATGTCAGTATCAGTCAAAGTTCGTTAAACATTCTCACTAATAACTTAGTTTTATCTGAATGTTTAAGCGGTCTAACGCAAGCAGACGGTACAGCATATGTTACAAGCTCAGTTTTAAGTATAGGTAGTGCTTATTTGTCAGCAGGTTCAGTAGCAGGTAGTAAAATAGCTGTTACCACGGATATAACAAAAGCTACCCTATTCGATTTAGAGTTTAACACAACTAATAACACTGTTGGTATTTCTTTTAACGGTAACTATATTGCTTATACAGGTACATCAGGTGGTGTGCTGAATATGGTAGCAAGTCAGAGTGATATTGCTAACGAAACATTTTTTTACAGCTTGTATGGCGATCAGTTCGTGTTATTTGTTCGAACAGGTTCTTTAGCAACTTATGTAGTAGCAAATGCTTCAAATACATTTTTAACAGCTATTACTTTTACCGGTTTTAATGCAAATACCAATGTTATTACTATTGCTCGTTTTCAGGAACCGTTATACAAAGCATTAGGTGAAATCGGTAATGTAAAATATGTTAAAGATCCTAGTAGTATAGCTGTTGCAACAGCAACTAAAGATTTACCGTTCAACTTTCTCTTAACTGCACCATATCAGTCAACTAATACAACGACTAATCAGTTAGGTTATAATATAGCACCTCTTAAAAACTATTACTCACCAGAACATATTCAGACTCCTACTTTAAGTGCACAGTCTAGAACGTATAATAGAATATACACTGGTTTAAACACTGACACTGGGTTCGATAAACTGTATTTAAGTTATGAAGGTAATGAAGTAGTAGAGTCTTTTGCAAAAGATACAGACACGTATTTTCACTATCCAGTAAGCGCTACAAATGTAGCTTTATCAGCTAGTACGTTGGTTGCTTCTGGTGCACAGCCAGGTTCCTCGCCATGGAGATCAGATCGTATATTTGTTAAACAAGCAAACTACAGAAAATACACACCATGGGGTAACTTTAACGGGGTACAAAAAGGTACACTATTTTGTTCATGGTTATCTGCTTCAGATATTGGAGCAGACCCAGTATGGATGGATAGGTACTATGATTCTAACTACCCTTATACAAATGTAGGCGTTTTACAGACCCCTGGCACAACAACACCAAGCAATAATAACGCACCTAATGTAGTTTGGGACGTACCAACCACTCAAGTATTTAATCCTGAGTGTTTATACATTTATCACAAGATCGGTGATAACGATAACATGCTAGTAGTTGATACCCTATCTAGTACGTTGACACATTACGTTTCAGCTTGGAGTAACCCGTTATTAGACGGTGCAACTGGTGTAGTAACTGGTAGCGTTAATAACTTTACGTTATCAAGCTCAGTTGTTAACTATCCACGTACAAGAGACCCTGCTTTAAATACATCTGAAAGCTATGCTACACTTAGCTTAGATAATAACGACCTTTATACACCTGGTTTCACTTTAGCATTTCAGTTATATAACAATAACTGGCAAAACATACAAGGTGATCAGATTATAGGTAACTTTTATAATGGTGGTATTGGTTTATTTAAAAACAACCCACTGTTAACACCTTTCGTAACTGTAATAGGCGATACTGTACAAACATATAACACTAATTTAAAGAGTTTATATGCTACTACATATGCACCTACTAAAGGTTATGTGTTAAAGAGTAGCTACAACGAAAGCTATTTTATCGTAGATGAATACTTTACAGTAAATGAGTATGATCAAGACGGTACAAAGATATCTCAGTTTAACCTACAAGATATATTAAAAATACAGGGTACATCAATACAAGGTACTCTCTTTGACGCTAAGTTAATATTTGAAAACTCTATACGTAAGATATTAATCGTTACTTCTTATAGTGGTGGTTTAAACTGGTATAAGTTCGGTACAGATGGTACCTATCCTGCACCAGGTAGTACAGGTAATGGTTCGAATGCTGGCACTCGTAACTATGCACTAGATTTAAATAACGGTTTTCATTTTTATAGTGATAAGGGCAACGGAACAGTAGATAGCAATAATATAGTGTTTGCTCTATCAGGTGACAAACTTGTAAGAGGTTTAAATACAAGTCACCCGCAGTTTATACTATCTGCTTATAATGCAGAGTATATTGCTTGTGATCATGAAAATAATATTTGGTTATTATACGGTAATAACAGCTTAGCTAAGTTAGATAACTATGGTAGGGTGCTTTGGGATATAACTTTAACATCTGCACCAGTTGTAGATGCAACACAACCACGTATTATTAACTTTACAGCAGAACTTGATCCTAACACTAGTGCTTTAAGCTATTACGGTCTAGTTTATGATGGTCAAACACAAAACGTATTTAAGTTTAACCCGGCTACCGGTGCTTTAGTAGCAAGTTTGAGTGCAGGTGGTTCAGCCTCTATACTTAACCCTGCAGGTGATTGCACTGGTTATGATTACCAACGCAAATATGTTTATTTCCCAGGTTATAACCCAAATCTACTAGTTGTAAAAGCTCTAATAAACAATGTTGCTGATCTATCATTAAATAGTATAATATATGAAGTTGGTTGCGATGGTTCTAAACTAACGCCCGGTTGGCACCATTTTGCTATTACTGTTGATCCTTATAACAATCTTAACTTGTATGTAGACGGAGCATTAACTGATAATATTTCAATCGGTTCTTCTTCTACTGGTATTTACAGGGTTTATAATCAGCGTAACAATCCTGACCTTGTTATCGGTACTTCAAGCTTTAAAACACAGACTTTATCAGAGTTTACACAGGATACAATAGATCCATATAGTTATAATGGGTATATTGCAGATGTAAGGTTTTATTCCCAAGCTCTAAAACGTGCTGATATTGTAGCACTACAAAAACGCTTTATTACAAACAGTTTCGGCGATCTTACATGGGCTGCTCCAGCAGGACCACGTTATTATATAGAACAAGTAGATAGGTTCTTCTTACACCGTATGCCTGGTGCTAAATCCCACATGTTTAACATAAAGATTAAGAACTCTACTATTACAGACCCAAATATACGTAGTTTAATAGAGCAAAACATAAAAGCTTCATTAAGTAAAACGACACCTGTTTACACTCAACTTAATCAAATAATCTGGCAATAATATGGTTATAAATTTTAACTCTCAAAACTATAACAACTACAGTGATGCTTATAACAACATTGTAAACCAGGTTTCTATTAGTACTCAGTTAACACCACAGCAAATAGCTGATTGTTTACAGGCTTTAGCAACTATTGCACCTTATCCTGCAGCAACTGGTTCCGTAACATCCGGTGGTACTATACCACCTGTAGTGGTGCAACCACCTAATGTGGGTGGACAGCCTTATGATCAGACAGGGAATCAACTACCATAATGAGTACTGTAACGAATAATCCAGTCACTTTTACATTTACCGGTAACAATGGTTATACAAGTACCATTACATACACTTATATACCGGGTGATACTTCGAACATAATATTGTCTATCGATAATCAGCAGCAAATAACACCGAAGACAAATATAACGTTTACACCAACAGCAGTACCTAATGGTCAGCTTAATGTTGCTTATGCTACTACCACGTTTACAGCTATAGGTGGTACCGGTCCTTATACATTTGCTGTTACTAATGGTACTTTACCTACAGGTTTAGAGTTAACAACAAGTGGGGTGCTAGAAGGTTCAATACCATCCACCCCTTCTTCAATAGCTGGTCAATACACCTTCACAATAACAGCTACAGACAACAACGGTAGCACAGGTAGTCAAACATACACAATGTCTGTACTTGCTGCACCTGTTACACCTTGGTCTCCACCGTCTCCACCAACTTTCCCTACAGTAACAGCAGATACACAAAGCTTTAGATACATTAGAGGTATCTCTTATGTGTCTCCTGCTTTATACAACTTAGACCTAGGTGTAGAACTAACAAACACTACTAATCAACCTTTAATAGTATGTTTATCGGGTATTAACTCAACACCAATACCAAAAGGTACTTCTGTAACACTTTATTCCGGACAAACACCATTAGTCACTGGTTATTTTACAGGCAAGGATAACTCTGGTAACCCTGTAACCATACACGACATGACTCTGTACTATACACCAACAACGTATAATGCAGAATATACATGTATAGTTAATACTGATAACAACGGTACACCTTGGATACCTGTTATGACATTAAGTGCTACTGGTACAGCGCGTATTATTAACGGTTCGTTAAATGCATATGTACTAGGTTCACAAAACGGTATGGGTCTTTTTGCTGGTGGTAACGCTGCCAACACATACATTAGAGATATTGATGCTTTAGATTTAAATGGTGGTATACCTATTCAGGGTAGTGATCATTTTATATATAGACTAGTAAACCAAGGGTTTGATAACCCGTATTACGGTGCTTTAGTACCTACAGATATTGGTACACCTTTCGGTACAGAAATGGGCTTTTTAAGTGCAGGTGGTGCTAACTCGCCTCTTTCAGCTGCTGTATATAATGCAGTAATACAGTTTGATGTTGCACAAGCTTTAGTACAAACTACAAATCGTTTAGAACTTTTCACACCTTATACTTTTGCTTTAACTGGTCAACCAGTTTGGGTACAAACAGTTGTACCTTACTTGGGTATTAACCAAGGCTTAAGTGGTTTCCGTGTTGATTGGGGAGATGGTACTATTAATAACATTAATAATGCAGCAGCACATGCTTCTGCAGCATATTTCAGTCACGCTTATTTAGCACCGAGTGAAACACCTTATACAGTATCAGTAACTGGCTACAATGCTGATGGTATCTTTATACCATTTACTAAGAGTACATCTGCTGTAGCAGCTACACTAAGTGCTCAGTTCTACATACAGTCAAGTTTCCCTGAAATCAGTCTTTCTGATTATACAGCAACATTAGGTACTACCCCAGTACTACCCTATACTAAAGAACAAGTAGAGGTTGGGTCAAATGAATGGGCAGTTGCAGATAATATCAATGCAGCCTTAACTAAACTTGACGATAACTTTCAGTACTTAAACACAATATCTACAACGATTAAGAGAACTGCACAGTTTGAGTTAATTCAGTGGTTAGAAGACTTAATACAGTACCCAACCTGGAACACTTTCCTTTCTGGTTCAAATACATTTGTTAATACTGTTAGCACAAACAACTTCGGTGTAACCCCAGGTTCAATACAAGGCTTCAAGTCATATAAGTCTCCGTTTAGTGCACCAGATTACTTTAACTACATAACCTATACTATTTTAAGTGCACATAGTCTTGTAGAGGTTAGACAAAACGATTTCCGTAATACAAAAGTACTTTCATTAAGTGCTATTGTACCAGATACTTTATTCTTTAATGCTTATTCAATAGATGTAAGCGGTTCAAACTTCTATCTATTAGCTTCAGAAAAACCTAATCAAGCCTCACTCGGTAACGGTTACGTTTCATTGTATAGGTTTAACCTAGACTACAATACCGGGGAAGCAACAGTTATTAACCAAATCGGTGGTGCTCCTGGTGGTACAATAAACGATAACTACTATTTTAGTTATGGTCAGTATCTAGAAAGTATACCAACCGAGATCAAGTCATATAATAACAGTGTTTACGTTGGAGATAAAGGTAATAACTGTATTAAGGTTTATAACTCTGGTTTAACTTGGCAGCGTACCATTTACGAACAAAGTCTAAGTGCATATAGCACCAGTCCTTTTGATGTTGATGCTAATACCGGTAATGTATTTGTATTCGGCACTTTATTAGCACCTAATGCACCGGTTATTACTTCTGTCAGTACTTCTGCTAATAACGATGCAGAAGGTACTACACATTACTCAGTTACATGGAATCATGACGGTAATAGACTCAGCACTGAGTACGACAACGCAGACTACAACTTTGTAGTGTATGGTACTCCTGCAAACGGTGGTGGTGCATTAAGTGCAGTAGGATACGTGCTTAACCCTACGTTATCAGCACCTCAACCTACGACAGGTATAGAGTTACCACTATTAACTGAATACATCTTTAACGATACAGTAACTTACACAAGCTTTGTAGTACAAGCACTCGGTAAGAACTTAGAGTTTAACTCTGACTACAGTTCAAACATACCTACACCAAATAAGAACGTATTCCCTTCACCTTATAAGGTGTTTGTATTTGATACAAATAGTAACTTAGTCAATACATTATATACCCCAGAAGTACCTCCTACTGCTAAGATTTGTAAGCTATTAGTTGAGCCTACTGGTGTATTCTTCTATGTTGTAACTGATTCTTACATTTACAAGTACACAACTACAGGTTTATACGTCAACCGTATTAATAACCCAAGTTATGAGTTATATGCATTAAACGAACCAATAGTAACTGCGTTTATTGATGATAGGTCTTATTTCTATGTAGCAACTGCTTCTAGATTATTCAAATACATCGATTTACCAAGTACTTCTAGCTTGTTTGACATTGATACAGTTTCAAGCTTCTATAACCCGTTATCTTCTTATACAATAGGTGAAAACGAACTTGTACAAGATTGGGTTTACAATAAAGCTATTAACAATGTATTAGAGAATCACGAAATACTTGCTAAGAGCTTTAACGGCAAGTACGTCATTACTTTAGACAAAGACAACAACTTAGTTTCATTCACTAACCGTCAGCTATCTAGCACTGATGTAATCAACTCATTAAGTGCAGTTGAAAGCAGCTTTATACATAGTAATGAAATAGTAAGTTCTGCAGTTATTAATCGTGCTTTAGACACGATATACGACATGCAGCAGACTATATTAAGTGCTATTTCTCCTGAAATAGTAACACAGCCACCAACTATGGCACAAAACGTGCTTGGTTTAGTAACAACCGCTACACCATGGGTTGTTTACAGGTATGTACAACCAGCACCAGTACTACTATCTCCTTTAAGTGCTCAAAGCTACAACTACTTACAAGGTAATATTGTAACGTTAACAGCTGATGTATCTAGTGCAATGGGACCAGATGCTCTATCATATCAATGGTTGCAAAACGGTGCTGCAGTTGCAGGTGCTTCTGCATCTGTTTACTCATTTACAGCAGAGTTAAGTTCTATTGGTTATTACTCAATAAGTGCAGTAGATAATGTAGGTGTTGCTTACAGCGATAAAGCTAATATCGGTGTTGAACTAGAATCTCTATTCACATTTGTTTCAGCAGCGTTTGTAGGTGGTTTATACAGTAGCAACCACATTAACGGTTCTCTAGTATTATCAGACAATGCACAACCTCGTTACTCTAACGATTATACTGCTAATGTAGAACTATTTAACGTACCTCTTACAGCTAGCTTGCTCATAACATTGCAAGAAACTCACGGTTCTTCACCATGGTACTTTGCAAACCCTGTAACAATAAACGTATCTTATAACTCAAGTTCTATCTTCACCACTTATACATCAGTATCAGGTGCTTATAGTATTCCATTGAGCGGTGTATTAGTTAATACAGCAGATACAGTTGGTTCAGATGGTTATTCAAATCTTTATACAGGAAAGTTCTCAATCACGTTATCATTAGGTGATATTTCAACATCAAATCAAAGTGCGCCTCAAGTAGTCGTTGCTCCTTCCCAAGGTGTAATGATCGATGCTAACTTTACAAACGGTATGTACGGTGACGGGGTTCTTAATAGTAGTAAACTAAAAGTTTACAACATTACCGGTACATTACCTTATGCTGCTGTTACAAACAATAGCTTAGGTGGTTATATGGTATCTAACCCATACATTTCACATACTTGGAGTATTGATGGTCAATCTAGCCCAGCTGCTCCGTTCTTAAACGCTACACCAGCTTCACATACAAGTTCAACAATACAGGCTTCCAGGTCTACTACAGGTGAAACGGAAACAACCTTAACATATAGTAGAACAGTTGGCACTGCTCCATCAGTACCTTACTACACCATTACAACACAAACTGGTGTCATTGCAAAGGGTAGTGGTTATGTAATAGGTGGTGGTACTTACCAAGCAGGTACAGTAGTTACTGTTAGATCGGTTGGTACGTATTTAGATGCAGACTCTACAAAGTTACCTGGTGAAAGCTCAAGTAGCCCATTAATAGTAACTGGTGCAGGTTGTTATGATGCTGGTGTATATACAGCGTTTAACTCAGGCGGCATATTAAAGCTACAACAGGACCCATCATCCACTTCAGCTTCGATCTGTCAAATCTACGTTGATGGTAACAAGCAAGTAATAGCTTACTTTACTGCAGGAGCTTAAGCAATAAACCCAGTTTTGTGATCAAACTTAACAAGCTTGGTAGCTGCTTCTCTGATCTTGAACACTGTTTCATTGTTAGCCAAGTTACAGTGCTTTAACAAAGCAGTCTTATGTGCTTCGTATTGATCCTCAGCATTAACTCCTATCTCTTTTAATGTTATCTCTTCAGTAGTGGTTTCGTCAACCATGCCCAAAACGGCAATATATTTGTTCATATTTTAATCATTAGATAGAGTTAATTGGATTATACAAATATTTATAAAATATGTTAATAAATCTAGTAGAACTTATAAAAAACTAGGCTATACTATCGAAGAAATATTACACCCATGCAAACGCTAACTGAAAACGTTATTATTAAAGATATCAATACTCGCACTCTCGGAGATGAGAGCGTTGAACAACGTATGAATGCAGTAACTCGTCGTTTTAATCCAACTAAGTACAATGTGCTTGGTTTTATTAATCGTACAAGTCAAGTTGTACTTCAACCACGCTTTTACAATGTTCGTGACTCAAAAGGTCGCTGGGCGAAGATTCGTGAAACTAAGTAATAACTAATATACTACAAGGGGCCTATTACTAAACATAGTAGGCCCCTTTTTTACTATGACAGTTGACTTCAGACAGATTGCATTTGAATGTAAAATGGCATCTTTTCAACAAGATGCAGTCAGAGCTTTATTGTGTATTGAAAGAGATATTACCATAGATGGTAAGACATTGGAAATGTTTTTACCTGATTTTCCACGAGCATTTCGTGAATGGATTCACATAAATAAACCTGAGGCTGTATTTTTTACTGGTTTTCCTAAAAAAAGCATAGATAATACAGATATTAGAGATTACATTTAACAAAAACAATGACAATAAACATAATTGAAAATGTAAAAGAGTTTACTGCTGCAGAGCAGAAATCTTTATACAATGACGGTGCTGACATTGCAAGTGGTTTATACTACCTAGTAGCAGATGCTTCAGCTTTTACCATACAAGGAAAGGAAGTAATACCTAACCTACCAGCATTAAGGAGCTTAACAGCTTCAGCTAATATTGGTTGGATTATTACTAACTATCGTGGTAATAAAGTCGCTTTTGGTTCAGCTACTGCACCTTAAGACTTGCACTAGCTTAATAAAGTACCATAATAGGTACTATGAATAAAGCATACTTACGTAGACAGGCTGCATCTAAGTGGAAAGACTTAGAATGTGGTATCTGGGAACGGTGGGACTATCGTTGCTGCTATCTTGTCATACGTCAACTTGATAACGGTAAGTTTAAACCGATGATCGGTGCTATGGGCGATTTGAGTATGCCTGGTGCAGACTTACCACCAGAAGGCTATCATCAGCTTAATACATTAGAAGAAGCTAAAAACTTTTTACACAAATATGTTGCCTATATTCGTGAAGTATGGGATAAACAAGTATTAGACGGACGCAAATAAATTTATGACAACACATCAAATACTATTCGCAACATTAATATGGGCTGGAATGATTACAGCGCTATATACATTTATTAGCTGGAAACACGTTAAAGAGTGTTATGCAATGTGGTTTACAAGAGAGTACTGGACTAACTATAACACTATTGAGTGTCTATCTTGGACAGCTAAAGCCATTATTATTATACCAGGTTTAATCTTTGGTATTAATATTTGGCAATTTTATTACTTAACTCTCATTACAAGCGCAACTTTAATTTGGGCAAGCCGTAAAAAAGCGTTGCCTACACTAGTAGGGTTTAATACTATGTGGTTATGGCTTAGTATAATGGTACTAGCTCAGCATTTAATACATTAAACATCTTTTTCAGTCTTGCAAACATTCTTACCTTTTGCTAACTTTCGTGAATCTGCTAAAAGTCTTGATATGAAAAGACTTGGCAAGCAGCGTGTTGAAGTATTACAGCTTCTTAACTCATTCCATAAACCTAACTATAAAGGTTGGAAGAATCATCCTTGCCGTGAAATGTGGCGGGGCCACGAGAATGCTTTAGCTTTATACGGTATGGTTATTTGTGAAGTATGGAAAGAACGTGGTTATAAAGATACGTGTTATGAGAAGATACGTGTTTACTACGATGAATCCAAGCCTACAACGTTTCCTTGGTGGTTAGGTATGTTAGATGTACACTTAACACATCAATCAATGCTAATAAAGAAATATCCAGATCATTATAAACTAGAGTTTCCAGATGCACCAGAGGGATTGGAGTATATCTGGCCCTCTAGCAATCCCAATACTTTCCAGGTTTTAACTAGTAAATAATAACGTATGAAAACACTCATTATTATCCTTGTTCTCGCAGCAGCAGGTTTCGTAGCATATAAGAAATTCTTTGCTAAGAAATCCGCTCCTACCACACCAACCACCCCTACAACAACAGGAACTGGTGGTACAACTGGCCAAGCTCAGTAATATTAAAAATAGTGCTTGATCTTAGTTGATCAGGCACTATAATATCTTTCGTTCTTTAAACACTTTGTAAGTTTAATCGCTTACATTATCAAAGACTCTTCTTCAAATGAGCCTGAACCCTGCGCGTTGTTAATGCTCCCGTGCGTTAACGTATACCTTCGCGGTGTATCTATAGTAAAAGTACAGGGCTGTAGAGTTTTCATAAAGGCATCTATTTTTTGTGGTCATATTCAAACCAAATAAACTCATCAGAAAAGCGTATCCTAAGATTAACTGGGATACGCTTTCTCTTGTATATTCAGCAATACTTGACCCGGTATACAAAGCTAAAAAGAAAAGAAACTTTGTTATTAGAATAAAAGGTGTAAAGCACGGTAGATGGAACTGGTATAACTATGATTCTAAAGGTGCTTACTTTGTTATCGTGCCTGATTTAAGAATTGGTCAGTTTCATAGAGTTATAATACATGAATTTAGACATTTTATTCAAGATAAAATATTGCATGTACCGATGACTGCGGATTACGAAAAACTATACTACCGTCATCCGCTAGAAATAGATGCTAGATATTTTGAGAATAAAGGTTTGCACTTCGCTAGAAGGCTATATAATCGTATTGATAAACAGAAAAAAATATTCGCTATACTAAATGAATACAGACCAAAGGGTACAGAAACTAATCGAAATGGGAATACTTCCCGATCCAAACTACGTTCCA
>Ga0316230_1001601_pt1 | contig 22839 bp, 25 predicted proteins | sample TBH18025metaG_FD_206004 | JGI IMG/M metagenome (GOLD analysis project Ga0316230, IMG submission 206004) | Freshwater microbial communities from Trout Bog Lake, Wisconsin, USA - TBH18025 | ecosystem: Environmental > Aquatic > Freshwater > Lake > Hypolimnion/Profundal zone | place: USA: Wisconsin...
GTCCTTCCACAGCTTGTAGTGGATCAATTCGTGTTCCAGGATCCGGCGGATCACCTCCTCCGGATTGCGGCAGTTCATGCCGCACACCTGGACCGGCCAGGGCCAGTCGCGCCGGCGCAGGAGCGGAATGGACAGGCGGATCTCCGGGTGCCAGACCTTGCGGCTGTCCCGCTCCACCACGAACAGCCCGGCGCAGCGGGTGAGGCGCGGCGACCAGAGCACCGGGCACGGCGGGATGTCCCATCCGGCGGCGCGGAGGATGGCCTGGGCCTGTTGGCGGAGGGTGAAGGGCATGGTTCCAGTTTGAGGCATTCCAGAGGATTTGGGTCACCTCGGGCCGGATCGGTGAAGTGGGCTGTCCGGAGCGGAGGGTGGCCTGCCCCCAATGCCTGCCCTATCCTTCCCTATGGACCCATCGGCAGCCAGCGCGCTCAAGTCTTTGCTCGGTAAGCAGCCTGTCGCAGCGCTCGCGACGCTGCACCAGGACGAGCCAGCCGTTTCAATGGTTCCATTCGCCTTGTTGCCAACCGGCACGGGCATCGTCATTCATGTCAGCCGCCTGGCCACCCACACCAACGACATGCTGGCCAATCCAATGGTGGCACTGCTCGTGACGGGTTCGCCTGAGGCTGCCCAGACCCCGCTTGCCCTGCCTCGAGTGAGCCTCCAGGGCCAGGCCCGCCTGTGTGAGCCAGATTCTCTTGAATACCAACAAGCTCGCACAGCTTACTTGACGAAACTGCCCGAGGCCGAGGAGCTGTTTTCGTTCCCCGACTTTTTGCTGTTCGTCATCAACCCCACCTCCGCGCGCTTCGTGGCGGGGTTCGGTCGGGCAATGTCGCTCACCGCGGAGTGCCTGCAAGCTGTATTGGGCGATCACTCTTTCGGCTGATTACCTTGGGATCGCTCCCGCTGGGTGGTCACAAGGCTCGCATTCCTTGACAAAAGCCTGCGGGAGGTGGCGTCCCGCCCCTGGGGCTCCTCGACGGGATCTCCGCCCTGGACGCAGCCCCCGGAGGGGGGGTTCGGGGGCCTGCGGTATCCTGAATACCTCGCTGATGCCTTGAAAATGAAAGATTCAGCTTGGAAAATGACTATCCCCTTCATCCCACCCCCCTCAAGGAGAATGACGATGAATCAGACCAGCCCTTCCTTCCCGAGCACGATTCTGATGACTTTGCTGGGCGGAGCCACCCTCGGCGGATTCGCCATGGCCCTCTCCACCACCGAGACCGGCAGGAAACTCCGGAACCGCATCCTGGCACTGGCCGGGCGGGTCGAACCGGACGAGTCGAGCGACGAACCGGTCCTGGCGGTGTTCATTTGAATCCCGCCAGGTCCCAACCGACCCCCTCCCGGCACAACGCCCTGCTCGCCTTTTTCGCCGGAGCCGCCGTGGGGGCCCTGGCCGTCGCGCTCACCTCCCCCAGGGTTGCCCAGGTGCGCCAGGAACTGGCGGGGCTGGGCCGCCGCGTGAAGGGCCAGGCCGGTCTGCTCGCCGAGCGGGGTGGCCGCGCCTGGGCGGCGTTCAAGGAGGATGCCGTGGATCCGCATCCGGCCACCGGCCAGGATCTGCGCGGCCAGGCCGCCGGCGTATGGCAGGACACCAGCGACCGGCCCGAGATGGTGGCGCAGGCGCGGCAGACCCCCGGCGGGCTCGCCAGCGACCTGGGCTAGAACCGCGGAATCCGGATCCGTTTGACAATCGCCCTCCCGCGCAGCCCAATGGAGTGCGGAGCATTGCCATGGACATAGAGAAAAAGCGGGCGCGTTACGGCCGGATCCGGACTCAGCTGGAGGCGGTCCTGGTCAAATGCGAGGATCCCGAGGCGCGCCTGGCCTCGGTGGTGGCCCTGCTGCACCACAAGATGGACCACTTCTTCTGGACCGGCTGCTATTTCCTGAAGGAAGGCCGGCTTCTGGTGAAGCTCTACCAGGGGCCCATCGCCTGCATGGAGCTGAAGCAGAATACCGGCGTCTGCTGGGCCGCCATCAACAGCGGCGCCCCGGTGGTGGTCCCCGACGTGGAGGCCTACCCTGGCCACATCGCCTGCGACAGCCGGTCCAAGTCCGAAATCTGCATTCCCTTCCGGGACCGCGCCGGACGGGTCACTGGGGTGCTCGACATCGACAGCGACCGGCTCGGCACCTTCGACGCGGTGGACGCGGAGGCCCTGGAGGCCATCCTCGCCCTGGTCCATGAGGTGCCGGCGCACGCCTGACCATCCTTCAATATGAGATGAGTGCTCAACCACAGCTCGGGTTGTGCCGATGAATGGTTCTACAACATAGGAGCACCATGTCCCTGGTCTGGAGTCCCGACCTCCTTCTCGGCAATACCCAGATCGACGAACAGCATAAGCGGATCTTCCAGATCCTCGCCAAGCTGATCAGCGCGATCGCCGACGACAAGGGCCATGATGAGGTCGGCGGCGTGCTGGCCACCGCTTCCGTCTTCGTGGCGGCTCACTTCAAAATGGAAGAAGACCTGATGGCCCAGTTCGACTACCCGGATCTGGCCGCCCACCGGAAGGCCCACGAGGCGGTCCGGGTCCAGGTGGAGCGCCTGGTGGACCAGTACCACGGCGGGGGGCTCGATCCCCTGGAACTGGTCAACTTCATGGAGCTGTGGCTGCAGGAGCATGTCCAGCGCGAGGATCGCCCGCTGGCCGAGTTCCTGAACGCGCTGGATCAGGCCGCCGGTTGATCCTCAGGGCAGCATGAGCTCTGGCGCGGGCCGGTCGTCGCATTCCCGGATGATCTTGAAAATATATTGGGGATGGAAGGTGATGGAACGATCGACTAATTCACCGATTATCGCCTGATAGTTGGCCGAGTCGCCCTGCTGCCGGTCGAAAACATATTCGACTTTGCCGGTAACCTTGCCCGTTTCGACTTTGGTGATGACCGTTTTGAGCTTATAGGTGTGGCCGCGATGGATCATCAGATGCGCGATATCACCGGGCACGGGCCGATCAATGTTCCTCCAGACCGGATTTATCTCTAAGTTCATCAGTTCTCCCATCGGGGAGGGGGTTCAAACCCAACGCTATACACCCACCCAAACCCCATTTCCCTTGAATATATTATATTCCTGTCTGGGCCGTTAAGCTCGATTATTTAACCGATAGCCTCCGTGAATACCACGCCGCGCTGCGCCAACTCGGCGCGGATGAAAGGCCAGCAGCCTTCCCGCCCGACGAATTCCGGCGGGGAGACGCCCTTGCGCCGGAACAGCCCGGCGGCGACCATGCGCACCGCGGCGGTGCAGGTGTAGCCGGTGGTGCGGGCCATGGAGGTGGTCCCGGTCGCCCGGTCGTAGCGGTCCAGCAGGTTGAACTCGTGGCGCCGGGGCTGGCCGTCCTTGGCGCCTTCCACGATGATCCGCATGATGGTGAAGTCCTCGTCGCCATCCTCCATCTGCCAGAGGGGGAACAGCAGCCTGGCGGTGAGGTCGATGGGGGCGACCATGGCCTCCCCCACCCGCACCGGGGTCCGGCCGAACAACCCGGTCTCCCGGAGCATGCGCATCTTCTCGATGTGGCCCGGGTAGCGCAGGGTCTTCTCCTTCTTGAACGGGGCCGCCACCGTGTGCAGCAGGGTGCGCAGGCCGTCGGTGTTGAAGGCCTCCAGGGTCCCCACCCCGGGGAAATCGATCAGCTCCGGTTCGGACAGCGCGGGCAGGGTCACCACTGCACCGTGGGCCACGTAGCGGGCCGGACGGGTGTACTCCTCCAGCACGTCCACCGGCGAGAAGCCCGCCTTGTATTCGTAGGGCCAGGTGCGCACCAGCGGCAGCCCCCCCACCAGGCACTCGAACCGGGTGACCCGGTCCAGCTGCGTCTCCAGGGCGCCCAGGATCATGTTGCCGCACCCCGGGGCGATGCCGCAGTCGACGATGGCGGTGAGGTCGCGCTCCCGCGCCAGGCCCTCAAGGCGGAACGGATCCTCCTCGAAGAAGGAGATGTCCACCATCGGCTTGCCGGCCTCCAGAACCGCTTCCATGGTCCGGAACCCCATGAAGCCCGGGACCGCGCCCACCACGAGATCCGCGCCCTGGACGGCCTCGCGCACCTGGCCCGGCCTGGCGAGGTCGCGCGTCTGGACCCCGATGTCCCTGGTCGCGAGCCGGCCCAGCGCCGTTTCGGAGACATCGGCCACGGTCACCCGGAAGGCCGGGTCCCGGGCCAGGTCCAGGGCCATGGTGGCGCCGACTCGACCGGCGCCGAGGATGGTGATGTTGGTCATGATTGTGCTCCTTGATGGGGTAGGATCATGGACTCAGGCACACACTGCGCAAAGGGAGCGCTCTCCCGGCAGGCCCCAGTCTCGCCGCTGGTGGAGCACTTGTAGCGCAGTGCGCGGGTTTCATCAAGGGCCAGTCTCATGCCCAGTCAACCCAGGCCGATAGAAAGGAAACCCCAAGGAACCCATGCATTTTCCCCGCGGTGCCCCATCCCAGCCCAAGGCGAACCAGGGCCTCCTGCCCCTGGTGGGGCTTTTCGTGGCCGCGCTGCTCGCCGCCGTCCTGGCCGGACTGGTGTCATACCGCTACCAGAGGAACACGCTGGAACAGCAGGCGCGGGAAGAACTCTCCTATCTTGCCCAGGCTCAGGGGGATCACCTGGACCTCTGGCTCAAGGAAAGGTTCGATGACGCGGAGGCGACCGCCAAGGATCCGTTCCTCAGCGCTGGACTCCGCGACCTGAAGGCCCTTCAACACCGTTTGCAGATCCTGCAGACGGTCTACGGCTACCATGCCATCCGGATCCTGGACCCGGCCGCCCGGACCCTGGTGACCACCGATCTGGACCCGATCTCCGCCGAGGAGCGGCGCGCCGCCCTGGAACTGGCGGGCAACGCGCCGCCGCGCCTGGTGTGGAGCCTGGAACCGGTGGTGAAGGTCAGCTGCATGGTGCCGATGGGCACAGGCGACAAGCCCAGCGCCATCCTGGTCTTCCACCTGGACATCCAGGCCATGCTGGTGGCCGTCCTGCATAACCAGCCGACCTTCCGAGCCAGCGGCGAAACCATGCTGGTCTGCCGGCAGGGCGACCGCATGGCCTACCTGGGCCGGGCCCGGCTCGCGACTTCTCCTGGGGCGGCCCCGGCCGCCCAGGCGCCGGGCCTGGACCAGGATTTCCTGGCCGGGAAAACCTTCTCACGGGGGCAGGACTACCGGGGGGTGCCCAGCCTCGCCGCGTTCCGCCAGCTGACCAACCTGCCCTGGACCGTGCTTTCGAAGATGGACCGGGCGGAGATCGCCGCCCCGCTGGCCAGGCTGGCGCGGGTCTACGCCGCGGTCAGCGCCCTGTTTCTCGCCGTCCTGGGCGGCCTGCTCTATACCTGGTGGCGCAAGAACCAGGCCCAGCAGCAGGCCAGCCGCGAGCACATGGAGCGGGAGAAGGACCTGCTGGACCGGCAATTGAAAGCGCTCAGCCGCTATGCCAACGACATCGTGCTGCTGGTGGGCCGCTCCGGCCGGCTGATCGACGCCAACGACCGGGCCTTCGACGCCTACGGTTACACCCGCGACCAGCTGCTCGGCATGAAGGCCACCCAGCTATGGGAGCCCGGGGCCCTGGAGGATTTCTTCAAGCGCTTCCCGCAGCGGGCGCAACCGGATTCCATCCGCTTCGAATCGGTCCAGCTCCGCAAGGATGGCTCCACGTTCCCGGTGGAACTGAGTTCGCGGCAATTCCAGGAACACGGCGCGACGTACTACCAGATCATCATCCGGGACATCACCGAGCGCAAGCTGGCGGAGGAGGCGCTGTGCGCCTCCGAAGCCAAGTTCCGCGGCCTGGTGAACCAGCCCATGGTCGGGATCGCGATCATCGAGGAAGGCCGTTTCAGCTTCACCAATCCGCGCTTCGCCGAGCTCTTCGGCTACAGTGCCGAAGAGGTCGGCGAGTTGGGGATGCTCGACCTGGTGGCGGCGCAGGACCGGCCATTGGTCGCCGAACAGATCCGCCGGCGGATCAGCGGAGAGATGGAGCGCATCGAATACGAGTTCCAGGGCCTGCGCAAGGACGGCTCGCAGCTGCCCATCGAGGCCCACGGCAGCACCCTGCGGCTCGGCGGCAAGCTCGTGCTGATCAGCATGGTCCGGGATATCACCAAGCGTAAGCTGGCTGAGGAAAAGGTTCTGTCATTGCAAGAGATGCTTCGCGAGCAGGCGATCCGCGACAGCCTGACCGGGCTGTACAATCGCCGCTTCCTGGATGAAACGCTGGAACGCGAACTGCTCCTGGCGCAGCGCCATGGCAACCCGGTCAGCGTCATCATGGCCGACCTCGACCATTTCAAGGTCGTGAACGACCAACACGGCCATCCCGCAGGCGATGAAGTGCTGCGGGTGTTCAGCGAGATGATCGCGCTGCAGTCGCGCCGGAGCGACATCTGCTGCCGCTTCGGCGGCGAGGAGTTCCTGCTGGTCTTTCCTGGGCTGGGCAAGGAGCTCGCCCGCGAGCGGGCCGAACAGCTGCGCCGGCGCATCGAGGCCAATCCGGTCCCGTTCGGCGGCACGCGCATCGCAGTGACCGCCTCCTTCGGCGTGGCCTGCTTCCCACTGGACGGCGCCACCGGCGAGGAGCTGATCGCGGCGGCCGATCGCGCGCTCTATGCCGCCAAGGCGGCCGGCCGGAACCGGGTCATGGCCTGAGCCTCCGGGTCACGATAACCTCGATTCCAGGAGGCTGCCCATGTCAACCCTCGCGTTCGACCCCGCCGCAACGGCCCTGATACTCATCGATCTGCAGAACGGCATCCTCGGCAGGCCGCTCGCGCCTTATCCGGCGGCCGATCTCCTCGAGCGCACGGCCCGCCTGGTCAGCGCTTTCAGGGCCAGGGGCGCGACGATCATCTTCGTCCGGGTGGCCATGGCCGAGCTGCTGAACCTGCCGGTGGACGCCCCCACCCGGGATCCCAACGCGCCGCCCCCGCCGCCGGCCGCCTCGGAGCTGGTGGCCCAGCTGGAGCGCCAGCCGGGGGATCTGGTGATCACCAAGCGGCAGTGGGGCGCCTTCTACGGCACCGAGCTCGACCAGCAGCTGCGCCGGCGCGGCGTGCGGACCGTGGCGCTGGGCGGCGTCGCCACCAATTTCGGGGTCGAGTCCACCGCCCGGGCCGCCTTCGACCGCGGCTACCAACTGGTCTTCATCGAGGACGCGATGACCAGCGTGACGGCCGAGGCGCACCGGTTCGCCACGGAAGCCATCTTTCCCAGGATGGGCGTGGTCCGCAAGACCGAGGTGGTGCTGGACTACCTGATGGGGTAAACGACCGGACGAGCCATCAATTTGATCGGCCGGTCCGCTCCGGCTCCTGAGGCCGTTGCGAAAGTTATTGTTTTTAAATATCTTATAGTTTTGGCCCCGATATTGCCAAGTTCAGGGCAAGGAGGGACGCCATGTTTCGATCACCTCTTTTTTGCGTATTTCTGGCTTTGGCCGCAACCGGCTTGGCGGCCGAGGAAGGGACCAAGGAGAAGATCAAGGAAGGCGCCAAGACCACCGGCAAGGCGGTGGGCCATGGCGCTAAACAGGTGGGCCACGGGTTCAAGGAGGGCGCAAAGGACGTGGGCCACGGCGCCAGGAAGGTCGGCCGAGGCTTCAAGAAGGGCGGCAAGACCGTGGGTCACGGGGTCAAGGACGCCGTGAAGCAGGATTGATTCACAAATCCAAGGAGACGACTCATGAAATCAAGCACGAAGGACCAGTCGGCCGGAAAGCTCCACGAACTCAAAGGCAAGGTCAAGGAAATCGCCGGCAAGGTCACCGGCAACCCCGATCTGGAAGATGAAGGGACCGCGGAAAGGATCACCGGCAAGGTCCAGAAGAAGATCGGCGAAGTGGAAAAGGTTCTGGGCAAGTAGTCATTTGCCGAGCCTCCGTCCCTTAATCCCGGATCTGGATCCGCCGCAGGAAGGGGATGTCCTCCAGCAGCATGGCCGTGCCGCGCACGACGGCCGTCTCGGGGTTTTCCGCCCGGTAGCAGGGCAGGTGGGTCTCCTTGCTCAGCCGGATGTCCAGCCCCTGGATCTTGGAGCCGCCGCCGGTGAGGCAGATGCCCCGGTCGATGAGGTCGGCGGCCAGCTGGGGGGGCGTTTCGTGCAGGGCCTTGCGCACCAGGTCGACGATGGCGTTGATCGGCTCGGCCATGGCTTCCCGGATCTCCACATCGTTGAGCGTGATGGTCTTGGGCAGGCCCTCGAACTGGTCCCGGCCGGAGACGCTCATGGTGCGGGTCTTGTCCGAGGAGTAGGCGGAACCCAGGCCCCACTTGACCTCTTCCGCGGCCGCTTCGGAAATGAGCACGTTGTACTTTTCCGAAATGTAGCTGCTGATCGCCTCGTCCATCTCATCCCCGGCGATGGCGATGGAATCGGAGAAAACCTTGCCGTTGAAGGAAATCACCGCCACGTCGGTGGTGCCGCCGCCGACATCGACGATCATGCAGCCGCGCTTCTCGTTGGTGGCGAGGCCGGCGCCCATGGCGGCCACCATGGTCTGGTCCACCAGGAACACTTCGCCGGCCTTGGCGTCGTAGCAGACCTGCTTCATGGCGCGCCGGGCCACCTGGTGGGCCCGGGGCGGGATGCTGACGACGATCCGGGTCCGGGCGAAGCTCCGGTTGGGCCTGGCCTTCTGGATGAAGGCGGCCAGCATCTTCTCGGCCGCGTCCACTTCATAGATCATCCCGTCCTTCATGGGCCGGACCGTCTGCACCCCCTGGGGCGCCCGGCCCAGGAGCTGCTTGGCCTCGTCACCCACCGCCTCGACTTCATGGGTGCGGGTGTTGAGGGCGACAATGCAGGGCTCGTAAATCACGATCCGGCCCGCCTGCCGGGTGTGGACCAGCACCGAGGCTGTGCCCAGATCGATGGCCAGATCCGATGTGAACAGATTCGACCAGAATTTTTGCGAAAAGGGATTGGGCACTGTTTTCTCCGATGGGGGCCGTTGCGAAACGGTAGGCATTGCCAAGTTTTCAAAAGGAGACCCAGCCGTTCGCGGATCATCACAGACTTGCCATTATCCCAACAAATGCGTCATCCGCTGCATTGTTGTACAATGCGCCGCTTCGGGTTCATGGCTTCAGCGGGCCAGCCCGTACCTTTCCCGAAGGCCTTTCTCCTCTTTTTGCAGCTTTTCGGTGCGGGTTCGCAGGAGCTCGGCCTGGGTCGCGAAATCCGCAGGGAGACTGCCTGCCTGCAGGCCCGTCCGGAGGGAACGCAGGATCCCGAGGCTGTCATCCAGGGCGGCCAGGCTTTCATGGTGGTAGGCAGCGCAGGGGGCCGGCGGAGACAGGGCGCCCAGGCTGGCCCGGGCCGCCTCCGACTGCCGGATCATGCCGTCGATCCCCGAGCTGTCGCCCTTCACCAGAGCCTCCAGGACCCCCTTGGCCATGGTCTCGGGGTCGCCGCCCATCTGGCCCGGCTGGATCCGTTCGATGGCCTGGAAATAGCTTGCCACCCCGGCACGGACCGGATCGGCCGCCTTGGCTGGAGGGGCCGGCCTGGGGGCAAGGGGCGCCGCGGCAGCGGGTGGCATGGGCTCTGGCGCCGAAGCAGGCTCCTCGGGCGGTGCGGCCTGGGGTTCCGCGGGGGGCGGGCTGGCCGCGGCCGGGCCCGGGGCCGCCGGCGCGGGGAGGCTGGATCTGGCACCCCCGGAGGCCCGGCCCAGCATGAAGGCCAGGGCCAGGAGCGCCGCGGCGCAGGCGGCCACCAGTCCGATCAGCAGTTCCCGGCTCACTTGGACCTGTTTCATCCGCCTCCCACGCCCCATGGTAGAGGAAGTCCTCCCGTGGATTCACCCAGATCACGCCGGATTCAACCTTTCAGGCATCAGAATGTCCAATGTACCGGAGGTGCTGCCATGCAGGTCCGTCACGCAGCTCTTGTCATCCTCGCGATCACCGCAACCCTTTCGCTCGCCGCCCAGGCCGGCGAGGCCGATGTTTCCGTACCGACCATGGACGATCCCGTCCAGCCGTCCACGCCGGCCCCCACCCAGCCGCCGCCGCCGCCGCCTCGGCAGATCCAGGCGCCGGCCGCGCGGCCTGAAGCTCCGGCCCCGGCGCCGGTGACCGGCCAATGGGTCTATACCGATCAGTACGGCTGGATCTGGATGCCTTATGGGGACAAGTACACCCACGTGGCGCCGGGCGACGAGCCCCCCGACATGTACGTCTACGAGCCCTCCTACGGCTGGTGCTGGGTTGCCGCGCCCTGGATCTGGGGCTGGGGCCCCCGGCCCTTCTTCGGCGTGCTGGGCCCGGTCCGCTTCGGCTGGTGGGGTAACGGCTTCGGCCACTGGTACGGCTTTTCCGGCCGCTATCGTAGTTGGGGCCGGGCCGGATGGGGCGGACGCCCGGGCTGGGGTGGCCGTACCGGCGGTTGGGGCGGCCATCCGCGAGTGGGCGGTTGGGGCAGCCCCGGGTTCAGACGCTTCCGTTGAGAGTTCGGAGGTAGCCTCTCATTCAGATAAACATCGCCCGGACCAACTCGTCGTCCGTGTCGTCCGCTCCCCCATTCCGGCGCAGGAGACGGTTGCCCATCGCCCTGAGGGTGCTCCGGAATTCCTTGCCGGACTTGTTGGTGGTCAAAGCCACGACCAGCCCGCCGAGGGTGACGCCGCCCAGCAGGGTGATCAGGGCCGCAACGGGGAAGGTGCTGTTTTTCTGATTCATGGCCAAGTCCTTTGGTGATCGTAACGCATGAGACCGCGTCTATTTTCCCAGCCTTGACGATGGTGTGCACTGTTTCGGCAGGGAATGAATGATAACGCGAGTCCGGGTCCCGTTCAAATAGGCAGCCGCTCCTGGGGCACCGGCTTGGCCTGCCGGAGCCTCGACCAGCGCAGGCGCCTTTCCAGCGCGTCGTTGCGCCCGGCCAGGAGGTATCGCACCGGCCTGGGAACGGCGTTGGCCGGCCGGACTGCATTGAAGGCGGGCGCCAGGGCGACGAACAGGATGACCGGGAGGCGGGCCGGACCGCGAAGGGCGGCAAGGCAGCGTTTCAATGACAGGCCACGGACTTTCATGCCTGGATGGACCCTGCCGAGGCGGACAAGGTTGAGGGGCGTGCCGCCGGCCGGCGGGAGCCCCTGCCGGCCGCCCCCTCCGGATCAGGGGTTGAGCCCGGTCGCCTGCGGCTCCAGGAGGATGCCCAGGTCCTCGAGCTGCCGGGGGTTCACGACGGAGGGGGCGCTGGTCATGAGGCACCTGGCCTGGGCGGTCTTGGGGAAGGCGATCACTTCGCGGATGTTGCTGGCGCCCACCAGGAGCATCACCAGCCGGTCCAGCCCCAGGGCGATCCCGCCGTGGGGCGGGGCGCCGAAGGACAGGGCGTCCAGCAGGAAGCCGAACTGCTCGCGGGCTTCCTCTTCGCTCAGACCGATGGCCTTGAACAGGCGGGACTGGGTCTCGGCATCGTGGATCCGGATGCTGCCCCCGCCCAGTTCGAAACCATTGAGGATGATGTCGTAGGCCTGGGCCCGGCAGCTGCCCGGGTCGCTTTCCAGCCGGTCCAGGTCATCGGGGTGGGGCCCGGTGAAGGGATGGTGGCAGGCGACGAAGCGGCCGGCTTCCTCGCTCCACTCCAGCAGCGGGAAGTCCACCACCCATAGGAACTCGAAGCGGGATTCATCGATCAGGCCCAGGGTCCTGGCCAGCCGCAGGCGGATCTCGCCGAGCACCTTGGAGGTCTGCTGCGAGCTGCCCACCGCGAACAGCGCCAGGCCCTCCCCGTCTCCGCCCAGCGCCGCCTTCAGGGCGCCTTCCCCGGCCGGGTCCAGGAACTTCTTGAAGCTGGAGGCGAAGCCCTCCTTGCCCCACTTGGCGTACGGCAGGCCGCCGGCGCCCAGATGCTTGGCCACGTCCTGCAGCTCGTCCAGCTGCTTGCGGCTGAACGCCGCCGCCTGGGCGCCGGCGAAGTACAGGGCCCGGACCCGCTGCCTGCCCTGGCTGTCCGCCGCGGCCCGGAACAGGCCGAATTCGCTCTGGCTGAACTGTCCGGTGACGTCCTGGATGCGCACCGAGCAGCGGGTGTCCGGCTTGTCCGACCCGTACCATTCCATGGCGTCGCGGTAGGCCAGCCTTGGGAACGGGGCATGCACCTCCTTGCCCACCAGGGCGGCCAGCTCCACCAGGAGGGGCTCCATCATGGCCTGGATGTCCTGCTGGCGGACGAAGCTCATCTCGACGTCCACCTGGGTGAATTCCGGCTGCCGGTCCGCGCGCAGATCCTCGTCGCGGAAGCAGCGGCAAAGCTGGACGTAGCGTTCGAAGCCGGCCACCTGGAGCAGCTGCTTGTAGAGCTGGGGCGACTGCGGCAGGGCGTAGAACTGGCCGTTGTGCGGCCGGCTCGGCACCAGGTAGTCCCGGGCCCCCTCCGGGGTGGATTTGCCCAGGATGGGGGTCTCGATCTCGACGAAATCGTTCCGGCGGAAATAGTTCCGGATCAGGCTGGCGACCTCGCTGCGCAGGATCAGGCTGCGCTGCAGGCTTTCCCGGCGCAGGTCCAGGAACCGGTACTTCAGGCGCAGATCCTCGTTGGCCTCGGCGCCTTCATCCAGCGGGATGGGCGGGGTCTGGGCCGCGTTGAGGATGAGCAGGCGGGTGAGGCGAACCTCGATGGCCCCGGTGGGCATGTTCGGGTTCTTCTGTTCCCGCTCGGCCACCACCCCTTCGGCGCCCAGCACGAATTCGCCCCGGACCGCCTTCAGCCGGGCCAGGAGTTCCGGGGCGACCTCAGTCTCGTTCGCCACCAGCTGCACCAGGCCCCAGCGGTCGCGCAGGTCCAGGAACACCAGGGAGCCGAGGTTGCGGATGCGCTTGCACCACCCCAGGAGGCGCACGGTCTGGCCCGCCTGTTCCAGGCCCAGTTGGCCATTGCGATGGGTGCGTTGGAAGTCGCCGAGCGGATCGAGTTTCATAACTTTCTAGGATCGCAGCCAGCGACAGGATACTCAACACCGTAATGCCAACGCGCCCCCGTTCCGGGGGCGCGTTGGCGGGGCAGCCTGGAACCTCAGATTCCCGCGGCCTTGGACTGTACTTCGGCCACCTCGTGGTGGTGCTGGGGCCGGATCGGCATGCCCGGCAGCTCGCTGGCGACCATCACATCGAGGTTGCGGATGTACTTGCACATGAGTTCGCGCAAGGTGGCCACTTCCTCGGCGCTCATGCCCTTCTGTGAGTTCTCCTGGAAGTCGCCGCCGATCTTGAGCAGCTTGTCGCACAGGATCAGACCTTCCGGGGTCATGCGGATGCGGATCCGCCGGCCGTGGGTGGGATCCGGCCCGACGGTCAGGAAGCCGCGCAGGCCCATCTGCTGGACCATGCGGGAAACCGTCGGGTTGTCCATCCACATGGCCCGGGCCAGTTCACCCAGCGACATGGGCGCGCCCTTGAACAGCACCATCAGCATCCAGTAATGGTGAGGTGTGATGTCCAGCGGCACCACCTTGGCGGCGATCAGCTGCCGGATGGAGCGCCTGGCAGCCACGATGAGCATGCCGGTGGTTGAAAGGGTCAAACCCACTTCTGACGAGTTGTTCATTTTTGAGCCCTCGGGGATGGTGAAGATTCAACGTATTAAATTTCTTGCTAATTCGAATTTAGTCAATGAGAATTTTATAGCACTGGATGCCTATTCTGTATTAATTATTTATTTTTAGTTGCTTTTATCCACAATCTACCCGACCTCGGACCGTTGTGAACCATGGTTTCTTTGCTATTTGAGTGAGTCCGGAACCTGAAGTTTGAATGAGTTAGCCTATTAAAATCAAGGCATCACGGACCCGATTCCCCCAGTTTCGGCTTGTTTGCTTTATGGCATGTTGAATGTCGTTGGGAAAAACAATGATGATCTTATTAAACTGACCTTTTTGAATGAGTGATTCAACAGGCAGTGCCGCCGGCAGACCACCCCGGGGCCGACCACGGACGCCAGGAATAACGATCCAATAATATTTCTCGGATCAATCCTGCAGGAAATGACCCAGCAGATCCGCCCGGGGGATGGCAACCTGGGCGCCGGTCCGCAGGTCTTTCACCGTGACCATGCCTCCGGCCATCTCATCGGAACCCATGACCACGGCGTAGGGGATGCCGGCCCGGTCCGCGTACTTGAACTGGCGGGCGATCTTGGCCGGCTGCAGGTGGATCTCGGTGTTCACCCCGCCGCTCCGGAGCTCCGCCGCCAGGGCGAGGTATTCGGGGAGCAGGGCCGGGTCGAACTGGGTCACCAGCACCTTGACGGTGCTCGGCCCCTGGCTCACGATCCCGGCTTCCGACAACACGTAGAACAGCCGGGTGAGGCCGATGGAAATGCCCACTCCCGGAAGCCGGCTCTTGGTGTACTGGCTGGCCAGATTGTCATAGCGGCCGCCCGAGCACACGGAACCCATCCCCGGGTGATCGGTCAGGAAGGTTTCGTAGACGGTGCCGGTGTAGTAGTCGAGCCCCCGGGCGATGCCCAGGTTGATGCTCCAGTGGGATTCGGGCACGCCGAAGGCCCGCAGGTGGGCCACCACCTCGCCCAGTTCCTGGACGCCCTGGACGAATACCCCATTGGCCTGCGGCCGGGCCGCCATGGCAGCCAAGCGAGCCAGCACCTGGTCCGCCGAACCGCGGATCGCCACCAGTTCAAGGATCGCGTCGGCCAGGCCGCCATCCAGCCCCAGGTCGCCGCCCATCAGGAGGCCGCGCACCGCCTCCGCGCCGATCTTCTCCAGCCGGTCCACCTGCCGGAGCACATCCATGCGCCGCTCGGCTTCGAAGATGCCCAGGCTTTCGAACAGGCCCTGGAGCACCTTGCGGTTGTTGAAGTTGATCTGGAAGGGCCCGACCTTCAGTTCGCTGAAGAGGGTGTGGATCACCGCCGGCATTTCCGCGTCGTACGCCAGGGGCAGGGCGTCCTTGCCGATGACGTCGATGTCGCACTGGTAGAACTCGCGATAGCGGCCGCGCTGGGACCGCTCGCCCCGGTAGACCCGCTGGATCTGGTACCTGCGGAAGGGGAAGGCCAGCTCCGCCTCGTGCTCGGCCACGTAGCGGGCCAGCGGCACGGTCAGGTCGAAGCGCAGGGCGAGGCCGGGCTTGTGCCCCTGCTCCAGCCCGCCGGTGGACTGCACGTAGTAGATCTGCTTCTCGGTCTCCCCGCCGCTCTTGGAAAGGAGCACGTCGGAGACTTCAAACACCGGTGTCTCGATGGGGAGGAAGCCGTAGAGCTCGAACCCGCGCCGGATCGTGTCCATCATGCGCTGGAAGACGATCTGCTGCCGGGGAAGCAGTTCCATGGTGCCGGGAGGCGTGCAGGGGGTGATGAGTGCCATGGATAGAGTGTTACAAGACCATGGGCCCCATGCATAGAAATTTCCCGGAGCGCCAGGGCGGACGGGCATCCTTGATATAGTGGAATCATCTGAGTTCATGCCCCCGATGATCTCGCCTGCCTTTGAAGGATTGGGCCATCTTGAAACGCCTGCGCAGCCTGCCGATCCTGGTCCTGGGCCTCATGGCCATGGGCCAGACACCCCGCCCCCTGCCGCCCAGCCGCCTGCTGGTGGTCCTCGACCCGGGCCACGGCGGGGAGGACGATGGCGCCAAGGGGCGCCGGGGCCTGCTGGAAAAGGACGTGGCGCTGGAACTGGCCCAGGCCCTGGCCCGCCAGTTGGCCGAAGCCGGGATGGAGGCCAGGCTCACCCGGGACAGCGACGTCTTCGTCCCGCTCTGGGACCGGGCCCGCAAGGCCAACGCCGAGGGCGCCGACCTGTTCATCAGCCTCCACCTCAACGCCGACCCGAGCCGCCAGGCCCGAGGCTCGGAGGTCTACTTCCTGTCCATGGGCGCCGGCGACCGGCTCGCCGCGCAACTGGCGGCGGTGGAGAACGCCGGCGGGAAGACTGCCGACCTCGACCCGGACAGCGTCGTGGCCGGCATCCTGAGCGACCTGTCCCAGGAGGCCTTCCTCCAGGATTCCGAACGCCTGGCGGTGGCCATCCAGGCCCAGCTCAACCAGCTGGGCGGGGTCAAGCAGCGCGGGGTGAAGCAGGCGCCCTTCGTGGTGCTCCGGGGCGCGGCCATGCCCGCCGTGCTGGTGGAGACCGCCTTCATCTCCAATCCCAGGGAGGAGGCCAAGCTGAAGGATCCCGCCTTCCGCAAGCGGGTCGCCCAGGCCATCACCCGAGGCGTGCGGCGCTATTTCGCCGCCGGGGCCGGCACGCTGCGCCGGCGCACCAGCGTCCGCCCGGTCATCCTCGGAAACCCTTGAAGTTACAGCGAATTTGCCGGAAAGCGCTGCTCCCGCCATGGCCTGCCGCCATGCTGAGGGGCATGAGCCTTTCCGAGGTCTTCCCGCCGCTCCACCCCTGGCCCGCGCTCCGGCTGGCAGCCACCCTCGGCGGCACCCTGTGGACCGTGGGGGAACTGGGCCGGACCCGCACGCCGCGGCTCTCGGCCCACCGCTGGGCCGGGCAGACCTTGCGCCGCATGGGGGTCAAGGTGCGGCTCCTGGCGCCCATCCCGGCCGGTGCCCAGGTCTGGGTCTCCAACCATCTCAGCTGGCTGGACCCGCTGATTTATCTGAGCCTGCGGCCCTCCATGGCGCTGGCCAAGGCGGAGGTGGCGGCCTATCCGCTCATCGGCCAGGGCGCGAGCCGGATCGGCCTGCGCTTCGTCAACCGGGAGGACCTGTTCAGCCGGGCGGCGGCCCTGCGCTCCATGGTCCGGGACCTGACCGCCGGGGAGAACTTCCTGCTGTTTCCGGAAGGCACCACCACCTGCGGCGACCGGCTGGCGCCGCTTTGCGAAGGCGGCCTGCGCATGGCCTACCGGCTCGGGGTGAAGCTGCTCCCGCTCCGGCTGGGCAGTCTGGACGCCCACTATCCCTGGATCGGGGATGACAGCCTGGTGCCCCATCTGAAGCGGGTGGCGCAAAGCCGGGACACCCGGGTGACCGTCCTGCCCGGCCCCGTGCTGGATCCAGCCCAGTGGGCGGATGAAGACCTGTGGGTCGAGGCGATCCGGATGCACCTGGCCACGCCGGCGGCCGCTTGATCGTTAACTAGGTATTTGTTTACAACCTGTTCACCGGCAGCAAGCTGGACCGGTGTCCCGCGGGCGGTCTAATCTGATCATGGGAATTTCAACGCTGCTCCTGCCAAAGGAAAAGTCCTTCCGGACGAACGATATGCTGCCACAACGCGACGGTTCGCAAGGCCCTGGCCAATCGGACGGGGAGCGTGAGGTGCATGCGCTGGGCGAAGAGCTGCGCTCCATCATCGCCGAGGACCGGTTGAAGCCGCACTTCCAGGCCATCCTGGACCTGCGCACCGGCCGGATGCACGGTTTTGAAGGGCTGACCCGGGGGCCTTCGGATTCCCTGCTGCATTCCCCGCTCAACCTGTTCAAGGTGGCCATGCTCACCGGGCAGGTGGTCAGCCTGGAAGCCGCCTGCTGCCGCAGCCTGATGCGGGGTTTCAAGGCCAGCGGCCAACCCGGCAAGCTGTTCCTCAACATCAGCCCCGGCAGCCTGTCGGCCGCGCCCTTCCTGGACCTGTTCCGTTCCGACCGGCTGGGTGAGCTGGGCTTCGCCCCGGAGCGGATCGTCATCGAGCTCACGGAGAATCAGCCGACCTACGACTTCAGCCAGCTGGTCCGGACCGCCGACCTGTTCCGCAACCTGGGCTTCGCCATTGCCATGGACGACCTGGGCGAGGGCTTCTCCAGCCTGCGCCTGTGGTCGGAGCTGCGCCCGGAGTACGTGAAGATCGATAAGCATTTCATCCATGGCGTCAGCCGGGATCCGGTGAAGCATCAGTTCCTCCACTCGCTCCGGGACATCGCCGCGAAGACCGGCGCCAAGGTGGTGGCCGAGGGCATCGAGCTGGAGGCGGACCTGGCGGTGGTCCAGAGCCTGGGGCTGGACCTGGGCCAGGGCTATCTGTTCGGGCGGCCGGCCCCCAACCCCCAGGCCAGCCTGCCGCCGGCGATCCTCGGCCTGGTGCACGCCCCGTCCAGCCAATCCGCCGGCTCGGCCTGGATCCGGGACAGCCGCTCCACAGCCGCCCGGCTGCTCATGGACATCGCCCCGCTGCCGCCGGAGACCCCCAACTGGAAGGTGGAGCAGCGCTTCGCCCAGGAGCGCGAGCTGCAGTCCATCCCGGTGGTCAGGCACGGCCTGCCGGTGGGCCTGATCAACCGCCACGTGTTCGTGGACCTGATGGCCAAGCCGTTTTCCCGGGAGCTGTACGGCAAGCGGCCGTGCGAAACCCTGATGGACCAGACCATCCTGGTGGTGGACCACCACACCAGCCTGCACGAACTGAGCAAGCTCATCGTCGAATCGGATCCCCGGCACATCCTGCACGGCTACATCCTGACCCGGGACGGGCACTACGCGGGCATGGGCAGCGGCCACGATCTCATGCGGGAGATCACCCAGATGCAGATCCACGCGGCCCGCTATGCCAACCCGCTCACCGGCCTGCCCGGCAACGTGCCGATCAACGAACACCTGGACGACCTGCTGCGCCAGGACCTGCCGTTCGTGGTGTGCTACTGCGACCTGGACCATTTCAAGCCGTACAACGACGTCCACGGCTATGGCCGGGGCGACGAGGTGATCCACTGGACCGGCAAGCTGCTGGAGGCGGTATGCGACGACCTGGACTTCGTCGGCCACATCGGCGGCGACGATTTCCTGATGGTGCTGCGCAGCCCGGACTGGGAGCGGCGCTGCCACCAGCTGCTGGCGGATTTCGAGGCGGGCAAGGGCCGCTTCTTCAGCCCCGAGGAACTGGCCCGGGGCGGCTACCCGAGCGAGGACCGCAAGCGCCGGCTGGTGCTGCATCCCCTGGTCAGCCTCTCCATCGGGGCGGTGCAGGCGCCGCCCGGGGCCTTCCCCAGCCACCACGAGATCGCCGCCGCCGCCGCCACCGCCAAGAAGGAAGCCAAGCGCGATGAGGGCTCCAGCCTGTTCATCGAACGGCGCAACCGGGTCAGGGAACTGGAAGACCCGATCCAGGCGGACACGGCCTGATCACTCGTAGCGCAAGGCCTCGATCGGGTCCTGCCTGGCCGCCTTCACCGCCGGCCACAGGCCGAAGCCCAGGCCGATGGCGGTGCTGATGCCGAAGCCCAGGGCGATGCTCCACAGCGGCGCGGCCGCCGGGAAATCGAACAGGTAGCGCACCGCCATGGCCACCCCCAGGCCGGCGGCGATGCCCAGCGCCCCGCCCAGGCCGGTGAGCGCCACCGCCTCCACCAGGAACTGCGCGGCGATGTCCTTGCGGGTGGCGCCCAGGGCCTTGCGCACGCCGATCTCCCGGGTCCGCTCGGTGACGTTCACCAGCATGATGTTCATGATGCCCACGCCCCCCACCAGCAGGGCGATGGTGGCGATGAAGATCATCGTGGCGGCGATGCTGCCGGTGATCTGGCGGAAGGTCTGCAGGCTCTCGTCGCTGGTGAAGATGGCGAAATCATTCTCCTGGTGCGCCTTGAGCCCGCGGCGCAGGCGCAGCACGGCCACCTCCTGGTCGGTCAGCTCCTGCACCCGCAGCGGATCCCTGGGCACCGTGGCGATGTGCAGGGTGTCGCCGTTGCCGTTCTTCACCTGGGGAAACAGGGCGTCGAACACCGTCAGCGGAATCAGCACCAGGCTGTCGGCGCTGCCGCCGAACTGCGAACCGCGCTTTTCCAGCACCCCCGCCACCTGGAAGGCCATGCCCTGGAGCAGCACCTCCTGGCCCACCGGATCCCGGGCCGGGAACAGCGACTTGACGATGTCCGGTCCGATCACGCAGACCCTGGCGCCATGGGCCAGGTCGGTCTGGCCGAAGAAGCGGCCGTCGTCCACGGTGCGGTTGTTGGCGATGGTGTAGTCGGGCGTCACCCCGAGGATGGCGGGACCGTTGGCCTCGGCCCCCTGGCGGTTCTTGACCGCCACCGCGGTGCCGGTGGACAGCAGGTCGCGCTCGGGGGAGACCGCCGCGGCCAGGGGCACCAGCCGCTTGAGCGCCGCGGCGTCGTCCAGGGTGAGGTTGCGCCGGCGTTTCTGCTCCTCCGGGATCAGCTCGGGCGGGCCGCCGAAGCGCGGTTCGAACTTCTGGAACTGGACCAGGCTGGTGCCGCTGGAGGCGAAGGCGCCGGTGATGGCCTCGTTGAAGCCGGCGACGAAGCTGACCATGGCGATCACGGTCGCCACCCCGGCCAGGATCCCCAGCAGGGTGAGGAAACTGCGCAGCTTCTGGGCGACGATCGAGCGGAACGCGAACCGCAGCGTTTCCGGCCCGAGGGCCCGGAGCAGCGCGCTGCGCTTGAGCAGCCCGGCGCTCATTCGGCCCTCAGGGCGTCGATGACCGGCAGGCCCGCGGCCCGGCGTGCCGGCAGGAAGCCGGCGGCGAGCCCCACCAGGGTGGCCACGGCGACGCTGGCGCCGACCATGCCCAGGGTGATCTGGGCCGGGAAGTCGGCCAGGGTGCGCACGGTCCAGGCGACGCAGGCCCCCAGCAGCACCCCGGCGATGCCGCCGAGCAGGCTGAGGCTGGCGGCCTCCAGCAGGAACTGCCGGGCGATGTCCCGCTTGCGCGCGCCCAGGGCCAGACGGATGCCGATCTCGGCGGTGCGCTCCACCACGCTCACCAGCATGATGTTCATGATCACGATGCCGCCCACCCCCAGGCTCACCGAGGAGACCAGCAGCATGAGCACGAAGGCGGCCCGGCTCACCTGCTTCCAGAGGTCCTGCAGGGCATCCTGGGTGAGGATGCCGAACGGGTCCGGGTCGCGGAAGCTGGTGTGGCGGGCCGCCCGGAGCAGGGAACGCACCTCGTCCACCGAGGCGTCCAGCCCGGCCACCCCGCCCCGGGACTGCACCTGGATGTTGAGGGAGTCGCCGGCCGCCATGAAGTTCTTGCGGTAGACCTGGATCGGCACGCAGACCAGGTTGTCGCGGCTCAGGCCGAGGGTCTTGCCCTGCCGGGCGAACACGCCGATGATCCGGAACGGCAGCCCGCCCAGGGTCAGGGTCCGGCCCAGGGGATCCAGGTGGGGGAACAGTTCGTCCCGGGTGTCGGCGCCGATCACCGCCACGTTGGCCGCGGCCCCGTCCTCGTTCTCGGAGAAGAAGCGGCCGGAATCGGTCTCGAACTTGAACATCTCGGCGAAATTGGCCGTGCACCCCACCACGAAGACGTTGGCCAGGTGCTTTTCGCCGTACTTCACGGTCATGGAGCGGAAGGCCCGGGTGCTCACCTGGGCGGTGTTCGGCAGATTGGCGTGCTTGATCCGCTCGAAATCCGCCCAGGTGAGCAGCGGGCGTTTGAGCGCCTGGACGAACTCCTTGTGCGACTTGATGATGCCGAACCGGTCCACCACATAGACGTCCGGCGCCAGGCGGATGACCTTGTCCTTCACGTAGCTGTCCAGGCCCGAGATCACCGCCACCACGCTGACCATGGTGGCGACCCCGATGATCACCCCCAGCAGGGTGAGGAAGCTGCGCAGCTTGTGGGCCCGCAGGGCCCGCAGCGCGGCTAGGGCCAGGTCGCTTGGGAGCACGGCTACTCGGCCTTCTTGCGGGTATCCAGCCGGACCGGGTCAAGCTCCTTCAGTTCCCGCAGGGCCTTGAACGGGCCGGTGATGACGGATTCCCCGCCCTGGAGGCCGGAGAGCACCTCCACCGTAAGGTCGCCCATGAGCCCGGTCTGCAGCGGCCGGAAGCGCGCCTTGCCCGCTTCCATGACGTAGACCCCCTCCTGCTCCCGGGGCGCGCCGGGTGCCAGGGTCTGCCCCGGCGCCGGCTTGAGGTCCTTCACCACCAGGGCCTGGATCGGCACCACCAGGACCTGGCTCCGGCTGCCGGTGAAGATGTCCGCCTGGGTGGAAAGCCCCGGCTTGATGCTCAGGGGCGGTTGCCTGAGCTGGACCTTCACCTTGAACTTGATGGCCTCGTTGGCATTGGTCTGGACGATCGGGCTGCCGCCCACTTCCGTCACGACCGCCTCGAAGGCCTGGTTGGGATAGGCGTCGATGCGCACCTGGGCCGGCTGGCCCAGCTTCACCGACGGGATGGAGGCTTCGTCCACCTCCATCTCCGCCTCCACCCGGCTCATGTCGGATACGGTCAGCAGCACGGTGCCCGGCTGGTTCTGCAGCCCGATCACCGCCGTCTCGCCCAGCTCGATGTGCTTGCCGGTCACCACCCCGGCCATGGGCGAGGTGATCCGGGTCTTGTCGAGGGTGTCGGCGGCGCCGCGCAGGTCGGCCCGGGCCCGGTCCACCTGCTGCTGGGCGCTCTTGGCAGTGCTCTCGGCCACGTCCAGGGCGGTCTTGGCCTGCTCGAAATCACTCTGGGAGATGATCCCGGCCTTGCGGTTGGCGTCGGCCCGGGCGAAATCCTTGCGGGCCTGGAGCAGCTTGGTGGCAGCGGTGTCCAGGTCATGGGTCGTGGCCCGCAGGATCGCCTCCAGGGACTGGGCGGCGGCCCGGGAGCGGATCGGATCGATTTCCAGCAGCAGGTCCCCGGCGCGCACCACGTCGCCCTCCTGCACCATCATCCGGGTGACCTGGCCGATGGAATTGGCGGTGATGTCCACCTTCTTCATCGCCTGGATCTTGCCGTTGGCGCTCACCTTGGCCTGGATGTCCTCCCGGGCGGCCACGGCCACCTGCACCGGCAATCCGGTCTGGCGCCGGGCGCCAAGCACCCCCGCCAGCGTCAGCGCCACGAGGATCCCGCCCAGAATAAACCATTGCTTACGTTTCATGACAAGGAACCCCCAGACGACACCGCGCGGTACTGGCCTGCATGGCATGCCTTGACCTCAA
>Ga0316230_1001604_pt1 | contig 22784 bp, 16 predicted proteins | sample TBH18025metaG_FD_206004 | JGI IMG/M metagenome (GOLD analysis project Ga0316230, IMG submission 206004) | Freshwater microbial communities from Trout Bog Lake, Wisconsin, USA - TBH18025 | ecosystem: Environmental > Aquatic > Freshwater > Lake > Hypolimnion/Profundal zone | place: USA: Wisconsin...
CCGTCCAGGAAGTTGATCTTCAATTGTCCTTTCAGGTAGATGTAAGTTCTTCGGTCCATGCCGGAGGCTTGCCGGTCCGGTTTGCCGAGCAGCCGGTCGACTTCATGGATATCCATTTGGACTTTGACGTGGGCGGCGGCGGCGGCCCACTGGTCCTGATCATTCAGGCCGGCCAGTTGCGCCTGGGTTTCCGTCACCGGGTGATCCGCCAGGTACAGGGCGGATTGTTCCGCCTCGGCGGTCTCCTTGACCACCTGGGAGAATTCGCTCACGGCCTGCGCGTCCGCATGGGTATCCTTCACAAAAGCCGCGTCCCTGCCGGCATCGGCGGGCGGGAGCGGGAAGGTGGCCGCGCCCTTGCCCGGCTTGGCCCTGGCGGAGGCCTCTTGGAGTTTCTCCAGGCCCTGGTCGACCGTGGCTTGCATCTGGTTCAGCGACTCGACGAGATCTTCGGTCGGCACCAGCAGAACGCTGCCCAACGGACATCCGGGTCCGCTGGCGGCCAGCACCTTGACCTTTGTGTAGGCTTCGCCCGGGTCCGGGGGAGCGGTCAGGGCAAGGACATCCCCTTCGGACAGGGGGATCTCCACGTTTCCCGCGGTTACACCCGTCATGGGAACCGAGACCAGCAGCACCTTGGGGCCGTGGTCCGTGAAAATCGCCGGCATGCTCCAATCCGCCGCGGCGGGCGTCGCACCGGCCGCCTGTTCCATGCTCGCCTGGCGCATCTGCCGGCGGATTTCGTCCGCCAGGGCGCGCTTCACCTCCGCGGACAGCGCATGGGGGGCTTCGGCGATGAGCGCGGAAGCCGCCGGGGCGGCGTCCTGGACGGACCCGGCGGCGGGATCCCAATAGGCCTGATAGGCCAGCTGCAGGGTCGTGGCGATGGTGAAATCAGCCAACCATAAGGCCGGGCTGACATAACTGGCTTCGGGTTGGAAATAGGTAACGTAGTAGCCAAACCAGGCACTCCCGTCCCATCCCCAAAGGTAGGCCGCGGGCCGCGGGAACGGCGAGGCGGCCCAGGCGTATACCGCTGGGCGGTAGGTGTGGCTGCGCACATAGAGGTTGTATTCGACGTCCTGGTAGACCCATGGGCGGTAGAACCTGACGCTGGAGACACCGGCGTGGATGTAGACCCTCTGGACGAAAGGCTGTCCGCGGGACTCGAACGGTCGCTGAATGTAACCGGCCTTGCCGTGGCCCACGAACAGACGGCCATCCGGCCGCTCCCATTCGAAATGATGGGCTCCGCTGGGGGAATGCCAGATCACGGCCCCATTGGAGGCGTGCACCTCCGTCACCTGGCCGGAGGGGGCGCGGTGGATCGCCGAACCGTCCCGCAGGGAGGTCATGGGGTGGCCCAGCCCGGCGCCGTTCTTGATGCTGGACGGCTGGGCATGCCGGGTCACGGCCGGATGAGGCCCCGTCAGGCGCCCCTTCGGCTGGTTTGAGTTGGCCGAAGGTCCATGGTGGGAACCAGCCCTGGGCGGCGGCGTCCCGCTCGAGGCGGGCTTCCTGGTGTCGTCACCAGCGGCCGCTGTGCCGAGGAGCAAGCTTCCCAACGCAATGGTGACCATGACCTGGAAGGTTGTCACGCCATCCTCCGCTAATCATTCAATCCAATTTTATTGAACAATTAATCCTAAATTTTTTTGTATACCCCCATGCTAGCGGATCATTCAACCAATTGGAATGCATGCCAGGTGACCGTGGATCAGGGCCCCTTCGGCTGGCCGAAGTCCTTGATGCGGCGGGTAGGAATTCACTTTTCGTGGAAGCGGAACACCCCGTCCCAGTCTGGTCCGGGAGGAAGGGCCCGGTAGTGGCGGCAGCGCTCGGCCAGCACCAGGCCCGGTCCATCGGGCTCCGTCGACTGGCCTTCCAGGATCCCGAGGGCTTCCTCCCAGCGCTGGTTCCGGTAATGGTCGAAGGCCTCAGCGGCCTTCTGCGCCTTCAGGAGCAGGGCCCCGGGCGCTTCCGCCCGCATGGCCAGGAGCTCGAAAATGCCGATGGCCTGCTCCTTGCCCTTGACCGCGACCAGGTCCACCGGCCGCGCGAGCACGGCCGCCCCGGCCGCCTGGAGCGTGGTTTCGCTGATGAGGATGCGCGTGCCGTAGACCTTGTTCAGCCCCTCCAGCCGGCTGGCCAGGTTCACGCTGTCACCGATGGCGGTGTAGTTCATCCGGCCCTCGAAGCCGACGTTGCCCACGATGGCATCGCCGGTGTGGATTCCCATGCGGGTGTGGAAGGGCTGGCGGCCTTCGTCCTGCCAGCGGCGGTTGAGCCCCTGGATGCTTTCCTGGGCCGCGAGGGCCGCCTGGCAGGCGAGTTCGGCGTGGTTCGCCTGCGCGATCGGGGCGCCCCAGAAACCCATGACGGCATCGCCGATGAACTTGTCCACGGTACCCGAGCCCTTGATGAGAATTCCCGTCACCTCCTCGAAATAGGCTCCCAGCTGCCCGACCAGGGACTCCGGGCTCAGGTGTTCCGAGATGGATGTGAAATCGGCGATGTCGGAAAAGAAGATGGTCAGTTCACGCTTTTCCCCTTCGATCACCGCCTCCTTCTGCAGGAACAGCAGCCGGGTCACCACCTCGGCGGGCACGTACTTCTTGAAGGAGCGCAGGCCTTTGAGCATGTTCTGGACCGAGCCGTCGATCTGCGCCACTTCCCGGATGCGGGTCCGCACCGGGGGACCATCGGCGAGATCCAGCCGCCGGATCCGGTCCACCTGTTCGGCGAGGGTGCCCAGGGGCTTGGCGATGGATCGGGAGATCCGGTAGGCCGTGCCCAGGGACAGCAGGAAGAACAGCCCGGCCAGGGCCAGGGCGCCGTACAGGTCGCGCCTGATGGGACCGAGGATTTCCTCCTCGGGCACCACCACCCCGAAGGTGAACTTGTATCTCGGCTCCGGCTGGAAGGAAGCGAGGATGCGCTGCCCGGAAGGGGATCGGAAGGCCAGGAAGCCGCGCTCGTCCAGCCTCGGCGCCTGCCGGTAGCGCAGCACGGCCTGGCGGATGCCGGTGTCGGGGAAATCCTCGATGGCGCGCAGGGAATACGCGGTCCCGCCGCCGGCGGGGAGGCTCTGCACCAACTCGGCCAGACCCCGGTCCCTGGACAGAGGCATGGCGATCACCCGGAAGTCCTGGTCGATGACGAAGGGTTTGCCGGTCCTGCCCACCTTGAGCCGCTGGAGGAAGTCGGACAGGTCCTCCAGGCGCATGTCGATGGAGATGACGCAGATCAGCTTGCCGCCCGGGTCATAGACCGGGTTGACGTTGGAGTAGTTCAGGCCGGCCCTGGTGGAATAAAGGTCGGCCCAGACCCGCTTCCCGGCCTGGATCCCGGCCTTCCACCAGGGGCGCTCCCGGGGGTCGTAGCCGTTCTGCAGGCTCTCCACGCTGTCACGGTGGGTGGCCGCGTAGGCGGCGTTCTCGTGGTGCCAGGTGGACACCACGGCCCGGGCGGTGCGGTGCACCAGGTGCTGGGAGACGGTGCCGTCCGGCATGCGCAGCGCCTGCCACTTGTGCCCGGAAGGCAGCGCGCAATCGATCAGGGTGATCGAGGGGTTGGCCTCCGCCGCGGCCTTCAGGAAGCCGGTGAACCTGCCCTCCTGGGCCGGGTCGAGGGTGCCGTTGTGGATCAGGTCGGCGATGAGCACGTTCAGCCGCTCCACCCGGAACAGACGCTGGGTCAGCTTGTCGGCCACGGAATGGGTGATCTGGCCCATCATGTCGGAGGTGGTCCGGTACAAGGCCCGTTTCATCCCGAAGTAGAGGGCGGTGACGACGGAGAGGGCGGAAACCAGGATCAGCCCGGAAACCAGGGTCGATATCGCGAATCTGAGCGTGACGCGCCGCATGGCGGAGGCCCCCATCCCTTCGACAGACTGATGACTGCCGAATAGGATAGCTGGTATGAAGCAATCCCTGCTGCTGATCACGCCCGAGAATGCGGAGATCCACCGTTTCCGGCGGCGGCAATTCAACAATTTCACCCAGGTGACCATGCCGTACCTGGCGGGGTTCGTGGACGAGCGCCGGTTCCGGATCCGGCTGGTGGACGAGTACAACCAGCGCATCCCCTACGACGATCCGGCCGACCTGGTGGCCATCACGGTCAACACCCCGAACGCCCCGCACTGCTACGAGATGGCCGATCGTTTCCGCGCCGGCGGCGCCAAGGTCGCCCTGGGCGGGCCGCACGCCACCCTCCTGCCGGAGGAGGCCGCGGCCCACTGCGACCACCTCTTCGTGGGCGAGGCGGAAGAGACCTGGCCGGCTTTTCTGGAGGCGTTCCTGGAAGGCTCGGGGGAGGCCCGCTACGTCTGCCAGGGAGCCCCGTCCCTGGCCGGGCTTCCCATCCCGCGGCGGGACCTGATCCGGCAGCGGTCCTTCACCAAGGGCGCCGTGTTCGCCACCCGGGGCTGCCCCCACCACTGCGCCTACTGCAACCTCCGGCAGATCTACGCGCCCGGGTTCCGGACCCGGCCGGTGGAGGAGGTCCTGGCCGACATCCGCAGCATGCCGAACCGGCATTTCGTGTTCTGGGACGACCATTTCTTCGCGGACCGGGCCTATGCCGTCCGGCTGATGACGGGCCTCAAAGGCCTCGGCAGGCGCTGGGCGGCCCAGACCACCATCGACCGCTGCCAGGACGAGGAGCTGCTCCGCCTCGCCCGGGAGGCCGGCTGCGTCTACCTCTTCGTGGGTCTGGAAACCTTCACGGAGGCGGGCGTCGCCGCCGCGGGCAAGCGCTGCAACCGGGTCACGGAGTACCGGGCGGCGATCGAGGCCATGCACCGGCAGGGCATTTGCATCCAGGCGGGCGTGATCTTCGGACTGGACAGCGACACCAAGGAGGTCTTCGCAAGCACCCTCGAAACCTGCGAGTCGCTCGGCATCGACGGGGTGACCGCGAGCATCCTGACGCCCTTTCCCGGAACGCCCATCCACGAAGAGATGAAGCGGGACGGCCGCCTCATTGGCGAAGACTGGTCCTGGTTCAATGGCAAGACGCAGGTGGCCTTCACGCCGCGGGGGATGACCGCCGAGGAACTCCTGGCGGGCTTCCAGTGGTTCCGCTCGCGGTTCCACGGCCTGCCGTCCCTGTTGCGGCGGATGGCCGTGTCCAGGACGAACCCGGCCTACACCCTGCTCCTGAACCTCGGCTACCGGCGCTCGATCTGACTCAGAGGGCGGCGTTCACCGAGCATTTGATCGGGCCCTTGCGGATCGACGCGAAGCAGGCGAGGCACTCGCCGCAGCGGTTGATCTCCTCGTCCCGGCCGGCCAGCAGCTTCCCGGCGACCAGCGGATCGGCGATCAGCGGCCGGGCCAGGGCCACCAGATCCGCCTGGCCATGGTCCAGCACCGCCTGGGCCGCGCCCGGTTCGGCCAGCTTGCCCACGGTGATGACCGGAATGCCCACCGCCGCCCGGACCCGGCCGGCGGAAGCGCCGAAGGAACCCCCGGGCGCGCCCTTGGGCAGCAGCGAACTGGAATTGAGGTAGGGCTGCCCCTGCCATTCCCCCATGGAGGACTGGCCGATGCCTGAGAGGTCCAGGACGTCTACTCCGGCCGCTTCCAGCGCCTGGGCGAAGTAGATCGAGTCCTCGGTGCTCATGCCGCCTTCCAGGTTCTCCTGGGAGTGCAGCCGGCAGAAGATCGGGTAGTCCGGACCCACGGCCCGGCGCACCGCCCGCACCACTTCCACCGCCAGCCGGGAACGGCCGGCCCGGTCGCCGCCCCAGCGGTCCGTGCGGCGGTTGCTGTACGGGGACAGGAACTGGGAGAGCAGATAGTAGTGGGCGGCATGGATCTCCACCCCGTCAAAGCCGGCCTGGACGGCGCGGCGCGCGGCCTGGACGAAGGCCTCGATGATGCCCAGGAGTTCAGTCTCGGTCATCTCCCGGGGCGGCGGTCCCGGCAGGAGCGCCACGGGGGAGGCGCCGAGACGCTCCTGGGCCGGATCCTCGCGGAAGGCGCGGGCGCCGCCGTGAACGATCTGCACCACCGCGGGCACCCCCTGGGCCTGGATGCCCCGGGCCAGCCGGGCCAGGCCGGCCACCTGGGCGTCGTCCCAGATCCCCGGCTGCCGGGGCATGAGCATGCCGTCCGGGGCGACGGCGCAGGACTCCACCACCACCAGCCCCACGCCGCTGCGGGCATGCTGCTCGTACCATTCGACCTGGGCCTGGGTGGGGGCGAAGTCCTCGGCCATCCCGGTCACCATGGGGGCCATCACCAGCCGGCTGCTCAGGGTCAGACCTTTCACCTGGAAGGAATCGGACAGTTTCGGCATCGCAGCTCCCGTGAAGGCCATGGGCCTCTAGCTTATTTTAGGCAAAGCTCATGATTACAGCAAATGAGATGTAATCTCAGCACTGTGAACGAAAGTTTCCGGACCTTGACGCGCATCAAGGTGCGCGCTGGCGAACCTGGGGATGCTGGATCCAGGCAAGGTCTCCTGGATCGATCCAGGAACCGGAACGCCTCCCCATTCAACCTCAGGAGAATCCATGTCCATGTTCTGTTTCCAGTGCCAGGAAGCCGCCAGGAACGAAGGCTGCAGCGTCGTCGGCGTCTGCGGCAAGCAGCCCGAGACCAGCAATCTCATGGATCTGCTGGTGTTCAACCTCAAGGGCCTGGCCCTGCTGGAGGAACGTGCCGGCGCCACCCGCCCGGCCAGCAAGGAGGTGGGCCTGTTCATCGCCGAAAGCCTGTTCCTGACCATCACCAACGCCAACTTCGACAACACCCGGATCACCAACCAGATCCTGCGGACCATCCGGATGAAGCGCGAGCTGCGCGCCGCGCTGGGCGCGGTGGAACTGCCGGAGGCGGCCACCTGGGAAGGCGACGAGGCCAGCTTCGAAGCCAAGGCGGCGCAGGTCGGCGTCCTGGCGGAAAGCAACGAGGACTTGCGCTCCCTGAAGGAACTGATCGTCTACGGCCTGAAGGGCATCGCCGCCTACGCCGACCACGCCGCAGTGCTCGGCTTCGAAAGCCAGGATGTATATGGCTTCCTGGTCAAGGCGCTCGCCGCCACCACCCGGCGGCTGGAAGCCGGCGAACTGGTCGATCTGGCCATGGAGACCGGCAAGGTCGCGGTGGCCGGCATGGCCCTGCTGGATGAGGCCAACACCACCACCTACGGCCATCCCGAACTCACCGAAGTCCGGCTCGGCGTCGGCCAGCGGCCCGGCATCCTGATCTCCGGCCACGACCTGGCCGACCTCGCGGAGCTGCTGGAGCAGACCGAAGGCCTGGGCATCGACGTCTACACCCACGGCGAGATGCTGCCCGCCCACTCCTACCCCCGGCTCAAGCAGCACAAGCACCTGGTGGCCAACTACGGCGGCGCCTGGTGGGAGCAGGACCGGGAATTCGAAAGCTTCAACGGCGCCATCCTCATGACCACCAACTGCATCGTGCCGGTGCGCGAGTCCTACCGGGACCGGATCTTCACCACCGGTCTGGTGGGCTACCCGGGCGTCGCCCACATCGCCGACCGGCCCAAGGGCGGCCGGAAGGATTTCAGCGCGGTCATCCAGCGCGCCCTGACCTGCGCCGCCCCCCGGGAACTGGAGAACGGCACCCTGCTGGGGGGATTTGCCCACCAGCAGGTGCTGGCCCTGGCCGACAAGGTGGTCGACGCGGTGAAATCGGGCGCCATCAAGCGCTTCGTGGTCATGGGCGGCTGCGACGGCCGGCACCAGTCCCGGGACTACTTCACCCAGGTGGCCCGGCAGCTACCCCGGGAGGCCGTGATCCTCACCGCCGGCTGCGCCAAGTACCGCTACAACAAGCTGGAGCTGGGCGACATCGGCGGCATCCCGCGGGTGCTGGACGCCGGCCAGTGCAACGACAGCTACAGCCTGGCCATCATCGCCCTCAAGCTCAAGGAGGCCTTCGGTCTGGAAGACATCAACGATCTGCCGCTGTCGTTCGATATCGGCTGGTATGAGCAGAAGGCCATCGCCGTGCTGCTGGCCCTGCTGAGCCTCGGGGTCAAGGGCATCCGGGTCGGGCCCAGCCTTCCGGCCTTCCTGAGCCCCAACGTCGCCAAGGTGCTGATCGACACCTTCGACCTCAAGCTGATCACCACCCCGGAGGCCGACATCGCCGAGATGATGGCGGTCGCGCCGGCGGCCTGCTAGTACCGTTGGATCCCGCTGTAGAAAAGGTTCGTGCCGGGCACTAGCAGGCGTAGCGGAGCCAGCTCCGCAACGCCTGCTAGTTCCACTCTTCGCAGGCCGTCTGGATCAGCTTCAGGTGTTCCGGCTGATCGATCCAGTAGGTCGCGAAGGCCCGGCCAAAACGCTGCCCCGCCTCGGCGTCGCTGGGATAGTGGACGCCGCCCAGGACCCGGTCGGTGCCGATGAGCGTCCCCGTCGCCCGGAACGCGTCCTGGTCGGCCGGGTCCCACTGGCGCAGGATCTCGGCGTACAGGGCGCCCACGGCGGCGTGGGCGCTGGGATAGGAGAAGCTCGCGGCCACGGGCAGGGCGGGGGTCAGCGCGGCGTTGAGCACGTAGAGCCGGGGCCTGCTGAAGGTGGCCCGGAGCGAATCCAGCACCGGCGCCATATCCGCGCTGGCCTGTTCCAGCACCGCTTCGGTCCTGGGGAAATCGCGCAGGTCGATGGGCCGGGAGCCGGCGCTGGCGGAGGGGCCGGAACTGACCGCGGGCAGGTGGATGTCGGCCGCGTAGCAGCCGAAGCCCAGATGGTTTTCACTGACGGCCCGGGCCACGTCCTGGGTGGTGCGCGCCTTCTGCAGCCAGAGCAGGATGGCCTGTTCCGACTGGCCCGTCACGGAGCCGGGCTGGGGATAGAGGCCGACCACGGTCAACCAGTCCGGCTCGCCCGCGCACAGCGGGGCGAAGCTGAGACCGACCAGAGCCAGGGTTAGCAGGGAACTCGAGCGCATTCGTTTCATGGCGACCTCCGGAAAGAGCAGTGAGTCTGCCATCCTTCCCTCAAAAAAGTTGGTAAATTTTGTTATAATTGATACTTATAACTGTTTTCTAAGGTCACCACGGGAAACGGTGGAATCCGGCGGGCGAGGCGCTGCCATTGGCATGAAGAAACAATTCGGTTCCGGCCCGGGCGTCGACCAGCCCCCGGATCACCCGGTCCGTCTGCCTTGGATTATCTGCTGCCAAGGCTTGCCATGAAGTGCACAATGGGCCACCCGGGGGGGAGCCCGTTGAGAGAAGTCTATTTCTACGCCACCTGTCTGGTCGACCTGTTCTTCCCGGAGGCGGGCATGGCCGGGATCGAGCTGCTGCAGTCGGCGGGGCTGCGGGTGATCTTCCCGGAGGGGCAGACCTGCTGCGGGCAGCCCGCCTTCAATTGCGGCTACTGGGAGCAGGCCAGGGCCGTGGCCCGGGGCCAGCTCGCCCTGTTCCCGAAGGACATCCCGGTGATCCTGCCCTCGGGTTCCTGCGCCGGCATGATGAAGGTGCATTTCCCGGAACTGTTCCACGGCCAGCCCGAAGCAGCCCAGGCCCGGGCCCTGGCCGGGCGCGTGTTCGAGCTCACCCAGTTCCTGGTGGACCAGCTGGACCTGAAGCTGGAGGACCTGGGCCAGCCCGTGAAGGTGACCCTCCATGCCAGCTGCCACGCCCAGCGGGACCAGGGGGTGCTGGACCAGCCCAAGGCCCTGCTGCGCCAGCTGCGCAACGTGGAACTGGTGCCGCTGGCCCGGGAGCGGGAATGCTGCGGCTTCGGCGGGGTCTTCGCGGTGCGCGAGCCGGGCCTGTCCGAGGCCATGGCCGCCGACAAGGCCGAGGATGCCTGCGCCACCGGGGCGGAGCTGGTGCTGTCCACCGACGGCGGCTGCCTGATGAACATCGGCGGCACCCTGGAGCGGCGCGGCTTCGGTCCGGCCACCATGCACATCGCCCAGTTCCTCTGGGAGCGCACCCATGTCCGGTAACCTGGAAATCGACTTCCTCGCCTCCAGCACCCGGGCCCTGGGCGACGCGCAGCTCCGGCGCAACTTCCGCCGGGCCATGGACGGGCTCATGGCCAAGCACGCCGCGGTGTTCCCCGACCCGGCCGAATGGACCCGCCTGCGTGCCCTGGGCGCCGCCATCCGCGCCAAGAACCTGCTGAAGCTGCCGGAACTCCTGGAGCAGCTGGAAAAGAACCTGACCAGCAACGGCATCACCGTGCACTGGGCCCGCACCACCGCCGAGGCCAACCAGGTGGTGCTGCGGCTGCTGGAAGCCCACGGCATCGAATCCCTGGAATCGGACCTGGGCGAATACATCATCCAGCTGGACGGGGAAATGCCCAGCCACATCATCATGCCGGCCATCCACAAGAACAAGGACCAGATCGCCCGCCTGTTCAGCCAGAAGATCAAGAACGCCAAGTACACCGAGGAGGTGGACGAGCTCACCGCCATGGCCCGGGCCGTGCTGCGCCGGAAATTCTTCGAAGCCCAGGCTGGGCTGTCCGGGGTCAACTTCGCCGTGGCCGAGACCGGAACCTTGTGCCTGGTGGAGAACGAAGGCAACGGCCGCATGAGCACGCACGTGCCGCCGCTGCACATCGCGCTCATGGGCCTGGAGAAGGTGGTGGAGCGGCTGGAGGAAGTGCCCCCGCTCTATTCGCTGCTCACCCGGTCCGCCACCGGCCAGGCCATCAGCACCTATTTCAACCTGATCTCCGGCCCCCGGTCCGGCGGCGAGCAGGACGGTCCCCGGGAAGTCCACCTGGTGATCCTGGACAACGGCCGCTCGCGCATCTACCAGGACCCGGAGCTGCGCGTCACCCTGGCCTGCATCCGCTGCGGCGCCTGCATGAACCACTGCCCGGTCTACACCCGGATCGGCGGGCACGCCTACGAGGCGGTCTATCCCGGACCCATCGGTTCGATCCTCACCCCCCAGGTGGAAGGGGTGGGGCTGCGGCACGAGCTGCCCCACGCCTCCAGCCTGTGCGGCGCCTGCGCGGAGGTCTGCCCGGTGCAGATCCCCATCACCCACCTGCTGATCCGCCTGCGCCGGGAGTCCGGCCACAAGCTGCCCGGCAGTACGGTGCTGGGCGCCGGTGAGGCCCGCTCGGGGCTGGAGGCCCTGGCCTGGTCGGTGTGGGGCTGGGTCCTGGGGCATCCGCGGGTCTACCGTCTGTCGACCTGGTTCGCCACCCGGTTCTGGCGCCTGCTCCCGGCCGGGGCCCCGGTCCTGAAGGCCTGGACCCGGTCCCGCCACAAGCCCAGGGCGGCCCGGCGCAGCCTCCAGGAAATGGCCCGGAGCAAGGGCGTGCCCCATGTCTGAGCGCGAAGCCATCCTGGCCGGCCTGCGCGCGGCCCGGCCCCAGGAGGCGCCCCCGGCGCTGGATTTCTCCGTCCTCGAGGAGAAGCGCTGGGATCCCCAGGAGCGGGTCGCGCGCCTGCGCCGCGCCATGTCGGCGGTCAAGACCGAGTTCATCGAGGCCGGCCCCGGCGACTGGCCCAAGGCCGTGGTGGATTGCGTCCTGCGCGAGAACCTGCCCAACCTCCTGTTCGGTCCCCATACCACCGAGGGCCGCGCCCTGGCCGCCGCCTGGCCGGACCGGGGGCCCCGGCTGGCGCCCTACGACCAGCCGGTGGAGACCTTCAAGCAGGAGCTGTTCGAGGACATCGCCGCCGGCTTCACCACCACCCTGGGCGGCATCGCCGAAACCGGCGGCCTGCTGCTGGCGCCGGGCCCCTTCGAACCCCGGTTGCTGTCCCTGGTGCCGCCGGTGCATCTGGCCCTGCTGCGCGCGGACCGGATCTTCGACACCCTGTTCCAGGCTTTCCGCGAGCTTGGCTGGAACCGGCAGCTCCCGGCCAACGCCCTGGTCATCTCCGGGCCCAGCAAGACCGCCGACATCGAACAGACCCTGGCCTACGGGGTGCACGGCCCGAAGCGGCTGATCGTGGTGCTGGTGAGCTAGTGCTATGGTCAAGGACCGTGGTCATTAAACTCCTCGATTTCCGGGACAGGCACTACTATGCGGAGCTTCTGCGGATCGGCTTCCCGATCATGGTGCAGAACCTGATCCTCAGTGGCCTGCTCATGATCGACAACGTCATGATCGGCGGGCTGGGCGACGCGGCCATCTCCGCGGTGGGCATCGCCAACAAGCTGGGCTTCGTGTTCATCCTGCTGCTGTTCGGCGTCAACAGCGGTGCCAGCGGGTTCAGTTCGCAGTTCTGGGGCAAGGGCGACCTGGCCTCGGTGCGCAAGGTGCTGGGCATCTCCATGCAGATCTGCCTGGTGGCGGCCGTGCCGTTCTTCCTGGTCTCCCAGTTCCTGCCGCGCCAGGTGATGACCTTCTTCATCCGCGACGCCCGGGTCATCGACCAGGGCGCCGCGTTCCTGCGGATCATCGGCTGGAGCTACCTGCTCCAGGCGATCTCGGGCACCTACGCCATCCAGAGCCGTGGCGTGGGGCGCACCCGGCCGCCCATGTACGCCAGCGTCATGGCCCTGATGGTGAACACCGTGCTGAACTATGCGCTGATCTACGGGCGCCTGGGCCTGCCGGCGCTGGGCGTGCGCGGCTCGGCCCTGGCCACCCTGATCGCCCGGGTCCTGGAACTGGGCCTGCTGCTGGGCATCATCTACGGCCGCAAATACGAACTGGCGGCCTCCCTGCGGGAAATGACCGGGTATTCCCGGGCCTTCGCCCGCCGCTACCTCGGCCCCGTGCTGCCGGTCATCATCAACGAGCTCCTGTGGGCCATCGCCATCAGCATGTACACGGTCTTCTACGGCATGCAGGGGGTCAACGCCACCACCACCGCCCAGATCATGGAGGTGATGACCAGCCTGTTCTTCGCCGCCGCCTTCGGCCTGGCCAACGCCTGCGGGGTGATGGTGGGCAACCGGATCGGCGCCGGCCAGGAGGCGCTGGCCCGGGTCTACGCCAAGCGCAGCGTGCTCCTGGGCGTGGGCCTGGGGCTGGTGATGGGCGCCGGCCTGGCCGCGGCGGCGCCGTTCTTCCTGTCCTTCTTCCGGGTCGGGCCCGAGGTGGCCTCGGCCTGCCGCCTCGCCTCGTTCGTCCTCGCGATGACCCTGCCGATCCGGGTGATCAACCTGATCATGGTCGTGGGGATCTGCCGCAACGGCGGCGACACCCTGTTCGCGGCGCTGGTCGATGTGCTTTCGCCCTGGTGCGTCGGCATCCCCATGGCGGCGCTCGGGGTGATCGTCCTGCGCTGGCCGATCTATCTGGTCATGGCCCTGGTCAGCCTGGAAGAGGTGGTGAAGGCCGCCTTCGGGATCTGGCGGCTGCTTTCGGGCCGGTGGCTGAACAACCTGGTGCGCGGCATCCACGTTGGGGAGGTGCTGGACGATCAGGCTCCGGCCGGGTGATCATGGACGGGCGACACCCTTTGGACAGGAAGCGAGGCTCATGATGGCGAAGGTACTGGTCACCCGACGCATCCCGGAAGCGGGGCTGGAACTGCTCCGGACGCACTTCGAAGTCATCCTGAACGAGGCCGACCGCGCCCTCACCCGCGCCGAGCTGCTGGACGGGGTCCGGGACGTGGACGGCGTGCTCTGCCTGCTCAACGACCGCATCGACGGCGAGGTCATGGCGGCCGCCGCGCGCGTCCGGGGGTTCGCCAACCATGCGGTGGGCTTCGACAACATCGATCTGGTCGAGGCCACCCGCCGCAAGCTGCCGGTGTCCAACACCCCCGGCGTGCTCACCGACGCCACCGCCGAAATGGCCTGGACCCTGCTTTTCGCGGTGGCCCGGCGCATCGTGGAATCCGACGGCGTCATGCGCTCCGGGCGCTGGGGCGGCTGGGGCCCGCTGCAGTTCATCGGCGGCGACGTGACCGGCAAGACCCTCGGAGTGGTCGGCGTCGGGCGCATCGGCCAGGCCTTCGCCCTCAAGTCCAGGGGCTTTGACATGCCGGTGCTCTACGCCGACGAACGGGCCAACGAGACCCTGGAGCGCGATCTGGGCGCCCGCAGGGTGGCCCTGGACGAGCTCCTTGGCGAAGCCGATTTCGTGAGCGTGCATGTGCCTCTGGCCCCGGCCACCCGGCACCTCATCGACGCCCGGGCGCTCGGCCTCATGAAGCGCACCGCCTACCTCATCAACACGTCCCGGGGCCCGGTGGTGGATGAGGCGGCCCTGGTGCGGGCCCTGCGCGACGGCACCATCGCCGGGGCGGGGCTGGACGTCTACGAGGACGAACCGCGCATGGCCGAGGGCCTCGCGGGGCTGGTCAACGTCGTGCTGTCCCCGCACACCGCCAGCGCGACCACCACCGCCCGCGACAACATGGCGCTCAAGGCCGCGCGCAACCTCATCGCCATGGTCGAAGGCGAACGCGCCCCGGACTGTCTGAACCCGGAAATCTACGGCTGAAGGGGGGCCTCCCCGTGGTTACAAGAGCCGGGTTGAACGGAATGATGCTTCAATTTGGTCGATCTCTCCGTCCCGGCGATGGGATGAAATTTCGAATTGTTGCATTGTTTTAATTTATATCGTTGGCTCCAATCTTGCACGGCAATGGCGAGGGGGGTATGGAGATCACTGGGAATGGCAACATAGCTGCTTGGATTGGGGTTCGGCAGGTCTGCCGGATCCGCGACGAATCAGCAGAATGGTTTCCCAGGCATCTCCAGGTAAATCCCCCCGCCAAAAGGCATGAAGGAAGGTCGTTGCGCGCTTCTGACCCCTGAGAGGCTGGGAATTTCTTTTCGGTATCGTGATCGCCATGGAAAATCTGCCACTGAACGTCGTCACCTACAACATCCACAAGGGCTTCTCTCAATTCCATCAACACATGATGGTGCATGAGCTTCGCGAGCAGCTGCGCGAATTGGCTTCGGATATCGTTTTCCTTCAAGAAGTTCAGGGCAGACACAACAGGTATGCCAAGAGGTTTGACAACTGGCCAGAAGAGCCTCAATACGACTTCCTCGCGGAAGACGTCTGGCGATCCACCGCCTATGGCAGCAACGTCGTTTACGGCCACGGACACCATGGCAATGCGATCCTTTCCCGTTACCCGATTGACCACCAGCACAATCAAGATGTCACTCAAATGCGCTTCGAACGGCGCGGCCTGTTGCATTGCGCGATCACTCCCCCCGGGTTCCCAATACCAATTCATTGCGTATGCGCGCACCTTTCGATATTCGCCCGCTCCCGACGTAAGCAGCTGGATGCTTTGGCCGGTTACCTTGAAGACCTTGTCGACCCTGGCCTGCCGCTCATCATTGCCGGTGACTTCAATGACTGGCGCAACGAAGCGGACCTTTTACTGGCAAAGCGCCTCGGCTTGATAGAAGTGTTTGGTGGCGCCTGGGGCGACCTTGAGTCCCCTGGCCGCAGCTTTCCATCCAAGCGGCCTGTGCTGCGTCTCGACCGCATCTATGTGCGCGGTTTCTCGGTCGAGGAGGCCGAGATCTATTCTGGCGCCCCGTGGTCCAGGATTTCCGATCATGCTGCACTCTCGGCACATCTGCTTATTGCCGATGCCGGTGACGTGGTGCGCCAACCCGGCGCGAAAGGGTCTATGAAGTCAGCGCCGCCGTGAGCCGGCTCATGTCCGGAGCCATTTCCAGGGCCTTGACCGCCTCGATGATGGCTTCGGCTTTCTGCCTGGGCCACTTGGCGAACTCGGCGCAGCCGCGGAACTTGTTCGCGGTCTCCTGGTACGACATGGGGTTGGACGGGCTGCCCTTGGCCATGTCCGCCTTGCCGGCGATGACCTTGCCGTCCTTCATGTGGATCCGGATGATGCTGGTCATCCGGGAGAAGCCCGCCGCCTCCGCTTCGGGGTCCACGTAGTAATTGACCCGCTTGATCCACTCCCGCACTTCCGGGCGCAGCACCACCGCGTCCTGGAACTGGGCCAGGCCGGCCTTGCGCTCCAGCAGCAGGATGGCGATCGCGAACTCCATGCTGAACTTGGCCTGCAGCCCGTCCTTGGGGTCGTGGTGCAGCAGGGTGGAGATCATCTTGGAGTTGCCGCCCACGTCGATGCGGTCCACCTCGGCCGGCTTGACGTCGTGCTCCTTGACCAGCCTCAGGAACTCCCACATGCCCGGATGGGCCAGGGAACCGCAGGGGAACGGCTTGATGGATACCCCCGGGGTGACGAAGGTCCACGGCGCGCCGAGCCGGTTCAGGATGGCGCCGGGGTCGTAACCGCCGCCGGCCGCGTTGAACCAGCCGAAGCGCGCCTCCAGGATGTTGGGCGCGGCGGTCCAGCCCAGGGCCGCCAGATCCGCCGCCACGGTGCCATTCTCCCCGGCGTGGCCGGCCTGGAACGGCTTGCTCATGGAGCCGAAGTTCTCGCGCAGCCCCCCGGCCTCGGCGGCGGCGATGCCCAGGGCAAAGGCGGTCTGGGAGGCGTCCAGGCCGCGCAGCTTGGCGCAGGCCACCGCGCTGCCGAAACTGCCGGAAGTGCCGGTGGAGTGGAACCCGTCGCCGTAGTGCCGCGGCGCGATCGCCTCGGCGATCTTGCATTCCACCTCCACCGCCACGTTGTAGGCCAGCAGCAGGTCCTTGCCGGACCTGCGCCCCAGCTCGCAGAGCGCGAAGGCCGGCGGCAGCACCGGCACCGTGGGGTGGGTGAGCAGGCCGTAGACCCGGTCCTTGGCCACCGCCAGCTGGGTGTCGTCGAAATCGTCGGCATGGATCCAGACGCCGTTGGCGAAGGCGGTGAAGCGGGGCGCGGATTTCAGGCCGGTGCCGATGACGCTGGCCTGGCCGTTGGAGCCGAGCGCCTCGAGGTAGGCCAGCACCGCATGCCGGTGCTCGGAGACCGATCCGGCCAGGGCCAGGCCGAAGCCGTCCAGGATGGATTTCTTGGACAGTTCCAGCACTTCCGGCGGCAGATCCGCGTACTTGGCCTGCACCACGAATTCGGCAACGTACTGGGTGAGCCCGGTGGGCTTGGCCGTGGCCTGGGTGGTCGCGCCGGCGAAAACCGTCCGGTTGGCAAGGGCCAAACCAGCTATGCCCAGGGACGCCTTGCAGAACTCACGCCGTATCATGCCTGTCTCCTACGAATGGTATGCCAGGATACATCATGCCGCTGGTCGAACCCCGTTTCCGCATCCTGTTTCCGGCCCTCTTCGCCGTCTTTGCCCTGTTTGGAACATCGATCACCATCATCGGCGCGACGCTGCCCAGAATCCTTGCGGATTTCCGGTGGAACTACGCCGCGGCGGGCGTCGTGATCGGTGCCGGCGCCGTGGCCTATTTCCTGTCCACCTTCGCCGCCGGCTACCTGATCAGGAACTGGGGCACCAAACCGACGCTGCTGGCCGCCATGCTGCTCGAGATCCTCGGACTCAGCTTCTTCGCGACCACCGCCGACCTGGTCACCAACACCCTGTTGAGCGCGCTCATCGGCCTCGGCCAGGGTCCTATCGAAGTCACGATCAACTACTCGATCCTGCGCATTGACCGGCAGAACACCGGGCGTCCGATGAACGTGATGCACGGCGCCTTCGCCGCCGGCGCCATCCTCGGGCCGATCGCCGTCGGAGCCCTGCTGAAAGGCGGTCTGGACTGGGCGGTCGTCTACCGCGGCATGGCGCTCATCTTCGTTATTCTGGCAGCGATGATGTGGTTCATGCCCTTGCCGCATGGAACCGGCAACCCGCCCAGGCACGGCGCGGTTCCGGAACGGCTGAGTGCGAATCCGGCGTACTGGCTGGCTTTTTTCGCGCTGTTTTTCTACGTTGGCGTCGAGCTGGGCGTCTCGAACTGGGTGGCGCAGTATTTCGTCGCCGTCTTTTCCTGCTCGGCGGCGGCTGGCGCCATGCTGGTTTCGCTTTTCTGGGGTGGGCTGCTGGCTGGGCGCTTCGGGGTGCCGCTGCTGTACCATGGGACGCGCCATGACCGGGTGCTCGTAGGCTTCGCCACCCTGGCGGCTTCGGCGGTGGTGCTCGTCGCCCTCCTGGGGTACGCGCCGCCCGGCGCCATGACGCGGGACGCCGGCATGATGCTGGTGGGCCTCGCCGGCCTTGGCTGCTCGATCTGCTACCCCGAGGTGGTCACCCTGCTGGGCAAGTGCTTCCCGCGCGCGCAGAGCCAGGCCATCGGCTTTGCTGCGACCGGCGGCGGCATAGGCGCCTTCGCATTCCCCTTCGTCATGTCGGCCCTGTCGCAACGCTGGGGCATTCGCGCCGGATTCGCCACCTACGCGGTTTTCGCCGTCGCCATGGCGGCCCTGGTGGCCGGGCTGACGGCGTCGGCATCGAAAACCAGGCCCGACGCCTGTTCAAAGCTTGATTCCTTTGGATTGCCTGACCCCTGACGTATGATTCCTGAAATGGAACCCGCCCTATTCGACCGGCAGGATATCGAGGCAGAAGTCCAGCGCCAGAAAACGGCCCTGCTGTTCCGCAATGCCGGGATCGCGCAAGTGGTCCAGATGATCAACGCGACCCTGCTGGTGTCCGTCAATCATGCGCTCGACCCCAGGCCGGTCCTGGCCTGGGGCTGGTGGCTGGCCGTGATCGGGATCGCGCTCTGGCGCATCCGGCTCGCCTCGGGATTCAACCGGGCGGCGGTCGATGCCGAAGGCTCGGCGGTCTGGCGGAGGCGCTATCTCCTGGCGGTCCTGGTGGCCGGTTCCATCTGGGGCCTGGGTTCGGTCCTGCTCACCTGGCACGCCCCGGACACGGCGATGCTCTTCACTGGGCTGGTCATGGCGGGCATGGTGGCCGGCGCGGTTCCGCTGCTGGATTCGGTGCCGGTGGCCTTCCGCAGCTTCGCGGCCCTGGTGACGGTGCCCTTCCTGGCCCTGCTGCTGGTCCAGCCCTTCCATCCGATCCACTATGCCCTGGCGGGAATGGTGGCGGTGTTCCTGGCGGCGATGCTGATCAGCGCCAGCTACCTGCACGGGACCCTGGACGCCGCCATCCGGCTCGGCCTGGAAAAAGGCCTGCTGATTGAAACCCTGGAGCACGCGCGGATCGCCGCGGAGAGCGCCAACCGCGCGAAAAGCGAATTCCTGGCCAACATGAGCCACGAAATCCGGACGCCGATGAACGGCGTCCTGGGCATGGCCGAGCTGCTCAAGGACACCCGGCTCGGGCCGGAGCAGAAGGAATACGTGGCGGCCATCAGCCATAGCGGCGATGCCCTGCTGACGCTGCTGAACGACATCCTCGACCTCAGCAAGATCGAGGCCGGGCAGTTGGCGTTCGAGGCGATCCCCTTCGAGCCGGGCAGGCTGGTGCTCGAAGTGGCGGAACTGTTCCGCTCCAGGATCGACGGCCGCGCCCTGGAACTGGTCGTGGACCTGGATCCCGACCTGCCCGGGAAGCTGGTGGGCGATCCCGGCCGGATCCGCCAGGTGCTCAGCAATCTCGTCAGCAACGCGGTCAAGTTCACCCCCAGGGGCCGGGTCCGGCTCGGGGCCAAGACCCTGGAGCATTCGGCCGACCGGACCACCCTCGTGCTCAGCGTGGAGGACACCGGGATCGGCATCCCCCTGGCGGCCCAGGCGCGGCTGTTCCAGCCCTTCACCCAGGCGGATGCCTCGACCTCGCGGAAATACGGCGGGACCGGGCTGGGCCTGGCGCTCTGCCGCCGGATCGTGGAGGGCATGCAGGGCACCGTGGTCATGGAAAGCCGCGAGGGCGCCGGATCCACCTTCACCGTCCGGCTGCCCTTGGCCCTGTCCCGGGAGGCGGTGGCCGAGGCCGTCCCCGCCCAGCCCCTCCAGCGCTTCAACGCCAGGGTCCTGCTGGTGGAGGACAACCCGGTCAACCAGAAGGTCGCCCAGGTCATGCTCAAGTCCATGGGGATTTCCATGGCCCTGGCCAACAATGGCAGGGAAGCCCTGCTCCGGCTCGAGGAGGAACCCTTCGCCCTGGTCCTCATGGACTGCCAGATGCCGGAGATGGACGGGTTCACCGCCACGGCCCGGATCCGGGAACGGGAACGGCCCCTGGGCACCCGGCTGCCGATCATCGCCATGACCGCCCATGCCCTGGAGGGGGACCGGGAACGGTGCCTGTCGGCGGGCATGGACGACTATCTCTCCAAGCCCTTGACCCGGCAGTCGCTGAATTCGATGCTACAGCGCTGGCTGGGCTAGGTGACCACATGACCGAGCATCCCCGGAAGGACCCCCTCACCTGGCTCTATCCGCCCATCGAGCCCTACCGCGCCGGCCGGCTGAAGGTGTCGGCCATCCACGAGCTCAGCTACGAGGAGAGCGGCAACCCCATCGGGAAACCCGTGGTGTTCCTGCACGGCGGCCCCGGCGCCGCCACCGACCCCAGCCAGCGCCGCCTGTTCCATCCCGGCCGCTACCGGATCATCCTCTTCGATCAGCGCGGCTGCGGCAGGAGCACCCCCAGCGGGTGCCTGGAGGAGAACACCACCTGGGACCTGGTGGCCGACATCGAAAGGCTGCGCCGGCACCTGGGCATCGAGCGCTGGCAGGTGTTCGGCGGATCCTGGGGCTCCACCCTGGCCCTGGCCTACGCCGAGGCGCACCCGGAGCGCGTCACGGAACTGGTGTTGCGGGGCATCTTCCTGTTCCGCCAGGCGGAGGTCGACTGGCTCTTCACGCGCGGCGCCAGCGCCCTCTTTCCGGAGGCCTGGAAGGGCTTCCTGGCCCCCATTCCGGTGGCGGAGCGGGGCGATCTCCTGGGGGCCTACCGAAAGCGCCTGGACCACCCCGACCCGGCCCTGCGCCTCGAGGCCGCCAAGGCCTGGAGCCTGTGGGAGGGCTCCATCTGCAAGCTGCTGCCCGATCCCGAGGTGGCCGGCCACCACGGGGAGGACGCCTTCGCCCTGGCCTTCGCGCGCATCGAGTGCCACTACTTCTGCAATCGGGGCTGGCTGGAACCCCAGGACCAGCTGCTGCGGGAAATCTCCCGGATCCGCGCCATCCCGGCGGTCATCGTCCACGGCCGCTACGATGTCATCTGCCCCATGGAGACCGCCTGGGCGCTGCACGAGGCCTGGCCGGAGGCCGACTTCATCATCACCCCCGACTGCGGCCATCTGGCCTTCGATCCGCCCAACACCAGGGCCCTGGTGGCGGCTACGGACAGATTCGCCGGAGGCTCCCCGGCAGCGCCCCGGGGCCTGGCGCCCTGAGCCGCAAGTAGAGCAGGGCCATGGCCGCGAGCAGCAGCGGCCAGACCAAGTAGCGGCCCGTCAGGAGGCCTCGGCCTCGGATTCGTCGATGCCCCGGGAAATCTGGAAGCACCCGGGTCCGCTCACCAGCACCTTGCCGGCGTTCGGCACTTCCAGGTACTCCCCGCCCATCAGCACGTAATCGGTCGTATCGTCCTCGACCGTCACCCAGATCCGCCCCGAGAGGCAGTGGATCGTCTCGTGTTCGATCCCGGTGTAGGCCTGGATCGCGCCCCGGGCGAGGCAAAGATGGCGGGGGACCGGGACCCGCACTTCAAGGTCCTGCCAGTCGGCATGCACAGCAGTAAGGCTCATGACCTCTCCTTGGGGTTTGAAGCACTGGTCTGGCTTCGAGGTAGATTATAAATTTCGATAGTTGACATGAAAGGTCCAGTTTTTTTATAGTCACTAGTCCATGGCACCCTGGATCTTCCCCATCGCCCTTCAGGCCGACTCCTGCGAACCGGTCTACCTGCAGATCACCCGGGCGGTCAGCGCCGACATCCTGCGCGGCCGGCTGGCTCCCGGGGTCGCGCTGCCCGGTTCGCGCACCCTGGCGAAGACCCTGGGGGTGCACCGCAACACCGTCCTCGCGGCCTACCGGGAGCTGCAGGCCCAGGGCTGGATCGACCCGCTGCCGCGCAGCACGCGGGTCTCGGCGGCCCCGCCCCTGGCTTCGGCCTGGGCGCCGGGGACGCTGCGGGAGGTCCTGGGTTTCCCGCTGGAGCCGGCGGCCCCGCCGACCCTCTGCGAACTGCCCAGGCGGCCCGGCACCCTGACCTTCGGCACCGGCCTGCCGGACCTCCGGCTCATGGCCACCGAAGAGCTGGCCCGGGCCTACGCCCGCGCCCTGCGCAACCGGTCCCTGCTCAGCTACGGCGACCCCAGGGGCGAACTCCACCTGCGCACCGCCCTGGTCAGCCTGCTCTCCGGCCTGCGGGGCCTGACCGTGGCCGTGGACCAGCTGATGGTGGTGGGCGGCAGCCAGATGGCCCTCGATCTGGTCGCCCGCATCCTGTTCCGTCCCGGTGACCGGGTGGCCGTCGAGGACCCGGGCTACGCGCCGGCCTGGACCACCCTGCGCTACGGCGGCGTGGAGCTGGTGCCCATCCCGGTCGATGCGGGCGGGCTCCGGGTGGACCTGCTGGAGGCGGAGCTCGGGCGGCGCCCGGTGCGCGCCCTGTACTGCACCCCGCATCACCAGTTCCCGACCACGGTCACGCTGGAGCCGGCCCGGCGCCGGCGCCTGCTCGAGCTGGCGCGCCAGCACCGCATGGCGGTGCTGGAGGACGACTACGATTTCGAGTTCCCTTTCGAAGGCAGCCCGGCCCCGCCCCTGGCGAGCGCCGACCAGGGCGGGGTGGTGATCTACATGGGCTCGTTGTCCAAGGTCGTGGCTCCGGGCCTGCGCCTGGGCTTCGTGGCCGGCCCCCGGGCCCTGGTGGACGCCCTGGCCATGCGCCGCTATGCCGCCGACCGGCAGGGCGACCAGGTGCTGGAGCGGGCCATGGCGGAACTGCTGGATGACGGTCTGGTGCAGCGCCACGTGCGCAAGATGCTGCGCATCTACCAGACCCGGCGGATGGTGCTGGCCGAGGCGCTGGAACGGGAGCTGGGCGGCGCGGTCAGCTTCACCCTGCCCACCGGCGGCATGAGC
>Ga0316230_1001617_pt1 | contig 22598 bp, 33 predicted proteins | sample TBH18025metaG_FD_206004 | JGI IMG/M metagenome (GOLD analysis project Ga0316230, IMG submission 206004) | Freshwater microbial communities from Trout Bog Lake, Wisconsin, USA - TBH18025 | ecosystem: Environmental > Aquatic > Freshwater > Lake > Hypolimnion/Profundal zone | place: USA: Wisconsin...
GATGACGCACCAACTAATACTTTTGCAGATGATGCTGATGAGCGTGAACGTATGCGTCGCGAGCGTGAGCAGATTTCACAGGATATGCGATCGCATGATGACGAGGATATCAATGACCTTATGGGCAGTGAGAGTGATGAAGAGGCTCCGCAAGGTGTTGATCCAGAGCACAGCGAATGGGAAATTTATAATCCCGCAACTGGTCAAGTGGTTAGTCGCGTAAGACAAGGCGATGTTGTTTATGCTGTAAGAAAAGCACGTGAACATGAACAAGATCTAGGATTAGCTACTGGTGCGTTGGATATTCGTGCTATAAATCAAACAAACGAAAGCATTAACCTTTTACGTAAATTGGCAGGATTACTATAATGAACCTATTCGAAATGTTTGAACAGGAAGAATCTAAACAATTAACTTTAATTGATGCACTACGTGACTTCTTGCCTATTGCTGTTAAGCATTTGGGTTTAGATCACATTCCAAAAATTAAATTAGTTAAATCAATACCAGATGCAAATATTCCAACATTTGGTCGTTTTGTCAACGAAGAAAGAGCTATATCTGTAGTCGTAGCCAATCGCCAACCGGTGGATATTCTACGTACCTTAGCGCACGAAATGACACACTATGTACAAGGTGAAGAACATCGATTAGATTCAACCAGTTGGCACACAGGTAGCCCAATCGAAAATGAAGCACATGAAGTAGCTGGTATCATCATGCGTGATTTTGACAAGGCCTATCCTGAATACCTTAAAGCACCTCCGGTGGTACTACCATAAATGACCAATTGGGAAGTCTACGTTAAAGAATCTTACGAGCTTATTAAAGAAGCAGAGCAAGCATTAACTATTGAATTAGAACATACCGTAGAAGCATATCTAGTACATCTTTTTGCACACTATCTAGACAAACCAACGATCAATACAGAACCCTTAGGTATCAAACTATTAGCCAGTGTTACCTTACCTGCACTCCAACGTAAAGAAGTGTTAAAAGCAGTAGGTGACGAGTGTTTATTAATTAATAGTATGGAATGGGGTAAACGCCGTTGGCCTAGTTGTAATTACTATAGTGATCTAGGTCAAAATGCTTATCTAACTCGTGCATTTATGGCTCGTCCGTCAGAAGACTTATTTGACAATCTAGCAATACAATTTGAAACAGCTACCAAAATACTACGTAAGTGTAGAATTACCTAATAAGTAATTGCATGAATAATGCTTTAATATGGGGCCGTACTGGTCCATTGTCTATTAACTATCTCCCACAGTGGGAATCTGGAATTCGAGAGTTATTTGACAATTTATGCAATGGTATCACTGATCAACTAGATGTAAATGGAATTACAGATTATCGACTTGTATTCACAGAATTATCTGATCATACTATAGCAGAAAATATACATAAATTTTCCGAAAAGAATATTGTAATTTATCATTCAGATCATCTGCATCATTCTGATCTTCTCCGATATGTAAAATATGAAAATAATAATTATTCTTTTCCGTTTCTAATTAGTGATACCATATTAAATTTAATAAATGCTGCTAACAACAATCCTAATAAAAATATCTTGTTTTATAGTGTTGTGGATTATCTTGACAGAGAAACTACACAGTGCAATATACCCAGCAATCTAATTATCAAGTGTACTAAATCTGGAAATTTATTACGATCAAGTATACATTTTAAAGATTGTATAATTGAACCTAATAAAGATTTTAATTCAGATAAAACTTTTATCTGCCTAAACAATGTTAATAGGCCGCATCGACCTGCTGTAGTCAGCTACCTATTAGGCAAAGGACTAGACCCGTACGGTTATATTACATTAAGATCTTATGAGAATACCTCAATTGATTGTTTTTTAGATTGGTGTTTCGATACCGTGCATGATCCTATTAAAAACATATTACTCTCAGGATTTTCAAAAATCTCTAAAGATACATTAACTGAGATAGCGTTTAATCCTACATTAAATAAAAATTACAATGCACTCTCTAAGACATATCAGAAAACATTTATAGAGATTATTACTGATACTACCTATTTTGAACCAAGTGCCTTTACCAATGACAAATATGTTAATAATATACTAGGTGCCAATTTTCCTATTTTTATTTCTACACTAGGCACGGTTAATCATTTACGCCAACAGGGATTTGACATGTTTGATGATATTGTTGATCACAGTTACGATAATATCGTTGATCCAGCACTTCGATTGTCTCAGGCAATAGAATTAAATCTATCGCTACTAAAAGACACGGAGGTAGTTAAGAAATTATGGAAGGAAAATAAAAGTAGGTTTATAAATAATTACAATTTTTTTAAAAATGATTTTAAAACATTGGTCACAGACATAATAAATCAAGCCTGGGCAGAAGGTGCTGCAGAATTAAAATTAAAATGTTCAAACACTGTTTGATCGTTTAATCGTCTAACAGGATTACCCATATATGTACCAGGTTCTTCTAGGGTTTTATTAACTGTAGATACCATACCCAAATATGTATTAGCTGTCACAGATACTCCATCTTTGAATGTACTTCTCGATCCTACATAACACCAATCACCTATAATAGTACTGCCATTGATTACAGTAGCAGGACAGATGTTTACATTGTTGCCTAATTTTACATTGTGACTGATCAAACTATATGGTGCAATTAAACAATCTTCGCCTATTTCTGCTCGGTGTGCCAGGATGCAATACTGCATAACAATTGAACCCGGTCTAATTGTAATTTCTTTGATATTTAAACTAGATGAATCATGAATAAAACTAAATTTCTTTAGATTGTGTGTTTTTATATACTCAACTATTTGTTTTCTTTCAGTTAAGTCCTTAAATACACAAACAATAAATGCTGTATTTTTAAAATTACTTAGATCAGTTTTGTAGAATTCAGCAGGTTCAATTATATCAAAACTTTTAACTGAACGAATTTGCGAGTCAGATAGTATCTGATACTTAGTATCGGCTACATAAGTGGAATCTTTATAACCAATAAGTTTAATATCAGTTTCGATTAATGAATAGTTGTAGCCAATAATCAATATGCAATGCCCCTGTTTTGAATATTTATGAGCTTAGGGTATCCATACTAAATATTTTTATATACGAGAATTTCAATGAAATATTTTCTACAAACCGATATAGACCTATTAACACCTAGTATCGAACAACAAATTAATCAACTGCTAACAATTGATCACGATAAACTTATATTAAACGGTGAATATCTCGAAAAAAGTGATTCTAAGATAAACAATCGTTATTTAGAAAGTATCGAAAGTTCCGAAGAACAAGTAATATTTGATCAATACAGACAAAAAATATTAGACTATTATGCAGGCCAAAAGCCAATTGAATTACGTGTATATCAATTGCCCGACGATCTAGATAGAGAAATATTTAATCGGTTACCGGAATCAATTCGTAACATGCCTAAACCACCTTATGTTAGAATGCAGGTCATGACCAATGGCGATTATCTTGCACCACATTCCGATGTCAACCGTGATGTTACACTTATTTGTCCAGTAACCACAGCTGATGAATCTACCTGTTGGTGGGCTGTAAGAGAACCACACAAATTACCTGCTAAGTCTATTCCAGACATAGACAAAGTCGAGTGTGTAGCCATAGCACGCCCAGCTAAAGGTGAAACTTGGCTTTACAATATCAATGAAATACACAGCGTTGAACGCCCAGCCGGACGTAGAGATGATTATAGAGTAACTATTCAGTTTAGGTGGACTAATACTTCAATGTTAGATGTAGCACGAGCATTATGGTTAAATTAATTTTAGATGGACTACTACTCCCCTAGACGACATTATTCAAGCATTACTTTAACTGCATTAATCCAAGCAATATAAACAATCTGCAATAAATCCAACCGGTATCAATTTCCCACCAATTTCTATGAAAGTAAGGTTTGCTGACATCATTATGATGATTGGCATGAAGGCTTTCTCCACCCATAATAACTCCTATAGGGGATAAATTTACAGATTTATCTTTGGTTCCTTTTGGTCTAAATCCAATTACATGTAGACTATAGTTACCTGCTAAGATTGTATAATCTTTAATAAAGAAGTATATGCAGGCTCCAGCAATAAATCCCGTAGCACCAAATAGAATAGTTTGTAGAATCCAATTTAATAAGATGCCACCCTTGGGGTATTGGCTGTATATGTGTTGTTGCATCCAATCATCAACAGGCATTACACCCGGGGCATATAATTTAATTTCATCGTCTGTGACAAAATTAGCCCTAGTAGGATCGTTATGGCTATAGTCAAGCAATTGTCTAATTGTATAATGATGCGGGCTATGTGGATCTAAAGGTGTATCGGGATATCTATGATGTTTCCTATGCTGTCCTGCATATTGTTCCTTCCAACGATAATAACTGCCAAAGGCTAAGGTAAACCATAGCCAAAATCTAAAAAAATGTTCTAAATAATAATTTATAACAAAATGATTATGGCCCACTGACCTATGCACATATATAGAAAATATATTGTTAGCTAGATGATATACTATTAAAAATGTAATGAGAAAATATGGCCATGTAAACATAAAAATATTTATAGATAGCTGTTGACATGGATAATTAATTAGTATAAACTATATTTTTTAATAAGGAATCAACACATGGCATCACGTATGTTTTCAAGCGAGCAAAAGGCCAAATTGACACAGTTAGTAAACGAAGGCATTCAAGTAATGCAAGAAGTTGAAGATTTAAATGCAGGTCTAAGCGATACAATCAAAGCAGTAGCAGAAGAATTAGAAATTAAACCAGCTATCCTAAAAAAAGCTATTAAGATCGCACAAAAAAGTAAATTTACAGATACTAATGCTGATCACGAAGAACTTACAGACATCTTGGAAACTGTTGGTCGCACATTATAAATTGTGAAGATATTAATCTGTGGCGATAGTTTTGCTGCTAACTGGCAAGTTAAGTATCCTGACAAAAAGGGATGGCCTAACTTGCTGGCAGATAAGTATGATGTTACTAATATAGCACAGGCTGCAGTAAGTGAATACAAAATCTTACAACAGATTAAATCAATTGATTTATCTAAATTTGATACAGTGTTAGTTAGTCATGCAAGTCCCAATAGAATACATTGTAAATTGCATCCCATACATGCCAATAATGTATTACATAAAGACAGCGATTTAATATATACTGATCTATTAGCACATAAAGATGATTCTGATTGTCAGTTGGCAGTTGATTTCTTTGAACGCTATTTTGAACTCGACTATTATCATGATATCAGTAATTTGATTTGTAAAGAAATTTTATCAATATTAGATAATTACGAGTTAAATCAAATACATTTGATCAATGTTAATAAGAAACAGTTATATAATGTATTGTCCGACTACTACGACATTAATCGTATATTTGTTAAGAATAGAGGTGACATAAATCACTTAACCCCTAAAGGAAATCAACTTATGTTTAATAAAGTTGAAGAATTAATTAATGAAAAACTTAATCTTACGAATTAAATTATTTTTTACTACACTTAAAAAACGTAGAGAACTCAAGGAAGAAGATCCTTATATCTATAAATGAGTGTACAAGAATTCTACAATAAAAATCCATTTCCCGGTCCATACACATTTGATCAGTTATCTAACTACGATGTAACTATTAATCCCTATGTTAAAGTCATTAATCACTATATAGATCACAAACAAAAGGTATTAGATGTAGGGTGCGGTACTGGGTTGCTTACTAATTTATTTGCATTAAGGTATGCCAGTGGTGAATTTCAAGGGTTAGATTTTAGTACAGGTGCCGATTATGCCAGTGATTTTGCCAAACAACATAGTGTGCTTAATGCAAAGTTTGTCAAGCAAAATTTCTTTGATTACTCTACTACGACCAAATTTGATATTATAATTGCCCAAAGTTTTATCACTCACGTATCCAATTATATAGATGCTGTAGATAAAATTAAACAGTTATTAAAACCTAATGGTATAGTCATTATAGGAGTATACAATAATTGGGGCAATTGTATTAAAAATTTATTATCTATTAGTTATAATAATAAACGATTAGAATTAGACCAAACAGCCAATCCATGCGAAATAGCCCTTACACATCGAGAAGTTCTTAATATGTTTAACGACTACGAATTACTAGAAGTAACCCCAAGTATCAACAATAAATTAGTTAATTTAGCCAACTTATTTAACGCTAGAAACGGCGGACTAACTTTGTATGTGTTTAAAGGACTAACATGATTCAAGTGCAGGCCGCTATATGGGATTGGATTAAAAACTATGTTGAAGTAGATAACAAGTTTTATGACTATAAATTTGCAGTTTGTCCATATGCCAAAGCCGCAAGACTTAAGGGCATAGTTGACGTACAGGCGTGGAATGAAGGTAGTATTAAAAAATTTATCGCAGACAATATACGCAGACTTGTAGCAGATCCTAAATTAGAAATATGTGTATTAGCTATGCCGCCTAGAACTAAATGGCATTGGGGAATCAAGCGCCTGATTAATAAACTTAATCAAGAAGTAATACCACAAGGGTACTACGTACAGTATGGTCAAGCTATTAAAACTTCTAGCATATATCCAGGATTATTTAATGGTGGTAAATATTTTGTGGTATTAGTTAATCGGTTAGATCCTGTGCTCGATGGCCATCGAGCACTGTTAAAAACATCGTACTATAAACCTTGGTCTAAGAAACACTATACCGCAGTAGTAACTCGTAGACAAGAACAATATGAAAAGTATAAAGATGGTAACATTAAACGTTGCCCATTCCATAGATTTAAGTTATAATAGTTATTTGAGTCGTACACTTACGTACATGCAGAAAAGTTAGCCAGCTACAAGTGGCATTAGGAGTAATATGAGTTATGTAGACGCACTATACGATCGTGCTAAAGATCGTATCTATATCGTTGAACGCAACAACGGTAGTAGAGAATATAAAGAATTCCCAGCAAATTATGTATTTTATTACGATGATCCCAAAGGTAAGTTCCGTACTATCTACGACACCCCTGTTAGTAGATTCAGCACTCGAGTAGGTAAAGAGTTCCATAAAGAACTACGCATGCAAAATGGTAAGCGTTTATGGGAAAGTGATATCAATCCTGTATTCCGTTGTTTAGAAGATAATTATTCTGGCGTTGCATCACCTAAACTACAAACAGCGTTCTTCGATATTGAGGTAGACTTCGACCCCGAGCGTGGATATGCTCCTACTAATGATCCATTTAATGCTATCACTGCTATTTCAGTATACTTAGATTGGTTAGACAAACTGGTTACCTTAGTAGTTCCTCCTAAGAGTTATAGTTGGGATTCAGCACAGGAAATATGTAATCAATATGAAAACTGTTTCTTGTTTGACCGTGAACAGGACATGTTAGACACATTCCTTAACTTAATCGACGATGCTGATATCTTAAGCGGTTGGAACAGTGAAGGCTATGATATTCCCTATACAGTAGGTCGTATTGTGCGTGTATTAAGCAAAGATGATACTAGACGTTTATGTTTATGGGGTCAATATCCTAAACAACGTGAATTCGAGCGGTTTGGTGCTACCAGTATCACATTCGACTTAATTGGTCGTGTACACCTAGACTATATGCAATTATATCGAAAGTACACCTACGAAGAACGTCATAGTTACAGCTTAGATGCCATTGGTGAATATGAATTAGATGAGCGTAAGGTTGCCTATGAAGGTACCTTAGATCAACTGTACAACAAAGACTTTCCTAAGTTTATTGATTATAATAGACAGGATACTATGTTGCTAGGCAAGTTAGACAAGAAACTACGCTTTTTAGATCTGGCCAATGAACTTGCGCACGACAATACTGTACTACTACAAACAACTATGGGTGCTGTAGCAGTCACAGAGCAGGCAATTATCAATCAAGCACATCAACAGGGCCTAGTAGTAATGAATCGTGCAGGCCGTGATAGTCAAGGTGACACACAAGCGGCTGGTGCGTATGTAGCACATCCTAAAAAAGGTATGCATGAGTACATCGGTTCAGTGGATATTAACTCACTATACCCAAGTGCTATTCGTGCGCTGAATATGGGTCCAGAAACTATTGTAGGACAACTCCGTCCTATTATGACTGATCATTATATTCAACAAAAAATAGCTTCTGGTTCAAGTTTTGCTGATGCATGGGAAAATATGTTTGGCACCTTAGAATACGAAGCCGTTATGGAAAATAAAGCAGGTGTTGAAATTACTATCGATTGGGAAGGTGGGGCTGGGTCAACATCACATACCGCTAACGAAGTATGGAATATGATATTCAATAGCAATCAACCTTGGATTTTATCAGCCAATGGTACTATTTTTAGTTTTGAAACAGAAGCAATTGTACCTAGTTTGTTAAAGCGTTGGTATGCTGAACGTAAAGAACTACAGGCCAAAAAGAAAGAAGCCACTGATCCGGAAGAAATTGCGTTCTGGGACAAGCGACAATTAGTTAAGAAAATTAACTTGAATAGCTTATATGGTGCACTATTGAATCCAGGTTGTCGTTTCTTTGATAAGCGTATTGGACAGTCAACTACTCTTACTGGTCGTACTATTGCCAAACACATGGATGCGTTCATTAATGAATGTATTACCGGCAAGTATGATCACGTGGGCGATGCTATTATATACGGTGACACTGACTCATGTTATTTTAGTGCTTGGCCTGCCATTAAAGATGAAGTAGCTGCCGGCAATATCGAGTGGAATAAAGATATCGCTGTACAAATGTATGACAGCATATCAGATCAAGTTAACGAAAGTTTTCCAGCAATGATGGAACGTAGTTTTCATTGCCCACGCCATATGGGTGAAGTTATTAAAGGTGGGCGTGAAGTAGTTGCAAGCAAAGGTTTGTTTATTAAAAAGAAACGCTATGCTGTGTTGATCTATGACTTAGAGGGCAAGCGTTTAGATAAAGAAGGTAAACCGGGCAAAGTTAAGGCCATGGGTCTAGACTTAAAACGTAGTGATACTCCCAAAGTTGTGCAAGATTTCTTAAGTGATATTTTACATGATGTATTAACTGGCAAGGATCGTGAATCTATTATTGAAAAAGTACGCGAATTTAAAATAGCATTCCAAGATCGTCCGGCTTGGGAAAAGGGCACACCTAAACGTGTTAACAACTTGACCAAATACACCGCCGCAGAAGCTCGTGAGGGTAAAGCCAATATGCCAGGACACGTTCGAGCCGCGATGAATTGGAATAACTTAAAACGTATGCATGGAGATAACTATAGTACCAGTATTGTTGATGGTATGAAAACTATTGTATGTAAACTTAAAGATAATCCTCTAGGATATACCAGTGTAGGTTATCCAACAGATGAATTACATATCCCAACTTGGTTTAAAGATTTACCATTTGATGACGGATTAATGGAAACCACTATCGTAGATCAAAAGGTAGAAAATTTGCTAGGGGTACTTGATTGGGACATTGCTGCACATACTAATATTAACACAACATTTGACAGTTTGTTTAGTTTTGGATAAGATATGAAGACAATAAGTGAACTATTAATTTTTAAAAATGATTTAACTAATCGATTAAAGACCTTAAACGATGGTTTGGCCGAATTTATGGATCAAAAAGCTATCAGCTTAAAGATGTCACAGATTAATAACTTTAATGCTGGTTATGATGATCAAATACATCAATTAATTCAAATGTATCAGAATTTGGATACAGAAAATCAAAAGATTGTTCTTGGAGTAAAACAATTAATAGATCAGATTACTGTAGACATAGATGCATTAGCTAATCAACTGTTTAATACACCCGAGTTCCAAAGCAAGTTTGCTAATAAAGAGCCATCATTGTATCCAATGAATCAAGATCTATTAGAAATCATCAAGGTTAGAATTCGACAATATGGTGATTGGCACTATCCAGGATTACAGCTTAATACACGAGAAAAGCAGTGGATTGACTGTATGATTACTTGTGATCCCCTGTATCTAGTAGGAGAAAACATAGATCAGCTTAATGATGTAATTAAAGATTATCCAAAACAATATCAAGATAGACTACGATTATACACAGTTGATCAATTTGGGGAATTACCTCAAGAGCAGTTTGGATTTATATTATGCTGGAATTTATTTGAATATTGCACAATTACTGAAATTGAACCTTATTTAAACTCAGTCTACAACCTACTTAGACCAGGTGGGGTATTCATGTTTAGTTACAATAATTGTGATGTTGTTTCATCTGCTAAATCAACTGAATCAGAGATATTTAACTACAATACTGTGCGTGCTATGCAGGCCGCATGTGAAAAAACAGGATATGAAGTACTATCTTTCGAAGATGGAGGTGTTGAGCATTGGAAATCACCATATACCAGTTGGGCAGAAATTAAGAAACCGGGCGAATTATCTACAGTAAAAGCACACCAGGCACTTGGAAAAATATTACCGAAATAATTGTAAAACCTAAATACATCATATACAATATATTATCAAAGGAGAAGTAAATGAAAGATCATCTATTAGACATCGTAAAAAACACTTATGGATTAGGAATTATCGATCTAGTTAAAGTAACAGGTACAAGTAAAGAAACTTCGATCGAAGCAATTGCTGAAGATCGCAGTGTTATTGTACAAGCAAAAGTAAACAATCCAGTACCAGAGTTTATTGGTGTATTTGGTATGCCAAATTTAGGTAAACTAAACACAATCTTAGGTATTCCGGAATACAAAGAAAATGCTAAGATTTCATTAAACACACAAGACAAAGATGGTGTAACTGTGCCAACAGGACTACACTTTGAAAACAAAGCAGGCGACTTTAAAAACGACTATCGTTTTATGAGTCAAGAAATTATCAGCGACAAAGTTAAAAGTGTTATTTCACGCAAACAACTAAGCTGGGACGTAGAGTTTGAACCAACTGTAGCAAATATTCAACGTTTAAAGTTTATGTCAAGTGCAAATAGTGATGAAGTAATATTTACTGCCAAGACTGACGGCAAAAACTTGAAAATGTTCTTTGGTGATCATAGTTCACATGCAGGTAACTTTGTATTCCAAGCTGATATTACTGGTTCATTGACTAAACCATTGTCATTTCCTGTAGCGGCTGTGATCAGTATCTTAAATTTAAGCGGTGATAAAACATTCCGATTAAGTAATGATGGTGTATTACAAATTAGTGTAGATACAGGTCTAGCAACTTACAACTATATCTTACCAGCACAATCAAAATAGCATGATTAAAAACCTAACAACAAGTAGTGCCTACGTAACAGTAACAGGAAACTATCCTCCAAACATTTACAATAATGGTATGCTGAATGTTGGGCAGTTAAGATACAACCCCACTAATCAATCAGTAGAAGTCTATGACGGTAGTAGTTGGCAACTGATGAGTCAGGGTGTAACTGTTGGTCTAAGCTGGGATGCTGATAGTGCTATTCGTTGGGCTATAGAAAAACAGCGAGAAGAAGCTACTCTTAAAGAGCGCATGGAAAAGCATCCTGGGCTTAAAGATGCTTATGAGAAGTTTCAAGTCATGGATATTCTTACCAAAGAAGAAGATGCTCAATGACGCACAGTAATATTCGAACTACCTTTAAGTTAGTGGCAGAACGTCTGGTAGAATGGGAATGGTACGAACGCTTTATAGCACAAAACCCGGATTTAAAAGATCGCTGGGAACAACATAAAACATACGAGAAATTAAAAGATGACACACGAGATTGATAATTTAACCAGTAAACAGAAAGATTATGCTGTATTCCTACCAGCATTGAGTGGTTTTTATGCCACTTACGTAGGAAAACAACGTTTTCCGGATGCTAACGGTAACTTGTATGTTGACAGCACACGTATTCCAGCAAACTTTGAAAATGGCATGGAAGGACTTAATTGGCTCAATCCAACTGAAGCTTACTTTCCCTATCACTGGAGTTTGTATTCAGCAGGTCACGCAGAGTTAGATGTTAACAAGCACAGTCCAAAAGAAGACATGGTCAGAAACAGAGATCGCAGTAAGAGTTTTATCCTAGGTGATTCAGGTGGTTTCCAAATTGGTAAGGGTGTTTGGGAAGGTGATTGGAAGGATCCTAACTGCCCTAAAGCACAAAAGAAACGTGAATTAGTATTAACTTGGATGGACGCATACATGGATTATGGTATGTGTTTAGATATCCCAGCTTGGGTGGCCCGTAGTCCGGCAGGTCGTAAAGCCACAGGTATTAATACCTATGACGAAGCTGTACAAGGCACTTACATAAACAATGATTGGTTTATTAACAATCGTAATGGTAACTGTAAGTTCTTAAACGTTCTTCAGGGCGAAACACATGCTGATGCAGACGATTGGTATGATCGTATGAAAAAGTACTGTGATCCTAAGCAATATCCAGGCCGTCATTTTAATGGATGGGCTATGGGTGGACAGAACATGTGTGATGTTCATTTAATTCTAAGACGTTTAGTAGCATTGCGCTACGATAATTTACTACAAGAAGGCGTTCATGATTGGATGCACTTCTTGGGTACAAGTAAGCTAGAATGGGCTTGTTTGCTAACTGATATTCAACGTGCTGTAAGAAAATATGTCAACCCAGCATTTACTATATCCTTTGATTGCGCAAGCCCATTCCTGGCTTCTGCTAACGGGCAAATTTATATCCAAACTGAAATTGAAGATCGTAAGAAATGGGTATATCGTATGGTCCCAAGTGTAGATGATAAAAAATACGCCAAAGATTCACGTAAGTTTAGTGATGCTGTACTACAAGATGGTCGTTTTGCTAATTTCACAGACAGTCCTATAAGTAATCGTATACAGATCAATGATGTATGTTATTATGCTAAAGGTGACCTAAATAAAATAGGTAAAGAAGGTAAGACATCATGGGATAGTTTCAGTTACGCTATTCAAATGGGTCATAACGTTTGGAGCCATATTAATAGTGTACAAGAAGCAAATAGACAGTATGATCAAGGAGTTGTACCATATATGTTAGTACAAGAAACATTTGATCGTGTATACTTTAAAAATGTGGTTGATAGCATTTTTGCCGCACCAGATCGTGCAAGTGCAGAAGCTATTATTGAATATCATAATAAGTTTTGGCAACAGATTATCGGTACACGTGGCGCAACAGGTAAGAAAACTATTAATGCCAATACCTTTTATAATAGAAACTACCAAGAAGTTGAAGTTGAAGTAGAGCATCACCGTGATGACAGTGGTTTAGATGAAAGCAAATTAGATGATTTAGAAGCAGGATTGGGGGAATAATGGATAAAACAAAACTAGAAGGTCATTTAGCAGAGTTAGAACAATACCATACCGGGCTTGACAAACAGATCAAAGAAGGTTATACTAATTACTTAGATGATATCGGTTTAAGTAAAATGAAACAAGAGAAAGCGTATATACGTCGTCAAATTGAAGAAACTAGGGAAAAGTTAATTAAACTATGAAACGTGTTTATAATGAAGGTGTAGCCGAAGCAGTAACATTCTTTGTAGGTGAAGAAATTGAGCGTACTCCCGCTTACGGAATGCCTACGTTATTTGTTGTAGGAGTACACGAGGCTGATGAAATCTTAGCAATAATCAACGATTACAATGCTAAATGTCAATTAACACCTAATCAGATTAAACACATTTACTTTGGTGCTAATCAAAGTTTTGATGCCAACGGTGACGTTAACAATGTTGGTGTTTGGCGCCCTTGGGAAGATATGATCCATGTATGCTTAGAAGCAGGTTTCTGGTGTACCTTAGATTTAGATGTAAAGGATGTAGCAGGATTAGTAGAAGGTGGATTAATTGAGAAACGTAGATTTATTCCGCAGATTTCGGTTAAATTGCCCTATTTACAACATCTAGGTTATAATGCTACAATTAAGCTAGACGATGTAGACTTCAATGCAACCAATCCAGGTGTGTGGTGTCATACATTAAATTCATTAACCACTAGAGAAACCTTTACCGATTGGGATCAATATGGTAAAGATGAGATTATTAAATGATTAAATTATATAAAGAATGGGTAGAAAGCAAGCGTCTAGCTAATCTACAGGCCAGAGTAACTATAGCTACTGAATTAGAAAAACTTCCATATATGAGTAAACGTTTTATTCTAACAGAGTGTTTATTAACCCCAGACCAACTTGCTCGCAATGATGCGCTGTGGTCAGAAGAGCATGGTAGAGTATGATACAAGCAGAACGTGATCTAGTAGATAGAATTATAATTGCAGCTAAGAGAAAGATCTGGGTTAGCTTTACCAAAGAAGGAATTCACTGTTATCCAGCGGCCGCCACTGACCCATTACTTAAAACTGGAGATGAATATGATGTATCGTTCCTTGCTAATCCTCATCGTCATATTTTCCATTTCAGGGTGTCAATTGATGTGTGGCACAATGACAGGGACATCGAGTTCATCCAATTCAAACGATGGCTTGAAAGCCTGTATGTGGGTCAGGGTTCCGTATTAGAATTAAATTATAAATCATGCGAAATGATCGCAGATGACCTATACGTGCAGATTGCACAAAAGTATCCCAATCGTGATGTTCACATTGAAGTAAGTGAAGATGGCGAAAACGGGTGTTTCATTGAGTACAACCGTACTCGTCCTCACCAAACTGTCACTATTTAAGGAGATTTAACGTGGCAAATCCAGCATGGCTTAACAAATACCTTCGTATGAAGCCTGAAGTAACACAAATCTATAACGACTTAGACGCATGGTTAAACTACTGTCGTTTCCACATGATCAAATACAACGAAGCTGACTTATATAAGTCACCTGCTTATCGTGAATGGCAAGAAAAGCGTAAACGTCGTGAACAATGGCGTCAACGTCAAGGCCAACCTACAGGTTATCAAGGTCGGAATCCACGCTAATGACAGTATTTGTTATAGATTTAGAGTCTGTTCCTACGCGATATACTTGCGAATGGAAGACTCATGTACCTAAACTATTAGAGGAACATGGCCATGAAGTCTATGTTATTGCGGGCCCGACTGATATACCTAGTGCCACTACTCCTGGGGCTTTCCTCAATTTTGGTGGTACTAATATCTATAAGGCTGCTCAAGTTGAGCGAATAGGAAGACTCTTCACTGAGGGCAGGGTTAAATCGGGAGACCACTTCATTTTTACTGATGCTTGGCACCCTGGTATTATCAATCTTAAGTATATGTCTGAACTGCTGGGTATTAAAATAACCATACATGCACTTTGGCACTCTGGCAGTTATGATCCACAAGACTTCTTAGGACGTCTTATTGGTGACGCGGCTTGGGTTAGACATGCTGAACAAAGTTTCTTTTATGCTATCGATCACAACTACTTTGCCACAGATTTTCATATTGAAATGTTTGTTAACAATCTATTAGGTGATGACATCAGTGTAAAATCAAACTTTGCTGATGGTGCTATTATACGCAGTGGTTGGCCTATGGAATATATGCCAGAAACACTTACCCCGTATAAACGTACCAAACGTGATTTAATCTTATTCCCGCATCGTATAGCACCAGAGAAGCAGGTAGAAATTTTTAAAGACCTTGCTCAATCTATGCCTGAATATGAATGGATTGTTTGTCAGGAACAGAACTTAACCAAAGAAGGATATCATACCTTATTAGGTGAAGCTAAGATGGTGTTTAGTGCTAACCTACAAGAAACACTAGGTATTAGCATGTATGAAGGTAGCTTAACTGATGCTATCCCAATAGTACCAGATCGACTAAGTTATAAAGAAATGTATGCTGAGATATGGAAGTATCCAAGTGAGTGGACAGAAAGTTATAGCAGTTACCTACATCACAAGCAAGAGCTGATAGCACACATTCGTGAGTTTATGTCTAACTATGATGAATATGCTAAATTTATTCATCAACAGGCTCGAGGCTTACATCACTATTTCTTTAGTGCTACTAAACTATTAGAGAATATTAAGTAATGGTTGCCTTACCTAATCTTAAACATCTACCCTATGGTGGAGCAGAAGCCGTAGTTGATCCTAATGCTATAGGTTTTGTACAAGCCATCGGGCAGTCTATGTTAGCGACTAATTGTTTGTTAGATCGTAACATACACACAGAGTTTGTTAATGAATATCGTAAATGGATCTTATCTGGCCAATTGAATAATGTACAAGGGCTAGAAGAGTTTCCCATTGCTGCATACAGTAACGGTACCACAGAAGCATTTGATAAGTTTTACCTAAAGAATCGCACACGTAGATTTCGTTGCTTTAAAGGTGAGTATATGTATCATCAGGCCTCGTGGCGTAACTACTTTCCAGACTGGAAGTTTATCGATGATGCGGTAATTAGTGAAAATGATGCTGTAGTTATCAGTTTACCATTTAGTGATCTAGGCGGTGAGCATCCTCGAATGCAGGCGGTGTTAGATCAATGTCTGGCATTAGGTGTACCTGTGTTAGTCGACTGTGCTTATTTTGGTATATGCAAGGATATCTCTTTTGACTTTACACATCCGGCTATAACAGATCTAACCTTTAGTCTAAGCAAATTTTTACCCGTAGCACACCTACGTATTGGTATTAGATTTACACGGTTTGATGACGATGATAGTCTATTAGTCAGTCACAAAACGCAGTATGTTAATCGACTAGGCTGTGCTGTAGGATTAGAAATATTTAAAAATTATACACCAGACACTATCTATACCAGGTTTGAACAACAACAGACTAATTTATGCAGTTTATTGGGCGTAACTCCTAGTAAATGTGTGATTTTTGGCTTAGATTATAACAATATGTACCCAGAATATAACCGTGGTACAAAGACCAACAGATTAAGTTTGTCTAAATACTTATATGATAACCAATTACCTGACTAAGAGTAAAATACCTGTTATTTGGGACTACCATCAAATAGAGTTCGCATGGACTGAACTTTATTCCTACGATCAAGTTAATCCCGAGGATCCTTGGGATAGTCCTGCTACACAGTTAAAACTCGAACAAGAAGCCTTATATAATAGTTGGGGTATTGAAAAGGCCTGTACCAAACATTACCAAAGTTATGTTACTAGATTAGACTTTGATCCCCGAGATATATTTGATCAACTGCCCGGACATACACATAACTATAACTTCTTAAAGTTAGGTGCTGGACGTATCCTACCTTGGCATTTGGATACCTATACCTACTACATACATACCAACAATGTGCCGCCTGAAGATATACACAAGGTACGCAGATCTATAGTCCTAATGCAAGATTGGGCAAATGGACAAATACTTCAGTTCGATGACCAAGTTATTAGCCATTGGTCTGCAGGTGATACTTTAACTTGGTCACACAACCTATGGCATGGTGCGGGCAATTTTGGTCATAATGACCTAGTTGTTATGATAATAAATTATCAAATAGTTTGACACCGCCTAAATAATCATGTATTATTAATTATCAATGCCAATCCACTGGCTTAACATCGGAGACACAATGTCAAAATATAAATTTAGCGAACAACTTCGCAACAATCTAAAAGCAAATAACAAAAGATTCTGGGCAGGCGACAATATCTCAGAATACATCACAGACGCAGGCAAAGAACAACTAATTGACGAAGCCACAGAAGCATTTGAAACTGTGCTTGATACCTTGTTAATTGATCGTGAAACAGATCCTAACAGTCACGGCACAGCACGTAGACTGGCTAAAATGTACTTTAACGAAATTATGGCGGGCAGATATGAACCAGCACCTGATGCTACAGCTTTTCCAAATGATAGTGAGGATCGTTACGAAGGGATGTTGGTGGTTCGTAGCGAGTTACGTAGTATGTGTAGTCACCACCATCAACCTGTCGCAGGAGTCGCTTACATTGGTATTATCGCTGCCAACAAGCTCATCGGACTATCTAAATATACTAGGATTGCTCAGTGGTGCGCTCGCCGTGGAACTCTACAAGAAGAGCTTGCGAATGACATTACGAGAGAAATTGCTAAGGCGACTGGATCAGATAACGTAGCTGTTTACTTAGAGGCAGAACATGGTTGCTGCATCAATCGTGGCATCATGGCACATTCCAGCCTAACTCAAACCACAGTATTAACGGGTGCGTTTAGAGATGATCCTAGCACTAAAAAAGAGTTCTTTGATAACATTAAACTTCAATCAAGAAATGGTAAGTAAATTGTTTTTTAAGCAATATAAAGGATTAAAATGAACATTAAACTTCAACAGGAGTTTGCTCCAAGATGATAGGCGCTGATGTAGTATGGTTTGGTGTAGGACTAATCTTTGGAATATTCTTTGGGCTTAACATCTACAATGATCGTAGGGTCAAGGATCGCCAAAAGGCCTATGAACAAATAGATGAAGAAGTACGTAAAGATGCTATTCGCTACAAGAACCTAAGCGAAAGCCTGTTAGAAGATGTTAAATTTTGGCGTCATCGCGCTAATACACTTAGAGATATTAAGGAAAAGAAATGACACCATCAGTAGAAACCATGAAACAAGGTACATGTGGATGTGGTCGCAGTCGTAGTGGTGATTGCGACGGTAGTCACAGTTATACTTCAGAGCAGTGGGCTAAAATACAGGAAGCAATTGCTCTGGATGAATTCTTAAACGAGAACAAAGATGACATTGACAGTGAACATAATGTCAGTGATCAAGGGGGTTAATGATGAAATGGTTTGATAGTTGGATTCAACGTTGTTATAACCGAGCTCGCAGTCGTGATGAAAATCAAAGTATTATGCTAGACGACAGCCCAAAGCTCAGTCGCAATGGTAAAACAGGCATTGGTAAAGTTATGCGCAGAGTAGAACACAATTATGACGATCGTAGTGTTATTACTTTCAAAGTGTTTGGTGCTAACGGCGGTATGATTGTTGAAACTAATCGCTATGACGAAAAGCGTGATACCGAAGCTATTGGTCGTTATGTAATCAGCGACGATGCTAATTTAGTAGAATCATTGGGCAAGATTGTTAGTATGGAATATCTACGTTGATTAGGCTGCCGTCAGGCTGTACTATTAACTACGAAATAACAGTCATAGTACACGATATGCCTGAAGATTTTCTAGTTTGGTGGCAAGAAGTAGGCGGCTTGATATCGTACGGTGAATACTATGACGCTAAAGGTCGAGTTACTAAAACTCCAATACTACGCTATGGGGTCGGGCGATCAAGTCACAAGTCAGCAGGTAATCCAGAATTCCTAATTAGATTTCGGGGCGAAGATGCCGGAGTGGCACTGATGATGCTAATGAGATGGACTGACTTGGTTGTTGGTCATAATATGAAAGAAGTAGAACACATAAAGGAATTACCCAATGCCGAATAAACAATACTACGGTTACGAAGATATTCACCAAATGGTGAATAAGATTAGCCTACAAATGTATAAAGACGCATGGCGTCCAGACTATATTGTAGGACTTACCCGCGGAGGACTTGTTCCCGCGGTGATCATGAGCAATGCTTTAGATATTCCAATGCACACACTTAAAGTTAATCTACGTGATCATGTAGAAGGTTCAGAAAGTAACCTATGGATGAGTGAAGATGCTTTTGGTTATAAACAAGAACCCAAAAATATTCTTATCGTAGACGACATCAATGATACAGGTGCTACCTTAGATTGGATTATTAATGATTGGCAGTCTAGTTGCTTACCCGATGATCCAAAGTGGTTGAATGTTTGGGGCAGCAATGTACGCTTTGCTGTGCTAATTGACAATTTATCTAGCAAGTTTAGTCGTCAAGTAGACTACTGTGCCGAAACTATTAACAAAGCAGAAGATGATGTTTGGATTGTTTATCCCTGGGAAGCATAATGCTTAAAGTTAATTCCAGCGATAGTACCTTTAATAATTTTATTTGGGCATACAATTCATACCAACAGTACAAGTTTCTACATGAGACAGGTGATCCTGCTACATTAGATCGTCAAATTGAAATATCCAACGATATTGATGCTATTCCTGTGTTTAGTTTTCATGAATCTGAAAAGATTCATAATTCACTACATCCGACAGTTATAGTCAATTCAGGTGAAGAAGGATCATATATATTTGATTTTCTAGGTGCTAAACCGTTTCCAACTGATAAAAAAGTTATCTTTTTTAGTGATTCAAATTTTAAATTAGTTGATAGAGAAAAATATAATTGCTTACCCATAGTATGGCATTGGTTCTTATTAGAGCAATTTACAGCAATTGCATCAAATAGACATATTGCGTCATTTGTTGACTTAACTAGAGATTTTACTAAAACAAGAAAATTTAATTTTTGTAGCTTAGTAGGGTTTGCAAGACCTCTTAGAGATACATTAGTTAATAAATTAATATCAAACTTGTCTAATAGAAATTTTGTTTTGCAATATAACGGCAATACATTAGGGCAAGAACCAATCGGCGATATTAAATATAAATTTTCAAATTATAATAGTTACCAAAAATATGATATTCTTAATGCACAAAATGAACATTTTACAATTTCCAAATCTATCCCCATCGAATTATACAATAATTCCAACTTTATGTTAGTTGTCGAATGCCTATTACACGACAATTATGATACACATATAACAGAAAAAATAACCAAAGCATTAATTACAGGAATCCCATTCATTGTTGTTTCTTCCTCAAATTACCTTACGCAACTAAGGGAATTAGGTTTCCGAACCTACAATAGTCTATGGGATGAATCTTATGATACTATTACTCCCGCCGAAGATAGATTTGATGCTATTGTTGATTTGATTAATCAATTAGATTCGTTTGACTGGATCGCTAATGCAGATAAATTAGAAGCTATTGCAAATCATAATAAATTAAATTTCTTTAACCTAAATAAAACCATGATAGCGGCATTTGAACAGTTTGACAAATACATTTACGACGTGTTATAATTGTTATTATTACCTAGAGATATATTATGAAATTAAAAGTTAGTGAAATATTTTATAGTGCGCAAGGTGAAGGACGTTTTGTAGGCGTTCCTAGTGTATTCTTGCGTACATTTGGCTGTAACTTCCAGTGTAGTGGCTTTGGTATGGCACGTGGTACTTGTAGTACAGAAGCAGATGAAGTTGCTAAAACTGTAGAACTATACAGTCGTTACGAAGACTTGCCGTTAGTTGACACAGGCTGCGATAGTTACGCGAGTTGGCATCCTAAATTCAAACACCTAAGCCCAACATATGATACCAGTGAAGTAGTTGAAAAGATGTTAGCACTGACTCCTAATAATAAATGGATGCAGGTCAATGGTAATGATGTACATCTAGTTATTACAGGTGGTGAGCCATTACTAGGTTGGCAACGTGCTTATGGTGAATTATTTGAACATCCACGTATGCAAGATATCAGTAACATTACGTTTGAAACTAACGGTACTCAAGAACTAAGTGAAGACTTTAGAAATACTCTAGACGCATTACAATTAGAAGGTGACAGAGAAGTTACATTCAGCGTTAGTGCTAAATTAAGTGCCAGTGGTGAGAGTTGGGATGATGCTATCAAGCCAGAGATTGTGTGCAGTTATGAAGAGTTTGGTACTACATATCTTAAATTTGTAGTTGAAAAACCCGGCGACTTTGATGAAGTTGATCGTGCAGTATCAGAATATAGACGTGCAGGCTTTACAGGTGTTATATACATAATGCCAGTTGGCGGTGTTGTTAGCGTATATGATGGTAATAAATTTAACGTAGCTGACGAAGCTATGCGTCGTGGTTATTATTACAGCCCAAGATTACATGTGGATCTTTGGGGTAATAGTTGGGGAAAATAAAAGGAAAATATGAGTTATCTATTTACAAGTGAAAGTGTTAGTGAAGGACATCCAGATAAGGTAGCAGACGCTATCAGTGATGCAATTTTAGATTTAGCCATGTCTAGTGAAGATGCAAGTGTACGCTGTGCTTGTGAAACTTTAGTTACAACAAACCGTGTAATTCTAGCTGGAGAATATAAAAATGTCATCCTACACCCAGAAGAAGTCGAAAGTACAGTACGCAAAGTTATCAAAAATATTGGCTACGAACAAGATGGATTCAATTGGCGAACAGTGGAGATTACTAACCTACTACATGGCCAAAGTGCTGATATTGCTCTTGGTACTGACAATTTTGGAGCAGGTGATCAAGGCCTAATGTTTGGCTATGCTACTAACGAAACTCCTAACTACATGCCCCCAGCAATTTACTACAGTCATGAAATCGTCAAAGAACTTAGTCGCCAACGCAAAGGTGGTCAAGAATGGTTAGGACCAGATTCTAAAAGTCAAGTGACTGTTGAATACAACGACGATGGCACTATTAAGCGTATTGCTAAAATTGTATGTTCAACACAGCACAGCGCAACACCTGATATTGAAGATATACGCAGAGTAGTTAAAGAATACATTGAAGGGGTAATACCTGCGGAGTTAATTGATGCTGATACTGAGTTTCTTATCAATCCTACTGGCCGTTTTGTCATTGGTGGTCCCGATGGTGATACAGGACTTACAGGGCGAAAAATTATCGTTGACACGTACGG
>Ga0316230_1001661_pt1 | contig 22003 bp, 32 predicted proteins | sample TBH18025metaG_FD_206004 | JGI IMG/M metagenome (GOLD analysis project Ga0316230, IMG submission 206004) | Freshwater microbial communities from Trout Bog Lake, Wisconsin, USA - TBH18025 | ecosystem: Environmental > Aquatic > Freshwater > Lake > Hypolimnion/Profundal zone | place: USA: Wisconsin...
AAGAAAGGAGAAATAACTCCTATACAGACAATAGATATAAGTAATTTGATACAAGATGATAAAAAAGATAATAATCCTTTACCCAATGTTCCAAATATAGATGCTTTTCATGTAGATGATGATATTGATAATGGAGATGTTAACTAAACAGGAGAAATAATATGGTAGAAATTGAAATTGGTAGAGTTGGTGGAGCTGGTGTAAAAGGGTTCAATAATCCTTTTAAACAAAATAAACAAGCAATGCTTAATACTGCTCCTTGCAGTCCAACATATTTAGATACTTTAGTTGATGATATATTTTCTTTAAGGGAGCAATGTGTAATACTAAGTAGCTCTATTACAAATATGGGAGGATTATCAAGACCAGAAGAAGAGACAAAAGACGGTTATTCTCCTAAAAATTTTAAATATACTTGGGAACATATGCATATAAATTTTAATCAATGTTCTGATATTGTAAGAAATTCTAGATTAGAATTATATAAAATAATGTATGGTAACGCTCCTGCCATTCCAGATATACCTAAAGATAATGATCTTCAAATCGTATCACAAATTCAATTAAATATTAATTCATTCTTACTTTTGATAGAAGAGATTCAAAATTTGAAAGCATTTGTAGGAGAATTATATTATCCTAATAATGATATAGGTAAAATATCTGAAGGATTGCTAGATATTCAACCGGAGAGTCATTTGAAAATAGAAAGTCAAGGTAGTGATCATCTTTTATTCTTCACATTTTGGTCTGAGCTTAGTAGCAGTATTTATTTAGTTAAAAGTGAGATTAATGATATAGTTATGTATATTGCAGCTATATTGGCAGGCCAAATATTAAAACAGGAAGATAGTGTAGCAAAACACTAAAAAAAAGTTCTTGAATTTGAGTAGTAAATAGCTTATAGTACTCATGTTCAAGCGAAAAAAGAGAGATAAAATATGAAAAATAAGATATATAAAATTGAAAAAGATAGGTTATAATGAATAATAGTTATAAAAGTATATAATAAAAAGAGGAAATTTGAGATTAAAATTTGTATAATAAGGAAAAGGAATACTAAAATGTTCAAGAAAATAATAGGAATAGGGGCGATAGCAGGGGCAGGTATAATAGCCTGTTTAGCGACTTATTCTATTTATTAACTATAAGAAACAAATCAATAAAAGAGAGTAAGTCGCAATCAGAAATGAATGCGGCTTTTTTGTTTTAATCTTTTTTGTTTTAATAAGGAGTATAAAAAATTTAATATGATTTGGGGTCGTGGGTCAATGGTGATCACCAGCTTTGCAAGCTGTGAACGAAAGTTCAATGTCAGTTCAAATCTGATCGGCTCCACCAATTAGGAGAAAATAAGTAGGATATATTTGCAACCAAAAAGAGGAATTTCGTATTTCGTATTTCTTTATAGAACTATAATATAAGGAGATACGAAATGAAAAAAAGCTGATTATTCATACATATTAAGATGGAGTAAGAAAATTAGGGCTATTAAGGCTCTTGGAGGGGAATGTTTGAAATGTGGAAACAAAGATATATTTTGTTTAGATTTTCATCATAGTGGAGATAAAACAGCTAATATAAATAACATTATAGACGGCAGATGGTCAAATATTGAAAAAGAACTAAAAAATGTATTTTATTATGTAGAAATTGTCATATAGAGTTACATATGAATAAAGGGTCAAAATATAGCGAATATAAGAAAAAATTATTAGAACTTAAGGGAATAGATAAGTGTGAAAAATGCGGATATAAAGGAGAAAATTATTCAAGTTTAGATTTTCATCATAGAGAAGGAGAAAAAAAGATTTTGTAATGGGTGATGCGTATATGTTTATAACAAATATGGGAGATAAAATTGAATCAGAATTAAAGAAGTGTGACCTTTTATGTAAAAACTGCCACGCAAGAATTCATTTTAATAATGAAAAATTTAATTCATTAAAAGAAAAGATTTTTGAAAAATACGAGGGATATAAAGAAACAAAAACCACAGATAGTAAAAAGATAATGTATCTTTACAACGAAGGTTTAACTAATATTCAAATTTGTAAAGAAATGAATTTGTCGCCTTCAACTGTTAGTACAATCTTGAAAAGAATGGGGGTCCCAAAATTTGTAAGAGAGATTAAAATAGAAAAGAAAATTTGCCCTTCATGTAATAATGAATTTACTTGTAAAGGAGGCGAACAAATAAAAACAAGAGTATATTGTAGTCAAAAGTGTAAAAGTATTGGAGATAGAAAACTGTCTATAGAAAGGGAAGATTTAAAATTATTATTAAAAACAGAAAGTTATTCAGAATTAGCAAGAAAATATAATGTTGTTCCGAATACAATAAAAAATTTAGCAAGAAGATATAATTTGATTTGATAATTTAATATACGCCGGAAGCTAAGCTGGTCGCAGAGTCTTGTCTTATAAGCAAGTTTTAGGTGGGTTCGATTCCCACGCGGCGTACCAATTTAAAAATAAATACGTCCTTGGTGTAATGGTAGCATGATGGGCCTCCAACCCGTAGGAACGAGTTCAAATCTCGTAGGACGTACCATTTTTATGCAATATTGATGTAATGGGAACATACGACATTGCCGATGTTGATTCACCAGTTCAAATCTGGTATATTGCACCATTATTTTTCTCTTGTTTTTCTGTATAATAAATTTATAATAAAACAATGGAAAGCAATATTAAAGATAAGAAGAATATAAAGGAGTAAACAATGGTAAGCTCAAAATCAACCGACAAGTTAGAAATTATTAATAATATCATTTGTAAGATAACTAATGATGAATCTTTAAAGATGAGAATAAAAACAATAAAAATAGATTGGACAGAGATTGGATCATATGAGTCTAGTGTAATCGTACCTAATCTAGTAATTGAAATGAAAGATTAATTAATGAAACAAGAAGTTATTTTTGGCGATTGTTTAGAAGAACTAAAAAGTATAGAAGATAAATCTATACAATTAGTTCTGACAGATCTATAACTTCTAATAAATGGGATTCTGAAGTTGATTTAGATAAATTATGGGAGCAATTGCTAAGAATAGGGAAAGATAATGCTATTTTTGCATTTACTTCTTGTCAACCATTTACTTCTAAACTAGTATGTTCAAATATTGAATTGTGGAGACATGAATGGGTTTGGATTAAGAATAGAGGAAGTAACTTTGCTAATACAGTAAGAGAGCCTTTTAAAGAGCATGAAACGATACAGATATTTAGTAGAGGGAAATGGATTTATAATAAACAGATGCAAGAAAGAACTGGTACTGGTTCTGATAGAGTAAAATATGATTTAAATCAAGCTTCTAAATCTTCTAACTATAGAGACTTTGAAGGCAGAATTGGGACAAAGCAAGGGGAATTAAGACTAAAATAGTTAAAAAATAATGTTTTAATTATATTATTGTGTCAGGTGAAGCAGTAGTTCCACTAGTTCCTTTGATTGATTGCATATCATTAGTAATTTTTGTTACAATTTTATCATATTCTCCTTCATTAAACAGAGTTTCGACATTCGGTAGAAGATTCATGTGCATTAATAAAGCTACTGCGTCATTAGATTGTAGGGCTTGATTAAGTTTATCACTTACAGATTGTTTTATACCAAGATCTCCAACATTTATAACTTTCTCTAGGTCATCTATTGCTGCATCAACCGCTTTGGCTGATTGAATAATATTATTTAATGATGTTAAAGCAGTTTGGGCATTCTGCATATTTTGAAGATTAACATCTGGATTTGCAGGACCAGATGGATTTTGAGGTATAAATTGAAAGGCTTGTGCTATTTTATAAATTTTCATTTGTATAATATAGTTCAAAGGGATTATGTAAAAATCCTTCTAAAGGAGAAAAATAATGAATATAGAGCAATTAAAAGCAAAATATGATAAAGATTTGGAAAAATCAGTAGATGAAGCAATATTGTCAATGAAAATTAATAATATATTATCCTTCTTAAGGATACCTAATTTAATTTCTAAAATAACCAGAGGGGAATATAATGGCATTGTATCCTTTAATAAGTATTCTAAGAGGGTCATTATTGATAGATTAAATATTAAGACTGTGGAAGGAGAAATTCCTGTCACAAATGTCCAATAAATTACATAGGCGTAATAAGGAGAAATAATGAAAATTAGAAATGGATTTGTAAGCAATAGTTCCACATCAAGTTTTACTTGCGATATATGTGGAGAAGTATATACTGGATGGGATGCTTCTCCAAGTGAATCTGTTTATGGGTGTTCGATATGCGTTAATGATCATACTATGTGTAATTCTCATATAGATACAAGTTCTTTTGATACAGATGATGATATGGTTAATGGATGTGAACATGAATTTAATAGAGAGGAGTATAAGTATTGTCCTGAATGCGGAGAACCTGCAATGATTGAAAATGATGAAAGTGGAATTTCAGAAAAGAATTGCCCTATTTGCCAATTTAAGTACTATTCTGAAAACGAAATGGTTACATACTTAGAAAAGACAAGGAAGGTTAGTAAGGATACAGTTTTTAAAAAAGTTAAAAAGATTAATAATCGTAGAAAAAAACTGTATGATACAGAATATATAACTTATGTTTGCAATAAATTTTCTTTAACTGATGATTTATTATTGAAAGAGATTAAGGATAAATTTGGTAATTTTTCAACATATAAGAAATTTTTATATGGGAAAGATGAATGAGAACATATTATGTAATTTATGAGACAAAGAATTCTGTACATTGGGTCATAACTAATACAAAATTAGATCTTAACACAACAGAAGGCTTATTAAGTAAAATACAAGAATTTGAGTTAAAAGTGAATGATGAGGTCGTTATTATAGACTGGAAAGAGTTAAATGTTAAAAAGGGAATTATTGGGTTTATTAATAGATTATTTAGAGGGAAATGATGAAATATTGTTTAGATTGTGTCATTAAGCATTTAGCAGATGCAAAAATCAATCAAGAAGAAACTTTAAATGGATATCCAGAACATGCCCTTGATGTAATAGGCAATCTTTCTCAGGCATCTAATGAATGTTATGGGGTTTCAAAAGAGTTGGCAGGAGAAATTAGGCAGCATAGATTATTGTTTATGGCAGATAATAATTATGAAATTCCATACTATTATTTGTATAATAAGATTAAACAATTAATAAAAGATAGTGGGTGTGGGGACTGTAAAAAAGCTCAAGATGATTTTAAAAATAGGTTAAAGGAGAGTAAAAATGAACAAGAAAAGAAACAAGATAAGTAAAAATAAAGTATCAACAAAAACAAAACTGGTTTTAAAGAAAAAGAATAATGAAGAGAAAGTAAAAAGTGATCCTAATAGACTATTAGGTTCAGATCCTTATTTTATGGAAAACCTTTCAAAAGAATTAGAAAAGAGAGAAATTGAAGCATTTAGAAATTCTTTAGAGGTTGGCATTGAAGAATCATTTCAAATGAACGTTTTACAAAAGAAAATGTCTGAATTAAATTTGCTAAAAAATAATGAAATTAAATTTCACGATACAATAGAATATAAGAAATGTAAACAAGAGTTTTATTATGATACAGTATCTCAAATTGTAAATCTTAGATTAAAGATAGTAGAAGAAATTAAGCAAAAATATGGAAACGATATAGCAAAAGAATTTTTAACAGATATTAGGAGAGAGGTTAAAAATATATGGTCAAATTGTGCAAATGATATTGAAATTGAAGAAAAAACAAAAGAGATTGAAAGAGAAGAAAAGGTATTAAAGGAAATAAGAGATAAGAAGGAAAATGGGTTACAAGAAATTCCTAAGATTTCTTCAGAAAATATAATTGAGAAACCATGTGTATGTGAAGAACCTATTGAGATAGGAGATGCTATTGTTATTAATAGAACTGAGCCAGAATTCATTTCTGATATATTACAGGACAATAGCTCGACTGATATATTACAGGACAATAGCTCGACATAGAAAAAAGAATTTAGTGTAAAAGAATTTTATTGATTTTTTCATTTTTTATGTTATAATATAGTTGATTTGTGTGCCTTAGCGGGGCGCAAATTAATAAATAACTCGCTTAAATAAGGAGAAAAAGTATGAATAATGGATTAATAATCAGAAACAATAGAAGTTTCCCAAGCATCTTTAGTCAAGATGTTTTTGAGGAATTGTTAAATATGGAACCATTCAAGGATTTTGAAAGGTTCTTTGGAAATAGTCAAGTAGTTCCTTATGATTTCATTGAAAATAAAGATAAAAATGGAGTCGTTATTTCAAATGAAATTCAATATGCTCTAGCAGGATATGATAAGGATAACATATCTATCGAAATTGATGAAGATAGATTAAATCTCAAAATAGAAAAAATCGAAAAGACAGATGATAGTAATAAAAACTACGTTCATAAGGGAATAAGTCAAAGAAGAATTGAGGCGTCTTATTGTATTAATGGATACGATAAAGAGAATATTAGTTCTTCATTTGAAAATGGAATTCTTAAAATAACTTTGCCTGTAACTGAAAAGAAGCAAGCAAAGAAGATTGAAGTTAAAGAAGTCAAAAAGATTAAGTAACTTAAATCTAATTAAGAATTGATATAAAGTTGCCCCGCTAAGCCACAAATAATACAAAGAATTTTTTATGAAAACTCCAACAAATCTTGATGAAGCTGTATCTTTTCTTATTGATGTTATTAAAAAATCTTCGGTTGAAGATAAGAAACAATTTGAAAATACTAAGAATGTTTCTCAATATCATCATAGTTTAGGAAGAGAAATTAGAAATAATTGGAATTTGTGGAGTGATAGCAAATTAAAAGAATGGTTTAAAAATAAAGGTGTTTGGCATCCAGATGATATGTCTGCAATTATATTAGATGCCACTAAAGCAAAAATAGATGGAAAAGAATTTGATTTGGAATCAGAAATAAAGTACTATCAAGAATATTGGGAAAAATCAAAAGAATCAAAAGGTTGTACGTTTGAAGTTGATAAAAATGGAAAAGTAAAAAGAAACACTATAAAGTTCAATTATTGATTCACAGTAAAAATTAAAAAATAGTTCTTGAAAAATAATTTAAATATGTTAAATTATAGATATCGAAACAAAAAAGAAAAAAGGAGAAAGAAAATGACAGATACAACAGCAGCAACAGTAACAAACGAAGTAGTTATAACATTGGATGGTAGAGATATTCGTATCCCTATGGAATCCTTAAGTTTAACAATTGATTCAGGAGTTGGAGCAATTCTTGATGCAGTTCGTCCAGTAATTCAGTCAAGTGAAAATGTTGATATACAGGATGAAAGAGGAGATTATTCATTTACTGTTAGAAAGGCAGTAAATTCAAATACAATTTATATTTATCCAAAGCCTGTTGCAGGTTCAGAAGATACTCTTCGTAGAGGATATATTGATATTAAAAATACTAAAGATAGTACTCTTAAGGTAAGATATATTGCTCCTAAGAATGTTAATGACAGAAAGCGTTTGGGTCAAAAATTGATTCTTTCTATTGGCGATAAGAAATTAAAGCTTAATGGGAAACAAATGCAATCATTGGAGAGCGTTTTGTCCGAAAGATACATCAAGTTATAAATAAAAAGTAATAAAAAAGAAGGGAGAAGTTGCAATGAGTAATGTTAACACTAGTGCTTTGTCTGAATATTCTGACCAGAAGAGATTAGCTATTTATAAAATAGTTACTTCTGCTTGCACCCATTTGTATTCAAAAGGTACATTGCAGGAAGATAAGTTTAATGAAATAGCAAAAACATTTTCTGATATTGCTATTAATGATCCTATTTTTATGGTTCATTTAGCCGCATATTCTGCAAAAAAGGACTCTAAGGATTTAAAAGTTCTTACTACATTCTTTAATGCATTAAATGATGCAAATGGAACCCCTTTCTTTAAGGGTTCTACAAAGAATAAGCCTAACTTTAGAGAAGTTAGTTACGCTGTATTACAAGGACTAGATCCTCATTTGGCATTAAGAGTATTAAGACTTTGCCATAAGAGATTTGGTGTAAATGGTATCTTGAATGATGCTAAACATTTTCCTACTGGTTTAAAGACAGCATTTAAGAAATATATTCATTATAGAGAAGAAAATCTTGATATGCTTCGTGGTATTAAGAAGGCAGGTCTTTCTAATAAAATGATTGATATTTATAGAATGACAAGAACTGCTCCTAGTGATGATTCGGCAAGTATTTTGAATTGGAAGCAAAAAGATGGTAGAAAGTTGGAAATGGAATCACTTCCAGATTTTACTAATAAGACTTCTGCTGAAATCGTTCAAGAACTTGAAAAGAGTAAGTTATCAACAGTTGTTGCATTATCTGTAATTCCAAAAGAAAAGATAACTGCATCAGTTGCTAAGGCTCTTATGAAGAATTGTACTGGAAATCAGTCTATTATTCTTTATAACTGGTTCTCAAGAAATGGATTCTTAGATGTAAAGTCTATTAAGGATTTATTTAAGGACAAGATCAAAGAATCCACCACAGCAATTGATCGTATTGACACTCTTACAAAGAATGCAGATGCTGGCGATAAGAAGGAAATGTCAGCAGTTAGATCAGAAAAGAGAAAAGCAGTTGCAGGAACAAAAGATATTGGTAAGATATTCTTCCATATTGATGCTTCTGGTTCTATGCAAGCAGCTATTGATTTTGCAAAAGATAAAACTGCAATCTTTGCTGAATGTGTAGATAATCCTTCTAAGAACTTTAATTGGGGATTATTTGGAACTACTGGAAGAATGTTAAAAGTTCCAACTGATTTTACAAAAGAAGATTTTCATCAAGCTCTTTATGGAGTAAGAGCTGATATGGGAAATACTGACTGTATTGCTCTTTATGCAAAGGCAAGACAATTTGGAGCAGATATTGATGTTTATGTAACTGATCAAGGACATAATATCGGAACAATTCATAAGAGAATTTTAGAGTATCATGCTGCAAATCCTACTGTTGCAAAGCCAAAAGCTGCTGTAATTGTAGATTTCGGTAGAGGATGTTCTACATTGAAAGATAGTTTGGAAAAAGTTGAAATACCAGTTGCAATTATTAATCCAGATGCTCTTTCTGAATCTGCTCTTGTTGCTCAAAGTATTAGAGCAGCTTTAGTTGGAGAATTGGCTATAATTGAAGAAATTATGAATACTCCTCTTCCTTCTCTTCCTAAATGGTGGAATTCAGTTTCTACCAATATTAAGAAAGAGGTAGCAGAAGTAGTTTAATATAAAGAAAGAATATAGACATGAACACTACAATCATCATAATATAGTTGGTTGTAGTGTTTTTTCTTGGAGAACACAATGTATAATGCCGTAAATGCAATTGTTGATTTCTGTAATGATAATCTTAATTTTCAAAGAGAAGTATCTTGTTTTGTAACTCAAGAAGATGGGGTTATATCTATAACTTCTAATAATAGCGCAGGGGCAGTAGAGTTTGATTTTTTTACTATTTGGGAATATTTTAAAAAGAATAAGCCAAAAGAAGTATGTATGATCCATACTCATCCTAATGGTATAGATTGCATGTCTTCAACAGATAGGAATATGGTTCATGGTTGGGTTTTAGCATTAGGTATTCCAATTTTGTTTGTTATAAGGACAAATAAATATAGAACTGAATATCTATGTGAAAAAAAAGATGGTAAAGTTATAATAAATGAAATTAATGCTAAATATTCTCCACAGTCATATTTTTTAATTAATACAATTTATGGAATGTCAAAATCTAATGAATTATCACAAGAAGCAATAGATAATGTAACAAATAATATTATAGAGGCAGGAATTAAACCATTATGGGAGATAATTTAATGAAAGAATCTAAATTTATCATTTCATCGAAAATTATTATAAATCATAATAGCTCTTGGAGTGAAAAGGCATTAAAACTTTTAGCAAAAGATATTCTAACAGGCGTAAATTTAAATAAGTATTGGGATACAAGAAAAATTAGTTTTTCAACACAAATAAACAAAATCGAAAAGGCTTAAATGGGAAATAATCTAATATATGGCGTAGTATTAAATAATACTTTCTATTCTAATAGAATGGAAAGTAAAGTCCATAATATTACTAATGGTATTTATAGTATGAATATGGATGTTGATGACTTTAGATCAACATTATCCATAGCAGATATTATAGAAGCAAAAAAGTATTTTAATAAAGCCTCTACAATTAAACTTATTAAAGGATTATCTTTTCATGATGGTATAATACCTACAAATCCTATAGCTTATAAAAAGATTCCTATAAAGATAATAGATGCAACATATGATGAGTTTGAGGAAATAGAAGCAGTAAATGTAAGAGATAATTTCCACTATTTTCTACAGTCTATTCAGTCTAATAATACATATATGTTAATGGATATAAAAGAATCATTCGAGACTAAAAAAAATATAAATATTGATAACATGTCAGGAATTACTCCAGAAATGAGAATTTTATATACATTTCATTTCATAGAAAGAAAAAAGAAAGAAATGTCAGAACCTATTAATTTTATAAAGACAAGTATGACTGAAACAGGGGCAAATGTTATAAGTGTTGTTAAGAAAAATACTGGATATGAAGTTACTTGGAAATTTAAGCATACAACCATTAATACTTTATTAGATAAAGAATATAAGGTTATAGAGGCTGGATTTTGTGTTAGTGGATACGATAGAACTCAGTCTGCTAAATCTGTTGTTAATTTATTAAAAGATTATGAAGAAGAAGGCAGTCATATTCATATAACTAGGAGCGTAAGATGAAATGCGATTTAGGAGAACTTGTATCATTTGAAGGAATGATTGGGCATTGGATTTATTAATGAAGCGTAAAACCCCGACATCTTTAGTGTCGGGGATGTAAGCGACCATTTAAAGAATGTTTTGTAGATACATCGCAGTAGTCAAATTCAAGAAAAAATTTCCATCTTCCATGTCCGAACATTCTTTAACTATTAAATTAAAAACATTACCTTTGTTTTTCATTAATAAACAGTTTCTTTGTGACCCTCTAAAGACTTATCGTATCTATATTCTTGAAATCCATCACAATAATGACATACTTTTGGATAACCATCATCACTAATTGAATCGGCATATTCCATTTCTTCTAAGATCCTCATAACAGAAAAAAGATCAAACACTTTCTTCTGTTTCCCCAATAGATATTTGTTCATGGCTTAATCCTAAACCTCAATTGTAGATTGATCATGCGGCATATCAAAAGAAAATGGAACGGAATAGTTTCTGTTTTGTTCCCATTTTTCCAAAAATACACTTGCGACTTTGGGCAACTTAAACCTATTTCCTCCTAATGTCATTGCTTCTTTGTAATAATGTGAAACAAACCATCCATGAAAATCTGTTTGTTGATTTAACGCTAATGATACCGGACAATGGCAAGAACAGGTAGTTCCATCCTTTTTAACCAATTTGTTAGCAGCCATAATAATGTTCTTGTCAACTGTTATTTTTGTTTTTGTTTTTTTCATCTTACTGTCTCCTTATTTTAGTTTAACTACACTTAACCCTGTTCCTCTATATACTTCTTGATTGTTTCCATATTAGCATCGCCAGTACTACAAACAAAATATCCATCGCTCCAAAACGTATTCTCTTTCCAATAATTTTTCTTCAACTCTGTCGGATATTTCTTCCAAATTTCTATTGTTGACATTTGCTTAATTCTACTTACGATTGAAGTTGCAGAAACGTTTGGGTCAATATCAACTAACATATGAACATGGTCTTGGTCAGTTTCCATACTCTCTATTGAAAACAAACTATCTTCTTTCTTGCTAATGTCATAGATGATTTGTTTCATGTCATCATCTATTTCTCCAGTTAAAATATTCTTACGGTATTTAGTGACAAAAATTATATGTAATTTAATCATATACTTACAATGCTTTTTAGTATGGTATTCTTTGCTCATATTATACAAGATTCCTTTTGATTTTCAAGTCTAATATATAGCTAAAAAGAAAAGTGAAATATTCCTGCAAAAAAAGAAGGAATTTGTAAATATTTTTAGAACTAGTATTATATGAAAGTAAAAAAGTCATTTAAGTATAGAATCTATCCGACAAAAGAACAGGAAGTTCTTTTGGCAAAACACTTCGGAGCAAAAAGATTCGTATGGAATTATTTTCTAGACCAACGTAAAAAAGCCTACCTAGAAAATGATAAGACTTTGAACTACTATGACAATGCTGGTTCACTTACTAAACTAAAGAAAGAAGACGACTATACTTGGATTAAAGAAGTGAATTCTCAATCCGTTCAAGCATCATTAAGGGATTTAGAAGTTGCTTATACTAGATTCTTCTCTAAGCAAGGTAAATTCCCAAGATTCAAGTCAAAAAGAGATAGGCAGTCTTTTCGTATTCCTCAATCTACAGTATATGAAAACGGTAAACTAGAGATACCTAAATTCAAAACTCCCATTAAGGTAAAAGAGGATAGACCAATATCAGGAGAAATTCTTTTTTCAACAATTTCTAAATCTCCTTCTGGCAAGTATTATGTTTCTATTACATGTGAAACAGAACATATTCCATACCAAAAGAATAAAAATAGTGTTGGTATTGATTTGGGAATTAAAGATTTAGCAGTATGTTCGGATGGTAAAATCTATCCAAACATTAAGAATACCAAAAAATATTCTAAACAACTTTCTTATGAACAAAGGCAACTAAGTAAAAAACAGAAAGGTTCAAATAGTAGAAATAGGCAAAGAATCAAAGTTGCCAAGGTTCATGAGAAAATAGGAAACGGTAGAAACAATCATATTCATAACATAACCACTCAAATAGTTCGTGAAAACCAAACGATTTGTGTTGAGGACTTATCGGTATTGAATATGATGAAAAACCACAAACTAGCAAAAAGTATTTCAGATTGTTCTTGGAGTGAATTTCTAAGACAACTGAAATATAAGTCGGAATGGAATGAACGAAATCTAATAACAATAGATAAGTTTTTTCCATCAAGTAAAACCTGTAATAAATGTAAATTTGTTAATCAGGATTTGACTCTTGAAGACAGGGAATGGATATGTCCTAGTTGTGGAAGTAAGTTAAATAGAGATAAAAATGCTTCAGAAAATATTTTGGAGCAAGGTCTTTCTCGATTAAGTAATTTGAAAAACTCTGGATGTGGAATATATTCGGAGTCTAAACAAAAACGTGGGGAGGCGTTGCCAATTGAGGCGAGTCTACGAGCCACGAAACCCAAACATCTTTAGTTTTTGGGTAGTTCATCAGAAAGATTATTGCACAGATGGGATTGGAACTAGATTATTTGTGAAGAGGTTAAATTAGAGTGAAAAAATATTTTTAAAAAAGTTCTTGAAAAAAATATTTTTTCAGGTATAATAGAAGAGTCAAGAGCGAAAAGGATGAGAGATTGATTCGCTAATTTGACAAGGATTTTTGTTCTTTTATAATTTTATGGGGAAATAGCCGAAATGGAACAGGCAATAGTTACGTTTAAACTATCAAAAAGTTAGGCGATTAAAACTTAAATTAACTTAACAGTTAATTTCTTATTAGGCGCATACAAGCAAATATGTAGGTTCGAGTCCTGCTTTCCCCACGCCAATTTAAGTCAATCCCTAAATGTACACTCACAAGCATTTGGTTGTTTTGAAGGGATATAGAAGTAAGAGGAATTCTTATGGAAATATCCGCAAGTGAACATAACTTGGATAGACTGATTTTTTTTAGGTTTTTCTTAACTCCTAATTTGATACATACAAGCAATTCTTATGGCAAATAAAGTATTAATAACTTGAGTTGAGATCATTTTTTAACAATTTAACAATTTAGTAATCCCTAAGGAGACATTTACAAGCAGAAATTCAAATCCTTTTTTTGCTACCAAACATAATGTTACCAACTTGGATTACTTTTACTTTAACAATTTAACAACAATTTTCTTGATCCCTATGGAGATATTTACACGCAAAATTAGCTCACTTGGTAGAGCGACAGTTATGTAAACAGTAAGAGTGGGTTCAAATCCCACATTTAGCAACATATAATATTTCAAACTTGGATCAAGATATTTTTTATAACTAGAAACAATAATTTACCTAATCCCTATAATGATACTTACACGCAGCTCGATGGTTGAGCAATTCTCTATTAAAGAATAAGAGTGGGTTCAAATCCCACGCGTCACGAAAGTGATTCATAGTATTTTTAACTTGGATTAGGTTTTTCTTTTATATACTGTAGATACAATTAGTAATGTTTAATAACAATGAAAGTAATTCAATGAAAATAGGATACAAACTATTCAGATTAAGAAAAGATGGAACATTAGGTTCATTATTTATTAATAGGAAAATGATAATACCTGTTAATAAATGGTTAATAGCAAAATGTTATCCAACTAAAGGGTTTAAAGTAAGACCAGGATTTCATATTTGTCCAAAACCTTGTGCTCCTCATTTAAAATTAAATCTTAAAAGTGGCGAAAAAAGAATTTGGAAAAAAGTAGAAATGATTGACTATATTGAAGAAATTCGTCCAGTATCTCAAGGTGGGTTATGGTATCTTGCTAATAAAATAAGAGTAATAAACTAAGTATAAACAAAGGAGAAAAAATGAAGAGAAGTATATTAACAGTAGCAATTATGTTGTCTATTACATTTCTTGCTGGTTGTGCAGCAGTAATTGAAGATGGACAAGTTGGAGTAAGAAATTCGTTTGGTCATATTTCAAGTACGCCAATTACACCAGGTTGGGCATGGTATTTCCCATTATTCCAAGATATTGAAAAGTGGGATATTAAGACTCGAACATTAAAAGAAACTTCTGATGTTCCATCTTCAGAAGGATTAGTAAGTACTCTTGATGTTTCGTTAATCTATAATATAAGCAGTGAAGATGCTCCTCTTGTTAGAAAAACTATTGGAGAAAATTTTGAAACTGTTGTTGTAGAACCCTATTTAAGACAAACAACTAGAACTGTTGTTTCAGGATTTAAAGTAAGTGCTTTATATTCAGAAGAAGGTAGAAATAAGATGGCAGAAGAAATGAGAGAAACATTAAAGAAAGAACTTGCTTCAAGACATATCGTTGTTCAAGATGTATTACTTAGATCTGTAAAATTACCACAAGTATTTAGCCAAAGCATTGAAACTAAGCTAAAAACAGAACAAGAGTCTTTACAAAAAGAGTTTGAATTACAAAAGGCTCAAAAAGACGCAGAAATTATAATTGCGAAAGCAGAAGGAACAGCAAAGGCTAATAAGATTATAGCAGGAAGTATAACACAAGAATATTTAAGATATTTGTGGATAGATGGGATTAAAGGCGAACATAATCAAATTATCTATATTCCTACAGAAGCAGGTATTCCTATCTTAGAGGCAGGTAAAAGAGCAGAAACAAAGTTAGAAAAAGAATAATAGAAAGAAAAAATGAATAAAATCACTGATATAAAAATATTTGGTATTGGGGCTGCTGGTTCCAATACCTTTTTACATTTATTATATGCGTATCCTGCTTTAAACTATTCAGTAATAGACTTTGATACTATAGAGAATAGAAACTTTGAAGCAGGAACACAGCCTTATTCTAAAATGGATTTAAATCGTCCAAAAACTCAGGCACTTCAAAGAATAGCAACAACTCTTAAAAACAAGAAGATAGAAGCAATAAATAAGAAAATTACTTCTTCTAAAGATATTACTGCAATGGTAAAAGATCCTAAGACAACTCTTTTAATAGATTGTTTTGATAATGCAGATAGTAGAAATCTATTTACTTCATTAAAAAAGTATAATGTATTACATATTGGATTCTCTGCTACTTTATGTGGAGAAGCTGTTTGGGATGATACATTTGTACCTATGAATTCTTCTAAGGCGGATAGTGGAATTGATGTGTGTGAAAACACCATATCTCGTTCTTTTGTATTCTCATTATCTGCGTTATCCTCAATGATAATTATCAATTTTATTGAAAATGAAATTAAAGAAAACCTCTATTTTGATAAGAATATGATAATTAGAAAATTTTAATTTTTAAATAGTGCTTTGTAATATCATACACATGAAACGTTTAAGTTATTGCCATAATGTGAGGCGCAAGCTGTTGGATTTTAATTCATGCGGTTAAACCGTTTAGCCGAACCAATAGATCCATATCTCATTATACAAAAATAATTATAAATAAAGGATTTTTTCACTATTTCTTGTATAATTATATTAATGATATTAACCTATAAAATACTTCATAAAAGAGATTTTGCAACTGAATTGCAAAAAGCAATGAAAGTTGCTAACTATGCTATTAATCATAAAAATTGTAGAACTACTAAAGATGTAAAGCATATAGGTTTAAAAGCTTGCATATCTAATCAAATCTTAAAGAAATATGGAAGTAATAAAAAAATTAAATCTATTCATTCTGTAAAATTAACTATTAATGGTTATTTTGTAAAAGTAAATAAAGAAACTAAAGAAATAAACATTCCTTCTTTAAAATTAAAGCTGAATTATGCATTTCCTAATGATTTTATAAAATTAAATCAGGTAGAATTAGATAATAAATATTGTTATGTATCTGTAGAAATTAAAGAAGACAAAGAAATTATAACTAATAACTTTATAGGAGTAGATAGAAATACTACAGGTCATTGTGTTGTAATAGCTATTCCTCATACTGGTAAGGTTATAAAACTAGGTAAAAAAGCATTTCATGTACATAGAAAATATAAAAAGATTAGACAAATGTTACAAATGAAAAATGCTAAGAAAATATTAAAGAAAATTAGAAAAAGAGAATCTAATATTGTAAAAGATATTAATCATAAAATAAGTAAGAAAATAGTTCAAATTGCAAAAGATAATAATTGTAATATAAAATTAGAAGACTTATCTGGCATAAGAAAAAATAGTAAAGGAGGAAAGAATAATAAGAAAGGAAAGAATGGAGAAAGTTTTAAAAGTTCTATAAATACTTGGGAATTCTATCAATTACAAACTATGATAGAATATAAATCCAAAATATGTGGAATTAAAGTACTTTATATTGATCCTAAATATACATCTCAAAAATGTAGTAAATGTGGACTTATAGGTATTAGAAATAAAAAGAAATTCGTGTGCCAAAATTGTAAACACGTTGATCATGCGGATTCAAACGCTGCTTTCAATATAGCAATGTCTGAATCAATTAAACCAAAAGAAACAAAGAATGCAATGATCAATTATTAACAGAAAGTGATGTTAGTAAGGAGAATACTGATAACCCTCAATTAGAAACCCAATTGAACGAGTGCGAAAGCATGAGTACAATTGCTTAACTAAAAATCTACTGGATTTTAATCCATGTAGAGTGTCACAAACATTTCATAATAAGGAGATTTTAATGATAACAGATCAGCAATATAAAGATGCAGTTCTACAAAAAACAGAAGCAGATAAAATAATAAAAGAGTATTTTGAACAGAAAGATAAAAGCTTTGAAGAAAGATGGAAGCGTTTTGATAGAAATATAGAATTTTTTAAAGATGAAGATTTAATTTATTCGGCATTTGTATGTTGTAAAAAATGTGGGTCAGGAATGGCCTATCCTAAAGACTGTGGACCATTTCATCAATGGACTTGTTCAAATGTTCTAAAGGGAATTGGTACTGATAATGGACATGAAATTTTGCCTTTTAGTATGTATGATGTTTTATCTGAAAATCAACCAAGTGCTTACGGCGCAACAACTAGAAAAAAATAATATGGCTAAAAAAACCAATAGATTTTCTTATTCTAAGAGTTGGTACAAAAAGAATGCTGAATTAGAAGGAGGTCTTGAAGTTGGAGCCGGATTTCCTCCTAAAAGGCTTTTTCTTCCTAACTGTGATGTCTGTAAAAATCCCCAAACTGAATTAGGAGCAATATTGTATTCTCCTCCTGATAAAAATAATATGTGTAAAAAGATTCATGTTTGTGTAAAATGTTATAATCTTTTATTAAAATTATTAGGAGAACAACTATGAGCGAAAGATGTGATAACTGCTATGGTAAAGGATATTGGGAGAATGGACATAACGGAGATCCAGAACATTGTTGTGAATGTCACGGAAAAGGATTTTTCCCAGATGGTTATTATGTATGGAAAAGAGAAAGAGATCTTAAATATAGTAGAATTTTTGATAAATTAAAAGAAGAAGCAAGAGAAAAAGCTAATATGGAAATAAAAGAATGGGAAAAGAGTCATCCAAGACCTAAGGAATAAGCATGAAAAAGATAATTTTAATAATAGTTGTTTGTTTGAGTACTATAATTGTTCAGGCTCAGAGTAATAATATAGGAAATTATTTAAATTTTACAAATCTTGTCGTAGGGGTTTTTAAGGATACATCTGATTCTGTAGATTATGCTAAATGTTATCCTACCTCAATAGAAGTATATTTTGCTCCTAATGAACAATGTGAAAATAAAATAGTTAGTTTATTAGACTCTTCTACAAATTCAATTTATATTCAGGCTTATGTTTTATCTTCTAAGCCTATATTAGTTGCAATTACAAATGCGCAAAGTAGAGGGGTTAATATAGAAATAATTTTAGATAAAAAGATGTGGGATGTTTCAGCATCTTGGTGGTTAATACAAAATAATATAAAGGTTAGGGCAGATAATAAACATGCAATAGCTCATAATAAAGTTATGATAATAGATAGTAATACTGTTATTACTGGCTCATATAATTACACACATAATGCTCAATATAATAATGCTGAAAATTTAGCTATTATAAGTAGTAATAAGTCTATTTCTGATAGATATATGAATAATTATCTTTTACATCAATCGCATAGCCCACTTTGGACTAATGGCATTCCATCAAATGTAGTTATAAAAGTAGTGAAATAACTCACTAAAATATTTTTAAAAATTTCTATTGAAACGGTAGAGGAATATGGTATAATATAAAAGAATAAAGAAACAGAAAGGATTTTTAGAAAATGAGATTAGTAAAAACAGTAAAGGTAACAAAAACTGTTGTCACAAAAAAGACAACTGGTAATTGCTCTTTTATTGTTTAAGTAGAATTTAAAAAAGATAATAAGAGAGCCGATTACCAAAAAGGTAGTCGGTTTTTTGTTTCTTAATGGGGAAGACTTTAAAAAGGTTTTTAGGAGGTTTTATTAAAAGATGATGATAACGCTACTGTTATTTTTCAATATCCATTTCAAAGATATATATATGTGATTTTTATGATACCGAATACAATGTTATATATCAAATAAATGGAGATTATTGGCACGCGAATCCATTATTATATGATCATAATAATTTGACGAAAGTTCAAAAAAATAATGTGCATCACGACAAAAACAGAAAAATATATATTGAGGGGAAAGGTATTAAAATAATTGATATTTGGGAGAGTGAAATATATTGGAACAAAGATTTTGTTAAGAATAAGATAAGGGAAGTGAGGAAGCAGGGGAATCCGTCTGTCCTACACACAGAACTTGCTGGGATCGTTACCCAGACTTCCCACCAGAATGATGAAGAATGGAATAAAAAAGTTAAAGATATGTGGTTTAAAAAGAATAAAAATTCAGTTTCTATTGGGACAAGAGATAAAGATGGTAAATTTGTTAAAAGAGAGAAAAAGATATATAAATTAATATGTAATAATCCAAATTGCAAAAATGAGTTTGCATCCAAGTTTAAAGATCAAAAGTATTGTTGTGCGAAATGTAATAGTATTTCTCAAAGAAAAGTTGTAAGACCGACTAAAGACGAGTTAGAAAAAGAGATTAGCATTATGCCAATGACGCTAATTGGTAAAAAATATGGTGTCAGTGATAATACTGTTAAAAAATGGTGCAAATCTTATGGTATAGTTTTAGGAAACAGAAGAGGGTATTGGCAAAAAGTTGAAGCTAATAAGGACAATTTATAGGAGAAGGAAAAATAGGCGAATAACATAATGGCTAATGTAATGGTTCGACACGCCATTTATCAGAGTTCGATTCTCTGTTTGCCTACCAAAATTTAATAATTTATTGGGGTGTTTCCGAGTTGGTCGAAGGGAACGGGCTTTTAACCCGTATGAAGTAATGCTTCGCATCGCAGGTTCAAATCCTGTCGCCCCAACCATTTTAAAAATTGAATAGTTTATGCTAGTGTGATCCAACTGAACGGATGTCCGACTCTTAATCGGAGACTTTAATAGGTCAATGCAGGTTTAAGTCCTGTCACTAGCACCAATTTATGCTGGCATGGCAGAAGTGGCTATGCACCTCACTTGTAATGAGGACTATGTGGATTCGATTTCCACTGCCAGCTCCATTTTTAGTATTTTTATGCCACGTTATATCAATTGGCAGATAAGGTGATCAGTAATCATCAGGTTGTGGATTCGACTTCCTCACGTGGCTCCAATTTTGCTATAGTAACATCAATTGAATAATATATCTGATTCGTACTCAGAATTTTATTTTTTTCACCTTCATTATAAGTTAAAACATTCCATTTTTCTTTCATACTAGCTTGTTTAACTGTTTTCTGTCCTTCAAAATGTTCTTGGCTTGGATGAGAATCTATAAAAATTGCTAATTTTTTATTTATTTTGCCATCATATTCTCTATCATGCCATCTTGGAATTAATTCTTCAAATTTTAAATATGTTTTATAAAAACAAGAAGGATCTGCAAAGATAAGATAGTCTAAAGTATGACCTATTGCGACTATATAATGCCCATCTTCCAATGAGGTATTTAAATCTCTACCTTCATAATAGGCTTGAAGTTCTATAATTACTGGTCTATTATCATCAATTGCTGCTTTAATTTCTTCAAGAGATGGATTTTTCTTTATAGAGGCTTCTACTTTAAAATTTGCTAATAATTCTACGATTGATTCAGGGCACAATCCAGCATCTCCTTCTTCTTTAGTTTCTATATTTTTTTCTAATTCTCCAACTGGTTCTTTTATATTAAAATATTGTAAAATCATAGAGATACAAGTTTGACCACATACTCCTCTTCTATATTGTTGTACTCTTGGGAAATCTAATACTTTTCTTCTTGTTTCAAAAATATTATGTCTTCTTGCTCTCATTTCATATTCATTGGCTTTATCATGAGCATCAGCATATTTAAATCCATGTTCTACCATAAAATATCTTTCTACGAGTTCATGTAAGCAAATATAGGGGATAGAGTTAACATCTTCATTTGCATCAAGCCAAATTTGATTTTCTGGCATAAATTTAGCAACTTCTCCATTTTTTTTACCATAAACTGCGTCATTACCGCCTTCTACGAAGTCAGGGAAGCCCTTTTTAATATCCTTGACAATATCACCATTTACAAAGAAGATGCCTTCTGTGTCACATTGGCCTATTTTTAGAATTCTTAAAGAGTTATAATCTCTGACCTTTTCTAAAGAATCTTCCAATCCTGGTTTATTCCAAAATGTGAAAATAGACCTAAGAATACACTCTAATTTTTCTGGTGATAAAGTTTTCATACTTATTATTTATTTCCTATTTTTTTCTTTCAAATCCTTTGTATAATATAAAAAACCGCTTAGGAAAATTTTGGAGGGAAGATTTATGAAGCTTATTCAGTTGATAAAGATGGCTAAAAAAGATAATTTTGATGAAATGGAAAAATGGTTTGAAAAAAGAACAAAAAATCATATTGCCCTTGTTCAAAAATATTGTCAAATGATTAAAGAATATGGAGAGGGCGAATTTGATGATATAATAGAAAGAGGAAAGGTTCATGATCAAAGTAAGTTTGAGGAACCAGAAAGAACTCCATATATTTATCTTACATGGAATTATAAATGTAAGGCAGATGGAAAGAAATGGAAATATCCAGAAGGAATGGAAGATAAGACTAATGAAGCAACAGAGCATCATATAAAAAATAAAAATAATAGTCATCATCCAGAATGTCATTGTGATAAAGAAACTGATCTTATTAATAAAGAAAATAGAGATAAACCGCCAGAAAAAATAA
>Ga0316230_1001697_pt1 | contig 21634 bp, 18 predicted proteins | sample TBH18025metaG_FD_206004 | JGI IMG/M metagenome (GOLD analysis project Ga0316230, IMG submission 206004) | Freshwater microbial communities from Trout Bog Lake, Wisconsin, USA - TBH18025 | ecosystem: Environmental > Aquatic > Freshwater > Lake > Hypolimnion/Profundal zone | place: USA: Wisconsin...
TGTCTGTGGAGGATTTGCGGACGGGGGTTCGATTCCCCCCAGCTCCACCATTTTAGTGTTTCAAGTAGTCTCATTAAGTATCAAAAGCCTAGTAAATTCAACCTTCTAGGCTTTTTTTACGTCTATTGAAGTTCTATAACGTATCGTGATATACCCCAATTTAATGCCCTAAGTTTATTGAACAGCGAACCTAAGTTATGCAAAGATAGGTTGATTTATCTTAATAAACTAAAGAATTTGTCACAATTTAATATTGCATAAAGCTGTTCGCTTAAAATCAATAGGTTGGAATTCTAAATAATGGAATTAAACGATAAAGTACTGCTGCTTGATAAAGCCTTTACGGTACCGTGCGGCGAGATCTCAGCGTTCAAGAAGGGTGTCTAGAAATTAAAAAGGGAGCCAAGGGCTCCCTTTTTAATGAGGTTAATTATTAAAAAAATTAATTAACAGCATCTTTCAATGTTTTGCCTGCTGAAAAACCAGGTGCTTTACGTGCGGCGATTTTTAATTCAGCGCCAGTACGTGGGTTGCGGCCAGTACGTGCAGCACGTTGTGTAACTTTAAATGTACCAAAACCTACTAATGTAACTGCCTCGCCTTTTTTAAGCGCATTAGTAATTGCTGCTGTAGTTGCATCAATAGCACGACCTGCATCAGCTTTTGTTAGACCGGCACTAGCTGCAATTGCGTCAATTAATTCAGATTTATTCATGTTTTAACCCCTTTATTTATGTGTTTATCATAACCGCGTTGCTACTTTGCTTGCATTTAAACCAACTGTCAATTGGTTTGATGCTGTAAATGTAAAAAAATGTTACTTTTAATGCGGCTACCGCCTTTATCTGGCAGTCACTATACATTTAAGCCGTATTTAAGATGATTGGGGATGATTTAAATAGTGATTAATTACGTAGCTAAACACTTACTTTTCGACAAAAGCCCTCTCAATAACGTAGTCACCAGGATCACCGATTCGGGGGGATACAATAAACCCTCTACTATCGAGTAGATTCTCTGTGTCTTTAAGCATTTGAGGGCTTCCACAAATCATCGCTCTATCAATTTCAGGATTGAGTGGTGGTAGACCAATATCTTCAAATAGCTTGCCTGAGTTGATTAGGTCAGTGAGACGGCCTTGATTGCGAAACGGCTCACGAGTAACAGTAGGGTAGTAAATAAGTTTTTGCTTGACTTCTTCACCGAAGAATTCGTTATTAGGCAATACATTTTCAATAAAATCTGCATAGGCCAGCTCACTGTTATAGCGTACACCATGAATTAACACTATTTTTTCAAATCTGTCATACACTTCAATATCTTGAATTAAGCTTATAAACGGTGCTAGTCCAGTACCTGTGCTAAGTAAGTATAAATTTTTTGCAGGCTTTAAATCAGCAAGCACCAAGGTTCCGGTTGGCTTGCGGCTGACTAATAAATCATCACCTACCTTTAAGTGTTGTAGACGAGAGGTCAGTGGACCGTTAGGCACTTTAATGCTGAAGAATTCTAGATGTTCTTCGTAGTTAGGGCTGGCAATGCTGTAGGCGCGAGTTAGCGGCCTTCCATCCACTTCTAGACCTATCATTACGAATTGACCATTTTCAAAGCGTAAACCAGGATCACGTGTGGTTTTAAAGCTAAATAGACTGTCGTTCCAGTGGTGGACGCTAAGGACTGTTTCAGTTGAGTATTTTTTCATATTGATTTTCTATTAATTATTTAATTGATGCTGTGATCGCTGGGATGGCGGTGAAAAGATCAGCGACTAGGCCATAGTCTGCTACTTTGAAAATGGGAGCCTCTGGATCCTGGTTGATTGCTACCACAATACGGCTGTCTTTCATGCCATAGGTATGTTGCACAGCACCAGATATACCAACGGCAAAATAAAGCTCAGGGGCAACCACCACACCTGTTTGACCTACCTGTAGCTCATTTGGTGCATAACCAGCATCGACAGCGGCTCTGGTGGCACCAAGGGCAGCACCAAGCTTTGCGGCCAAGGGTGATAGAACTTGTTCAAAACACTCTGCACTACCTAGAGATCTCCCACCGGATACAACTACTTTTGCGGAACCCAAGGCGGGTCGACTAGATTGAACATGGTTAGCTGATACCCATCGTGTGCGATTGAAGGCATTGGGGACTGAGATACTTATAATTTCTGATGCGCCACCTTGTGAGCTTGCAGCAACAAAATGACTGCTATGCAAAGTTAGCACTTGGATTGCATCTTGGCTTTGGATGTGGGTGAGAATATTGCCTGCATAAATTGAGCGTACGTAAGTGTTTTCAGTTTTGATTTCTAGTACATCTGAAATCATAGCAACATCTAAGAGCGCGGCAACGCGAGGTAAGGTGTTACGACTAAACGAGCTATGCGCGGCTAATATAACTTGATAGCCTTCACTGATGCTGACGATTAATTTGGCGAGATCTTCAGCCAACAGGGATGCTAGGTGGGGCGCTTCAGCTTTAATGATCTTGGTTACACCCTTTACCGAAGTTAAGCTTTTTATGATGCTATCAGTGTTGTTGCCGGCAACCAACACATGCACTGGCGCCTGCCAAAACTGTGCAGCAGTGATTGCTTGCAATGTGGCAGGATTTAATTGTGTGCCATTGTGCTCGGCAAGTAAAAGTACGCTCATAGATTAATTCCTTCGTTGTCACGTAATTGGCTTAGTAACTGCTCTACGCTAGATACCATCATGCCAGGCTTTCTTGGCGCGGGCTCTGTCATTTTAAGTAACTTTAAACGTGAAACCATATCTACTCCTAAATCTGTAGCGGCAATACTTGTGATAGGTTTCTTTCGAGCCATCATTAAGTTGGGTAGCTTAACAAATCGAGGGTTATTAAGTCGCAAGTCGGCAGTAACCACAGCAGGTAAGTTTAGCGCTATTGTTTCAGTGCCACCATCAACTTCACGTGTCACAACCAGTTCACTATTTTCAAGGTGTAAATTAGATGCAAAAGTGGCTTGGGGGTAATCTAATAGCGCGGCAAGCATTTGTCCAGCTTGACCTGCATCATCATCAATCGCCTGTTTGCCAAGAAGAATTAAATCAGGTTTTTCTTGTGCGACGATTGCTTGCAGAAGCTTGGCAACAGCTAATGGTTGTAACTTAGTCTCAGTTTCCACTAAAATAGCACGATCGACTCCCATGGCAAGTGCATGTCGTAGCACATCTTGATTAACGCTACCACCAATTGATACGGCAATAATTTCAGTGGCTTTACCTTGTTCTTTTAGTTTTAGTGCGGCTTCAATAGCATTTTCATCAAAAGGATTAATGCCCATTTTTACACCGTTAATCGCAACGTCTGATCCATCAGCGTTTATACGCACTTTGACGTTGTAATCCACCACACGTTTAATCGCAACTACTATTTTCATTGGAGTTTCCTTTACAATTGCCACGCATTATATAGACACGTATAATATTTGTTAAATGAATTATAATGATGATATATATCTATAAAACAGATTAATAATACAAAGTAAATTGATGAAATATACTTTACGGCAACTTGAAATTTTTGTGGCGGTGAGTCGGGAGCAGAGTGTATCGCGTGCTGCCGATGCTTTGTCTTTGTCTCAATCCGCAACCAGTGCGGCACTTGGGGAGTTTGAGCGTCAATTTAACTTGCAGGTATTCGATCGTATCGGCAAAACTTTGCGCATCAATGAAACTGGACAGCAACTATTGCCAAGAGCAGTGGAGTTGCTTGACCGTGCCCATGAAATTGAAGCGCTATTGCAAGGTCATGCTGGTTTTGGGCATATGAAAATAGGGGCAACCTTAACAGTGGGCAATTACTTGGCTACTATTATTGTGGCTCATTTTTTACATAAACATCCGAAAAGTCGAATCCAACTGCAAGTGCATAATACCAGCACTATTGTGCAAAAAATTGCTAATTATGAGTTGGATCTAGGCCTAATTGAAGGCGACTGTTACCATGCTGATTTAGAAGTTCAGCCTTGGATTGCAGATGAACTGGTCGTATTCGTGGCACCAAGCCATCCTTTAGCAAAGCTTAAGCAAGTAAGTATTGATCAGTTATTGGCACATGCTTGGATTTTGCGCGAAAAAGGCTCAGGAACAAGAGAAACTTTTGATCGCGCCTTTCATAATTACCATGCGAGACTCAGTATTAGTTTGGAACTTGAGCATACTGAGGCAATCAAACGCGCAGTCGAATCTGGTTTAGGCATAGGTTGTATTTCGCGTTTGGCGCTTAAGGATGCCTTTAAACGTGGCAGTCTTGTGGCTCTTCACACACCGCAATTAGATTTAAGTCGATTTTTTTACATACTTTGGCATAAACAGAAATACCAAACTACTGGTATGAGAGAGTTTATTACACTTTGCAAGCAGATGACTGCTGGTGTAATGCGAAGTGATTTAGTTAATCTTCCAGAAATTGAATAAAGGACGAGCATGCAACGCGATGTAATGCATTATGATATTTTGGTAGTTGGCGCAGGCCCAGCTGGCCTTTCTGCAGCAATACGTTTAAAACAAATGGCGTTAGAATCTGGTCGCGAAATTAGTGTTTGTGTGTTGGAGAAAGCTGCAGCTGTTGGGGCGCATATTATTTCTGGAGCTGTATTTGACCCAATTGCCCTACAAGAACTCATTCCCGATTGGCGTTCACTTGGTGCGCCGCTTCATACGCCCGTTAATCAAGACCGATTTACAATACTGGGTAAATCGAATGCCTTGAATGTTCCGCACTGGCTGTTACCTCCATTAATGAGTAATGCTGGTAATTATATTATTAGTTTGGGCGATCTCTGTCAGTGGTTGTCCGAGCAGGCGGAAGCTTTAGGTGTGGAAATTTATGCGGGATTTTCTGCACAGACCGGAATTTACAACGAGCAGCAACAATTAGTGGGTGTAGTCACAGGCGATATGGGTTGTGATGTTAACGGTGAGCCTGGACCACAATACACGGCAGGCATTGAAATTAGAGCTGAGTATACGCTCATTGCTGAAGGCGCAAGAGGCTCACTGACCCGTGAACTGGAACAAAATTTAAATTTACGCGAGCATGCGTCACCTCAAAAATATGGATTGGGTTTTAAAGAGATTTGGCGCATTTCTAAGGCGCAGCACCAACCTGGTTTGGTGCAACATAGCCTAGGTTGGCCTCTTATTGACAATACAGGGGGAGGCTCTTTTGTTTACCATTATGGTGAGCAATTGGTGTCTGTTGGTTTTGTGGTGCATTTGGATTATGCCAATCCACATCTGTCACCATTTGATGAATTCCAACGATTTAAAACTCATCCGACAATGCAGGCCTTGCTTAAAAATGGGGAGCGATTAAGCTATGGTGCTCGTGCAATTAGTGAAGGTGGGATACAAGCTTGGCCTGAGTTGATTTTTCCAGGAGGTGCTTTCATTGGATGCAGCGCTGGTATGGTGAATGTGCCACGTATTAAGGGTAGTCATAATGCAATGAAGTCTGGCATGCTGGCAGCTGAAGCTGCCTTTTCTGCATTGGGTGTCGTTAGCGAGCATAAATTATTGCAGGATTATCCAACAACCTTAAGAGCCTCATGGTTATGGCAAGATTTATATGCCGTTAGAAATGTTAAGCCGATGCTTTCAAAATTTGGTACTTGGGGTGGAATGTTGCTAGCAGGAATTGAGATGTGGTTGGTCGCAGCTAAATTACGTTTTCCATGGACTTTACAACACAAATTAGCCGATCATGAATGTACGCGACTTGCCAAAGATATGCCTAAGATTAACTATCCTAAGCCTGATGGTGTATACAGTTTTGATAAATTGAACTCTATTAGTTTAAGTAATATTGCACATGAAGCGAATCAACCATGTCATTTGAAGTTACTAGATCCTAGCACTCCAATAAGCATTAACTTACCTTTGTATGATGCGCCAGAGCAACGATACTGTCCTGCAGGTGTTTATGAAATTGTAAAAGTGGCAGGCTTTCCCGCGCTCCAAATTAATGCTCAGAATTGTATTCATTGCAAAACATGTGATATTAAAGATGTAACGCAAAATATTGTATGGGTGCCTCCTGAGGGTGGAAGCGGGCCAGCCTACACAAGTATGTAGAGTTTAACTTCTAGAGTAGGACTTGTCGTGTTTCTTCCATAAAACGATGGATGCCTGCTTCAATTTTTACATTGATCATTACTTCTGGCGCTTTGCCTTTAGGGCATAGCAAGCGAGGTGTGGTTCCAAATAATCGACAGATCAGTGGGCGCTCATCGTAAACTTGGCAGCCATGCTCACCAAGATAAACGCAGTTGTATTGGTCAAGCGCTGCTTCGTGATCCGCTTCTGTTTTTTGTGGGAGTCTGGAAACTTCTTCAGGGGTTGCAGTGACTGGTCCGCAACAGTCATGACAACCTGGTTCGCAGGTAAAACTAGGAATACGTTGCCTAAAAAAACGAATTACTTGGCTATTATTTAACGCGAGGTGTGTTTTGTTGGCTAGATCCATGAAATATTCTAGCATGCAATTAAATTAGTCACTGGAAGGCAATGCAGAACGCATTCACTTTCTAATTACTCCATCCGGCTAAATTGTTGCTCCACTTCAGCAATTTCTTCAAGAACACCTTGATAGCCCACTTGAATATGGTTTGGTAGATCAATATCTCCAAGCATCACACCCAAAGTTTCGGTCAAGCTATATAAAAGTCCCTTAGCAACGCCTTTAGCAACTCTTCCTGAAGCAACTCCTTCTTCTATATATTTAACAGCACCTATTAATTCTTTTGGATCTAATTTTGTTGAATATTTTGGCTGCATAGTTAAAGTCTTCCAATACCAATTAAATGTTAGTGATTAAGTATGCTTTAACTTGTAATCATTGATGTTGTTCTGCATCAAACAAAATCATTTTAGATGCTCATTGCATCCTGATTGGTTAATCTTTCATGGATGCTGTCGCGCGATACTGTCCTTGGAACGCAAGCATCCAAGCTGGATACTCAGTAGGTAAAGTGCTTACTTCATCTAATAGTTTGATGTCGTCTTCTGACAAGACTAACTTACTCGCGGCAATATTTTCCTTTAATTGTCCGAGTGACCTTGCGCCAATAATGATACTTGAAACAGGTTTCTTAGATAGAATCCACGCTAGAGCTACTTGAGCAATTGAAGATTCATAGGCTTTGGCAATAGGAGCCATCATATCAATACATGCAAAAGCTTTTTCTTTATTAATTGGTGGGAAATCAAAGCTAGAGCGTCTTGCTCCTTCTGGATTTAGTGTATTACGGTTAAATTTTCCAGATAAATAACCACCAGCCAATGGACTCCAAATCATCAAGCCCAATTTTTGATCTTCAACTAAGGGGAATATTTCACGCTCTAAATCCCTACCTGCAATAGAATAATATGACTGTACGCTCGCGAATTCAGAGTAACCTTTTAGGCGAGAGACACTTAAGGCTTTCATGATTTGCCAAGCTGCCATATTACAAAGGCCGATATAACGAATTTTCCCCATTCTCACCAAATCATTGAGCGCTGAAAGAGACTCTTCAAAAGGTGTTAGTGGATCGAAGGCATGAACCTGATATAAATCAATATGATCTAGCTGAAGTCGCTTTAAACTAGCATCGACTTCATTAAAAATATGAAAACGAGATTGCCCTCTGCCATTTGGAGTCTGATCCATAATGCCTGTTGATTTAGTTGCAATTACTATTTCATTGCGAGGTAATCCACATTCTTTTATAGATTGCCCTAGAAGTAACTCAGATTCACCTAAAGAATAAACATTAGCAGTGTCAAAAAAATTAATCCCACTATTAAAAGATTCTTTAACTATTTCATTGACTGTAGTTTGCTGCAAGCCGCCCATGACTTTCCAATGGCCTTGAGCACCGAATGTCATCGTCCCTAAACACATCTCTGAAACATAGAGACCTGTATTACCAAATAAACGATATTTCATAAAAAATCCTAATCAGAAGTTAACAGAATTAGATTGTTATTTTAAAATCAATCACACAATTTTATTTACTCTAGGGCAATACAAGCTGCAATAACTTTTTTTATTTCACCAAGAAATAGGGTGGTTACCCATTTGAATCAAAGCGTTATTACATAAGCTAAAAGGCTTGCTACCAAAAAAGCCACGATAACTAGAGAGTGGTGATGGATGAGCAGATTCAATCACAATATGCTGTGGTGCAATTAATGATTTATATTTTTGGGCATCTGCACCCCACAAAATAAATACCAATGGTCGCATTTGGCTACCTAAATACCCTAGTAGCATGGATGAAAATGGTGCCCATTTTTTTTTGTGCGCACCTGCAATGCCGCCTTTAGTAGTTAAAGACACATTTAATAATAATACGCCTTGGTTACACCAGTGACTGAGATTGCCGCTGGTCAATATGCTTTTACCAATATCTGAGTGTAGCTCAGTTAAAATGTTTTTAAGGGAGGGTGGCGGGCTGATACCCTCTGGCACAGAGAATGCTAAACCATGTGCCTGTTGTATGCCTCTATCCTCTCCATGGTAAGGGTCCTGACCTAAAATAACGACATTCACTTGCTGAGGACTAACGTAGCGTAATGCTTGGTACCAAAGACCACGTTTAGGTCTTATATCCACTTCGTTCTTTAATTTCTCAGATACTGCATTAGCGATGACTTGTAAGTTTGGAACGGCTTTTGTCCAGCTATCGGGTATTTTTTCTTCCATATTTATTAAACGTCTATTTTGATGATATTGCGTCCAATTGTTCCCATCGTGCAAGTAAGGCTTCTAGTGAAGTTTCGATAACAATTAATCGTGCCTGTAGTTTTTTTACTTGGTCACTCTTTGCTGTATCATCGGATTGGTAAAGACTACTATCCGCCAATTGACTATTGATATCCTTTTGCTCCGTTTCTAACTCCTCAATTTGGGGCGGTATACTATCTAGTTCTTTCTGTTCTTTAAAGTTGAGTTTGGTGCTCGTTTTAACTTGTGTTGTACTAGTTTTAGTTTTACTGATTTGATTCGCATCGGCCGCGCGCTTATCTGAATTGCGGGTGTCTTGCAGTCGTTGCTGAGTGTAGCGATTCCAGTCATCATATCCGCCGCCAAACTCAGTTAGGACACCATTACCTTCAAAAGCAATGACCTGTGTCACTGTATTCTCTAGGAACGCTCTATCGTGGCTGACTAAGAATAGTGTACCTGCAAATTCCTGTAGCAAACTTTCTAGCAACTCTAAAGTATCAATATCAAGATCGTTGGTAGGCTCATCAAGCACTAATACGTTGGCTGGGCGAGCAAATAAGCGCGCTAATAACAGTCGATTACGCTCGCCACCAGATAAGGATTTGACTGGTGAACGTGATCGTTGTGGTGGGAATAAAAAATCCTCCAAATAACTGATCACATGCTTGCGTTCATTACCGATTTCTACAAAGTCAGAACCTGGACTGATGGTGTCCACTAATGTAGCTTCTTCATCTAATTGCTCGCGCATTTGGTCAAAATAAGCCACGTTAATTTTAGTGCCCCGTTGAATATCGCCGCTATCCGCTTCAATATCACCCAATATGAGTTTAAGTAGCGTGGTTTTTCCGATACCATTTGGACCAAGTAAACCAATTTTATCACCTCGCAAAATACGTGTGCTGAAGCCATTAATGAGTGTTCTATCACCGTAGGCTTTGACTACATTATCCAACTCAGCGACCAGTTTCCCGCTGCGCTCACCACTATCTAAATTCAGTTTAACGCTACCTTGACGTTCGCGACGCGCTGCGCGGTCTAAGCGGAGCGCTTCTAGGCGGCGAACACGACCTTCGTTCCTAGTCCGGCGTGCTTTAATACCTTGGCGAATCCATACTTCTTCTTGTGCTAAAAACTTGTCGAACTTAGCTGCGTGTGTTTCTTCGACTGCCGCTAATTCTTCTTTCTTAATTTGATAGGCACTAAAATTGCCAACAAAGTCAGTCAATATGCCTCTGTCAAGTTCTGTAATACGGGTGGCTAATTTATCCAGGAAGCGACGGTCATGGGTGATGAAAAGTATGCAACCATTAAAACCTAGTAACATGTCTTCTAGCCATTCAATCGCACTTAAATCCAAATGATTGGTGGGCTCATCTAATAACAGAACTTCAGGTTCGGCAACCAAAGCGCGGCCCAAAGCAACGCGTTTGCGCCATCCGCCAGATAATGTAGATACCAATGCATCAGCGTCTAATTTTAGACGGCTTAATACAGTTTCTACCCTCGATTGAGCAGCCCAACCATTTTGCGTATCTAAATCATGTTGCAAAGTCTGCATCTTTTCCATTAGGGCATCAATGTCGGCATCCATCATGCCCATATCATGTGTTACCTGGTGGTAGTCAATAATTGTTTGCTGTAATGACCCCAGACCTTCGGCGACTGCTTCAAATACAGTATGGCTGGTATCTAGTTCTGGTTCTTGTGGAACATAGACTACCCGAGCGTTTGGAGCCCTCCACACACTACCTTCATCTAATTTAATCACGCCAGCAATGGCTTTTAATAAGCTGGATTTACCTGCGCCATTACGGCCAATTAAACCAACACGTTCTCCGGCATCTAGCTGAAAAGAAGCGTGATCGAGTAGTGCGTGATGACCAAAAGCTAGGGAGGCGTTATCTAGGGTAATGTATGGCATATTTTCGTCTTGATTAAATTGTTTTAAGTAACTGCTCTTTTATTGCTTATTGGCTAACATGGCTTTGATATTCGCCATCTTAGACTTACCAAAATCTTTACTAATTTCAGGATCATTAAATGGGTTACCAAAATGTCGAACGTCATCTTTGGGTAGTTCTGAAATAAACCGACTGGGTTCACACATTTGCATTTCACCAGCGCGCTTGCGCTTCTTGCACCAAGAAATATTCAAAGTCTTTTGTGCGCGGGTAATGCCCACATACATCAGGCGGCGCTCTTCTTCGATTTGGTCATTGTCGATGCTTTCGCGATGCGGCAAGATACCTTCTTCACAACCGATTAAAAATACGTGGCCGAATTCTAGGCCTTTAGCTGCATGTAAGGTAGATAATTTTACAGCATCGGGTTCCCCATCTTCACGGCCTTCGAGCATGCTCATTAACGACACCATCTGGGTCAATTCAAGTAGATTTTTACCTTCAGACTCATGTCCAAAATCAGTATTGGCTTCGCCTTTTTTAGTTAGCCAACCTACAAATTCTAGCACATTAGCCCATTTACTTTCAGCAGCCCGAGGTTCATCAGAGTCATACAAAAAGGATTCATATTGAATGCTTGTAAGTAAATCATTCAAGACTTCTCCTGCAGGATCATGCACAGCACGATATTGTAGCTTATTGATGTATTGGCAAAAGTTAAGTAGGTCTTCTAGTTGCTTATTGCCAATATCGGATTGAAAATCACCCTCAAATGAAGCGGAAAATAATGAAATTTTATGTGTGCTGGCAAACTCACCAAGTCTTTCTAAAGTGGTATTACCAATCCCTTTTTTAGGGGTTGTTGCAGCTCTAATAAAGGCGGGATCGTCATCCTCGTTTGCAATTAAGCGTAAATAGCTAATGAGGTCTTTAATTTCTGTTTTGTCAAAAAAAGATTTTCCACCAGAAACAGTATACGGAATCTTATGATTGCGTAATTGTTGCTCAAAGATTCTAGCTTGATGGTTGCCACGATAGAGGACTGCGTAATCAAGAAACTTAGTTCTATTCTCAAATTTATGTGCTTGCAACTTCATAATGACAGACTCAGCTTCAGCTTCTTCGCTCATGGCAGCTGAAACCTGGATTAATTCACCAGTACCAAGATCGCTCCATAGTTTTTTCTCAAAAAGTTTTGGATTATTGCTAATCACATGGTTAGCCGCGCGCAATATACGTACAGTAGAACGATAGTTCTGTTCTAGTTTGATTACCTTAAGTCTGCTGAAGTCGTTAGTAAGCTGATGTAAATTTTCCACGTCTGCGCCACGCCAACCATAGATTGCCTGATCGTCGTCACCCACCGCGGTAAATTGGCCACGCACACCCGTCAGCATTTTAATCAGTTTATACTGGCAAGCATTGGTATCTTGATATTCATCTACCAGCAAATACTGTAACTTCCGTTGCCATTTATTAAGTGCAACTTCATGTTGTTCAAATAACTCTACTGGCAGCTTGATTAGATCATCAAAATCCACTGCTTGATAGGCACGCAAGGTTTGTTGGTAAAGGCCATAGACCTTCGCCGCAGCATGTGTCAGCTCTTCATCGGCCTTTGCTTTAGCTTGCTCTGCGTTGATAAAAGCACTTTTCCAGGAGGATATTTGCCATTGTGTTTTTCGTAACAACTGTTTATCAGTCGTCACTAAAATATCAGCAATGATCTTAAAAGTGTCGGATGAATCTAGTATAGAAAACTGTGGCTTGTAGCCGAGAAGCGTTGCTTCTGCGCGTAACATTTGCAGGCCGAGAGAATGGAAAGTTGCAATAGTTAGTCCCTTAATGCTTGTGCCTTGCATCAATTTACCAACGCGCTCCTGCATTTCACGAGCGGCTTTATTAGTAAAGGTTATTGCCGCAATTTCTTTAGGAGAGTAACCCGCTTCTTTAATCAAGTAGTTAATTTTTTGCGTAATGACTCTAGTTTTTCCGCTACCAGCTCCGGCAAGAACCAACAAAGGCCCATCTAGATACTTCACGGCCTCGCGCTGTGGTACGTTTAAAGAATTCAGCATGCGTTATTGTCAGAAGAGATAGTTTTGTTGGTCATTAAGAGGTTTAGCGTCTGAAACTTTACTAAAAACACGAGAACGAGAGTTTAGCGTTTACAGCCCTAACTAGCTATTAGAATCTAGCCTTAAAAGGTAGCCGAATTCAATTGGCACAAATCACAATAAGCGCCATAATTCACTCGTCAAATTATGGCATTAGTTTAAATAAGGAAAGCTCATGAGATCAACCCGCGCTAGTGCAGCGATAGACAGATTAAAACGTCGTAGCGGTAATGCTCAATATTCAATGACATTTGGTAGCAATAACTTGTTTAGTTTAGTTTTATCTTCTTTTAATGGTGACTCTGAGCGCCTTTGTGAGCCCATGATCATGGATGAGTTTGTGGCTTTCGTGAATGGCTATGGCCCACAAATACCTAAACGCGTAAGTAAGCTAGAAGTTGAGTTCAGTAAACAATTACTCCGAAAAGTAGGAGAGTGAGGACTACTTAAACGTTTTTATTCAAGATTTCCTTGCCCAATCGCTTCCTCTGCTGATTCGCCTGAAATTTTTGCAGAGGATTCTGCCGCTACTGGTAAATTTTCTTCCATCAATAATCGGCGACTTTCAGGTGTTTCCATACTAATTCTTCCAATTGCGCCGCTTCGGTAATCAGTTAAGAAAGCGACAGCAGTTTTTTCCGTGTCCCATAAGCCGTCATGGCGCTTGTATGAACGACGTTTAGCGATTGCTTCTAGTAGATCAACACCATCCATCTTCAATACATCAAGAAAACCGCCTTCTATTTTCATAGTATCAAGCTTATAACGTGCATTAAGAAGGGCCGGATAGGATTTAAGTAAGTTGTTTGCTAGAAATATTGCCACATCTTCATCAATAACTGCGTTACGGCCAATAGCATGGCTAGCCGCCAGCATGTAACCGTCAGACTCATACTGAATTCTTGGCCACATCATGCCTGGCGTATCAGTAATACTCATCGTTTCACTTAAATCAAAACGTTGTTGGCTTTTTGTCACCGCAGGCTCGTCTCCAACTTTGGCAACGCGACGGTTAAGTAATGCGTTCATTAAGGTTGACTTCCCAACGTTTGGGATACCCATAATCAGCATGCGCAAGGGTTTTAAGTGTGTGCCACGATGTGGTGTTAATGCAAGGCATAGCTTTGGTATTTTATTGGCTTCACCAGGTTTCTTACAAGATAGTGCCACTGCTTTGGTGTTAGGTTGGCGATTAAAGTAATTAAGCCAAGCTTGAGTTGCTATTGGATCGGCTAAATCAGCCTTGTTTAATATTTTAAGTTGAGGCCGTTGTCTGAATAAACGCATCTCATCAATCATCGGATTATGGCTGGCAGCAGGCACTCGCGCATCCAGCACTTCAATCACAATGTCGGTAAACTCCATTGTTTCTTCAGCTTTTTTGCGTGCTTGGGTCATGTGCCCCGGGTACCATTGGATTGCCATTCTCTCTCTCCTAATCAATGCTTGCTTTACTGCCTCCTTAAATCTTAATGAAAAGGCAAAAAAGCTGCTTACTATTTCTAATTGGGCACATTTTAACATTTAGATGCTAAACCTAAGTTTTTATCTGAGGTTACGTGCGTTTATCTGCTAAGCACTGATTTTTGCCTTAAAATACGTACATGAAAACACTTGAAGCACAGCTAGAACTTCGTCCCAATCAATCCATAGGCTTGCTTAAAGAGCTACATATACTGACTCGCGAAGGTAAGTTAAATCAAGATAGCCGCCGAAAATTGAAGCAGGTATACCACCTCGTGAATTTTATCGAACCCCTGTTTAATGATGTTTTAACTAGAAATCCTAATCCTACTTTGGTTGATCATGGGGCTGGAAAATCTTATTTAGGCTTTATTTTGTATGATTTGTTACTTAAGCAACATGCTGCTGGACAGGTGGTTGGTATAGAAACTCGTGGTGACTTGGTTGAAAAATCTAGGCATCTTGCTGAAACTTTAGGTTTTAGTCGTATGGATTTTAAGCATTTAAGTGTTGCTGAATCGATTGATTCAGAAGCGCTGCCTGCTGAAGTTGATATTGTTACTGCCTTGCACGCTTGTAATACTGCCACCGATGATGCCATTCAGTTTGGACTTAAAAAACATGCGCAATATATGGTCTTGGTGCCCTGTTGCCAAGCTGAGGTAGCCGAAGTGTTAAGGCAGCACAAAAATGAAAGTTTTACCAAGACGGTATTAAGTGAAATTTGGCGTCACCCTATGCATACGCGTGAATTCGGTAGTCAATTAACTAATGTGTTGCGTTGCTTGCAGTTAGAGGCTGCAGGCTATCAGGTTACTGTGACGGAATTGGTTGGTTGGGAGCATTCCATGAAGAATGAATTGATTATTGCTAAATATATGGGCCAGCCACGTAAGAATGCACAGTCTAGATTAGTATCTATTTTAAGTGAGCTCAATTTAGAGGCGCTCAATGGCCGATTTTTAAGCTAGCTAATCCCGCTGACATAAAGAGCTTTAGCTATGCTGTTATAATTTAAGGTAATTGTTACCCAACTCTTTCATTGTTATCTATTGTAACTTACAAATTTTTAGGAGGTCTGCATGAAACGTTTTTTGATGTTATTGATTATTGCGATCACTTGTGTCAGTTTATTGGCTAGTATTGCCGAAGCTAGACGTTTTGGCGGAGGAGGCAGTTTTGGTAAGCAGCGCTCGGTGCCAGCTCAGCAGGGATCAAGAGCTCCTTCTGCCGCTCCAGCGCCAGTAGCGCCTTCTGGTAATAGATGGCTAGGCCCTCTAGCAGGGCTAGCCGTTGGGGCAGGGTTAATGGCGATGCTTTCTGGTGGAGGTATGGGCGGTACGATGGGATCATTACTTCCGGCATTGTTAATTGCAGCGCTTGTTGTATTTCTCATTTCTAGATTTAGGCGTTCGCAGCCGACGGGCAACCCTTATGCTTCTGTTCCTAATCAACCACCCCAGCAAACTGGATATGCCCAAGGTGCGGTACAACCAAATATCCCTGCAGATTTTCCTGTAGAAAGTTTTCTGCGTAACGCTAAAGCCTCTTTTATACGCTTGCAAGCTGCAAATGATCGCAAGGATATAAATGATGTGCGCGAGTACACTACACCTGAAATATTCGCTGAAATCTCAATGCAGATGCAAGAACGTGGTAATACTGTGCAAAACACTGAAGTATTAAATATTGATGCTAGATTATTGGAAGTGAGTCGTGAAGGTGATTACGCAGTTGCCAGCGTCCGTTTTAATGCGCAGTTACGTGAGAATAATGGTGAAATTGAAAATGTAGATGAAATTTGGAATTTGCAAACGAATATTCGCGACAATCAATCTATATGGTTATTAGCCGGTATTCAGCAAGTTAATTTGCAATAACGATTTTTAGACTCTTTAATACTGATGCCACTTCCTAAGAGGCGAGGCTTTTTTATAAATTTTGTCAGCACCTATTAATTCCCAGTCAATTTACATGATGATACGTTCTTGAACATAAAACTAAATGCTTTAAATTTAAGTAGTTTAGAACTTAGCCTGCAAAAGTGCATGCTGGCTGATCGTTTTATACTGCGTCGCAAGCTACGCGAGATGAACGATCTAAAAAAAGTTACCGATGAAAAATCCGTAGCTAAAGTTCAGCGCTTACTTGCTGAAATTACACAGAAATTGAAAATTTCTGAGCATAAATATGCGTTGCGCTTAAGTAATTTACCTAAACCTGAATATCCATTAGAACTCCCAGTTAGTGCAAAAAAATCAGAGATTGCTTTGGCCATCAGCCAGAATCAAGTGGTCATTATCTGCGGCGAAACTGGTTCTGGTAAGACTACTCAAATTCCTAAAATTTGTTTAGAGCTAGGTCGAGGGGTATCTGGTTTAATTGGGCATACCCAGCCACGCAGAATTGCTGCACGATCGGTAGCTTCAAGAATTGCACACGAGCTTAATAGTCCTCTTGGGGAAGTGGTTGGCTATAAGGTCCGTTTTAACGACAAGCTTTCTGAATCAAGTTATATCAAGCTCATGACAGATGGGATTTTATTGGCAGAAACCCAGGGCGATAAATTTCTAAATGCTTATGACACTATTATTATTGATGAGGCGCATGAGCGCAGTCTAAATATTGATTTTTTGTTGGGTTATTTAAAGCAGTTGTTAATTAAGCGCCCTGATTTAAAAGTCATTGTCACTTCAGCGACTATTGATGCCGACCGATTCTCACAACACTTTGACGGCGCTCCAGTCATTGAAGTTTCTGGCCGTACTTTTCCTGTAGAAATTCGCTACCGTCCTTTAGGTAAAGCGGGTTTTCGTGCCAGAGAAATTGCAGCTTCAGCGAACGCGCAATTTGATGAAGATGACGAAACGATCTTTGGTATAGCACGCAAAGCTAAAACTGAGGCGCGTTGGCTAGAAGAAGACGACGAAGAGGAGGCAATTGAAGAGGCAATCTTAGATGCAGCAGATGATTTATTACGTCAGGGTGATGGGGATATCTTGGTATTTTTACCAGGTGAACGTGAAATTCGCGATACTGCTGAGCACTTGCGCAAATATCAAGGTCGTTCCACTAAATTAAAGCATATCGAGGTTTTGCCATTATTTGCCCGTTTAAGCATTGATGACCAGCAGAAAATCTTTAGAGGCCATAGTTCGCGACGTATTGTGCTTGCAACTAACGTTGCGGAAACTTCTCTCACTGTGCCTGGTATTAAATATGTGATTGATGCTGGATTGGCAAGAATGAGCCGCTATAGTACGCGTGCTAAAGTTGAGCAATTACAGATTGAGAAGATCAGTCAAGCGGCGGCTAAGCAGCGTGCAGGGCGTTGTGGACGTGTATCTAACGGCATTTGTGTGCGCCTTTATGCAGAGGAAGACTTTAATGCTCGTCCTGAATTTACAGAACCGGAAATATTACGAAGCTCTTTAGCTAGTGTGATTTTACGGATGGCTTCACTTCGTTTGGGTGATATCGCTGACTTCCCATTTATTGAAGCCCCGAGCAGTCGACTGGTTAGCGATGGTTATCAGTTATTACAAGAGTTAGGTGCAGTTGATAATCGACGCCAAATTACTGATACCGGATTGCAGTTAGCTAAGTTACCTTTAGATCCGCGTGTTGGGCGTATGATTTTAGCTGCCAAGAGCGAAAATTGTTTGCGAGAAATCTTGATTATTAGCAGTGCGTTAAGTATACAAGATCCACGTGAACGTCCCATGGATAAGCGAGAGGCTGCTGACAGTGCACATGCCAAGTTTTCTGGTGAGGCTTCTGATTTTATGAGCTACCTAAAGCTTTGGGAGTTCTTTGATAATGCCTTAAAAACAAAAAAGTCTAATAAAGATTTACTTAACCAGTGCCATAGCAATTTTCTCTCATTTTTGCGTTTAAAAGAGTGGCGTGAGCTTTATACGCAAATTCAACAAATTACCGATGATATGGAGTTCAAGCTGAACACCAAGGAAGCCAGCTATGAGCAAATCCATAGATCTTTGTTAGCTGGATTGCTCGGAAATATTGGTTTTAAAGATGGAGATAACGACTCTTACGCAGGTGCTCGCGGTATTCGGTTTCATGTGGCGCCAGGATCGGCACTTAAGAAAACCCGTCCAAAATGGGTAATGGCAGCTGAATTGATGGATACCAGTAAGTTGTATGCACGTTGTGTAGCTAAGATGGAACCTGATTGGATAGAGCCTTTAGCTAAGGAGTTGACTGAGAGTCAATATACAGACCCACGATGGGATAGAAAGATGGGTATGGTGAATGCATGGGAGCGCGTATCGTTATACGGGCTCACTATTATCCCTAAACGTCGTATACATTTTGGGCCAATAGATCCAAAGCAATCACGAGAAATTTTTATTCGTGAAGCCCTGGCAAATGGTGAGTTTGATAGTCGAGCTTCATTTTTCACTGCCAATGAGCATTTAATTGCCGAGGTTGAAGAGTTGGAGCATAAAGCGCGGCGTCAGGATGTACTGGTTGATGAACATAAGTTGTTTGCATTCTATGATGCCAAAATCCCTGCAGATATTTTTCAGTCCGCCAGTTTTGAGACTTGGCGGGTTCAAGCTGAAAAAGAAAATCCGCGCTTGCTCTATTTAACCCGTGAGGATTTAATGCGTCATGGTGCAGATGCAGTCACTGCTGTGCAGTTTCCTGAAAGTATTGTATTGGATGGTGTGCAAATATTGTTAAAATATCGGTTTGAGCCCAATCATATTTTAGACGGCGTTACTGCCACCATTCCATTGGCTTTATTAAATCAGTTAAATCTCACGCAAACTGAGTGGATGGTTCCAGGCATGTTACGTGAAAAACTGACTTACTTGATTAAAGCTCTTCCTAAAAACTTTCGCCGTGTGTGTGTGCCAGTGCCGGAATTTGTTACACAGTTCTTAGAGCATACTAAGGTGGGGGTAGGGTCTATTAAAGAAATGCTGGCGTCGCATATACAACGTGTGACTTCACTAAAAATAGCGGTGGAAGATTGGAATGAAGCCATTCCAGCCCATTTGCTAATGAATATTAGTGTAGTCGATGATGCAGGTCGTGAACTTGCCATGGGTCGTGATTGGAATGTACTAAAAAAGCAACTAGGTTCAGCAGCCCAACTAACCTTTAGAAACACTTCACCCAATATAGAAAAGACTGGTTTAAAGCAATGGGATTTCGGCGACTTACCAGCCACGTTAAGTTTCGAAAGAGATGGGCTGAAAGTGTCTGGTTACCCTGCACTAGAGGATGATGAAGACAGTATTTCGGTTAAACTATTTGATACAGAACGTGAAGCGATTGCTAATCATCGTAAGGGTGTCTGCCGTTTAATGCGCTTTGAGCTTAAAGAACAGATGAAGCAGTTGGAAAAAGGCTTGCCCAATTTTAACCAATACGCACTCATTTTAAGAAACGTGTTGACCCCAGATGAACTGCGTGAAGATATGATGTTGGCCATTGCTGATCGAGCTTTTATTGGAGAAGATGAGCTACCTCGGAGTAATGCTGATTTTATGAAATTAAAGCAACGGGCAAGAACTCGCTTGCCTGCGGTCACTGAATCTATAGCTAGGCAGGCACAAGCAATCGCTACTGAGTATCAATTGCTCATGCAGAAACAAGCGCAAATGTCAGTAAATGGTAATCGTTTAAGACGAGATTTAGAACAGCAAGTTGGGTTACTTGTGCATAAGCATAGCTTTAGTCAAACACCGTGGCAGCATTTACAACATATTCCTCGCTATTTAAAAGCCTTACGTTTACGAGTTGAAAAACAGCCGACCAATCCAGATCGTGATGGTAAGAACGCAGGCAGTGTTGGTGTGCTATGGCAAAAGTGGCAAGATAAAATTAATGGACTACAACAAGCACATCTGGATGTTTCTGAGGACTTACTAGAATATCGTTGGCTTATTGAGGAGCTACGTGTGTCTTTGTTTGCGCAAGAGCTGAAAACGCCTTTTCCAATTTCAATCAAACGCCTAGAAAAAACCTGGCAAGATATTGCCTCTTAAATTCTAATGTCTGTCGATAGGATCATTTACCATAGTTTGGATGAGTACTTAGATCAACCTCGTTTGCGTAAAAGCCTCCGTGATGGTCTGATTCATATTGATATTAATCGCAGAACATTAATAGCGATTATCGCTTCACTAATGATACATGGGTTGATTTTATTTTTTGCGTTTCCTAACATGCAAATGAATACAGCCTCTTCACCTCCATCGCGGGCAATTGAGGTAAGTCTTGCGCCACCGACACCGCAGAAGGTCGAGCAGCCGCCAGCGCCACCTCCAGCCGCTCTAGTAAAGCCCCAAAAAGCCCAGCCAAGGGTTATGACACGGCAAGCACATCCGCATGAAAAACCAGCATTTTCTCTACCAGAAAAGGTGGCTGAGGTTACTCCTAAGGTTAATCAACCTATCGACATGATGTCTTACGTTAAATCTAAGCAGGCCCAAAGGCAAGCAACTGAAATAGATGCGGCTAAACAGAATGCAGAGGCGGTAGCGCGTGAAGTTGGCCCAAGCGAAGAGATGGCTCGAGATGAAGTAATTAAGCGCAACTTGCAAAATGGTACTAATGGTATTTTTGACATTACCAGTTTATCTAGCCGGCATGCGACTTTTGCTTTTAGAGGTTGGACAAATGATTACAGTAGCTCTAGGCTTGAATTTTTTGAGGTAGAAGCCGCTACAGGCCAAGATGTTAGACTGGTCATGATTAAAAGGATGATTAAACTCATTCGCGAGCATTACCCGGGTGACTTTAACTGGGAGTCACATCGTTTAAACCGTGTGATAGTTTTATCAGCGCGACCCCAAGATAATGAGGGTTTAGAGGAATTTATGATGACGGAATTTTTTGGGAAAAACTATAAAAATTCCCAATAATACATTCTTTTATTATTCGTTTGAGTAGCCAATTAACTCTAAAAGTATACGAACGACTCTATAAGCTAGCCATGATAGGACGCGGTGTATCATTTTTCCATGTGCCCACTCAACAACAGAGATTCGGTGAGCACCGTTCTGTATAGTCGCTAATATATCGCTACGCAATTCTTGAGAAAAAGCTACATCTAGTATGACTATATTGGCCTCACGGCTCAGTAGCAGGCTAAAAGGATCGATATTAGAGGAGCCAACGGTAGCCCAAGTATGATCTATCACTGCAACTTTGCTATGCATAAAGCTTTTTCTGTACTCGTAAATTTCTATTCCTTTGCTTAATAACTCGGTGTAAAAAGTATTAGTGGCCAGAAGTAATAGATATTCTTTTCGCCCTTGTAATAAAAGTTTGACGGTTACCCCTCGTTCAGCAGCTGTTTCTAGGGCCTTACGAAATTTTTTGCCTGGCACAAAATATGCGTTGGCGATAATGATTTCAATTGTTGCGTTATTA
>Ga0316230_1001726_pt1 | contig 21308 bp, 20 predicted proteins | sample TBH18025metaG_FD_206004 | JGI IMG/M metagenome (GOLD analysis project Ga0316230, IMG submission 206004) | Freshwater microbial communities from Trout Bog Lake, Wisconsin, USA - TBH18025 | ecosystem: Environmental > Aquatic > Freshwater > Lake > Hypolimnion/Profundal zone | place: USA: Wisconsin...
TGCGGAGGTTTCAGGCACGGCGGGCAGTCTTGGGCCCGCCGTGCGCGTCGCCACGGCCATGCGCGGGCGGCTCCCCGCGTGAGCTATGCCCGTCATCGCTGTCCAACCCCATAGGCGGCAGCTGGAACCCCCGGAGGGTTCCCGGGGTAGGCTGGCCGGGGACAGTGGGCTTTGAGGTGAGTTATGTTGAGCTATTCCTACGTGGCGGTCGACCCGCATGGTTCGGAAATGCGGGGCACGCTCGCGGTTGCGGACCAAAGCGAGGCCGTGAGGCGGATCAAGGAAATGGGGTTATTCCCGACCAAACTAGTGCCGGCGCAGGAACGCACGCGCCGGGCCGCCTCGAAGCCGAAGGTGAGGCGGCCGGGCTGGAGTGGGGTGCTGGCGGGGTTCGACGGCATCCGGCCCCGGACTTTGTCGGTCTTTACGCGGCAATTGGCCACGCTCATCGAGGCGGGCATGCCCTTGCTCCGAGGACTGCGCACGCTGGAGGAACAGGAGGAGAGCCGGGCGATGAAGCGGGTGATCGGGCAGCTTTCCGAGGCGATCGAAGGCGGGAGTTCTCTCACCGAAGCGGTGGCGGCGCGTCCGCGGGCCTTCAACCGGCTTTATGTCAACATGGTCAAGGCGGGAGAGATTGGCGGAGCGCTGGAGGTGACGTTGCGGCGGTTGGCGGAGTTCATGGAGAAGGCCGCCCGCATCAAGGGCAAGGTACAAGCGGCATTGTTTTACCCGTGCGCTGTGCTGGTGGTCGCCGCCGGCATCCTGACCCTCATGATCACGTTTGTGGTACCCCGGTTCAGGACCGTATTTGAAGGGTTGCTCCACGGAGAACCGATGCCGGCGCTGACGCGCTTTGTGCTGGCCCTGAGCGAGACGGTGAGCGGGCACTTGGTGCTGGCGGGCGCCAGCGCCGGAGTGAGCGTCCTGCTGCTCGGGCTGGGCCTGAGAACGCGCCTGGGGCGCCGGTGCCTGGACCGGGTGAAGCTCGCGGCGCCCTGGTTGGGGCCGGTCTTCCGCAAAGCGGCCATCTCGCGCTTCTGTCGCACCCTAGGCACCCTGGTAAGCAGCGGGGTTCCGATTCTCCAGGCTCTGAGGATCGTGGAAGAGACCGCGGGAAACCGGGTGGTGGGCGAGGTCATCGCCCGGGTTCACGAACAGGTAAAACAAGGCGAGCCCATGGCCCCCACGCTGAAGGCCTCGGGCATTTTCCCCTTGATGGTCGCGGGGATGGTGGATGTGGGGGAACAGACCGGCGCGCTGCCCGAGATGCTCTTGAAAATCTCGTCTGCCTACGACGACGAGGTGGATGACGCCGTCAACGGCATGACTTCGCTCCTGGAACCAATCATGATCGTCGTTCTGGCGGTAATCGTGGGGGGCATCGTCATCGCGATGTTCCTGCCGTTGCTCATGGTCATGGACCGTGGATTCGACGACTCGAGCCGGCCTGGAGGCGACTGAAACGAGCGGTATGGTCATCAGTCGGGGCGAGCGTAGGTCCGGGTTTTCTATCGCCGGACTTTTATTTCGTTCTTGCCACTGGCCCCATAAAGGGTAAAAGGAGGGATGGAAACGGCATTGGCGATTCGCTATGATGAGTTACCGCGATAAGACGGGCACGGTTGAAAGTGACCGAGGGGAAGAGCCTGGCATACGCCAGGCTGTTCGGCCGACCACCTCACAACCGGTGAATCACCGGGTCGTGGCTGGTATCCCCGGGGGCAGTCCACATTGCGCGCTGTTCGACAAAGTCAAAGACTTTAAGAACGCAGAGCAACTGCGGGCGTTGGGGTTGTACCCCTACTTCCGGGTGATTTCTTCCGCGCAGGACACCGAGGTCATCATCGATGGCAAAAAGGTCCTGATGTTCGGGTCCAACAGCTATTTGGGGTTGACCAACCATCCCAAGATCAAAGAGGCGGCCCGCGCGGCGGTGGAGAAATACGGCTCGGGTTGTGCCGGTTCCCGGTTCCTGAATGGCACCCTGGACATTCATTTGGAGTTGGAAGCCGCCTTGGCTAAACTCGTCAACAAAGAGGCGGTCCTGCTCTACAGTACCGGGTTTCAGGTTAATTTGGGAGTGATCAGCGCCCTCGTCGGCAAGGACGATTACGTCCTCGGCGACAAGAGCAATCACGCCAGCATCGTGGAAGGCTGCCTCCTGTCGCCGGGGAAATTCCTTCGCTTCCGGCACCAGGATTTGGCCGCCCTCGAGCACCGGCTTGGCACCATCGATCCGGACGCGGGCAAGCTCATCGTCGTCGACGGTGTCTTCTCCATGGAGGGTGACATTATCCAACTCCCGGAGTTGTGCCGGATTGCCCGCCAATATGGGGCGGCGGTCATGGTGGATGACGCCCACGCCATCGGAGTCCTGGGCCAACACGGAGCCGGCACCGCGTGCCATTTCGGGCTCACCGACGAGGTGCACTTGATCATGGGGACGTTCAGCAAGTCCCTGGCCAGCCTCGGCGGGTTCATAGCGTCGGACGCGAGCACCATAGATTATCTCAAGCACCACTCCCGCCCGCTGATCTTCAGCGCCAGCATGAGCCCGGCGAATGCGGCTTCGGTGCTGGCCGCGGTGCGGTTGATGACCGCTGAACCGGAGCGTATTGCCCGGCTTTGGCACAACACCGCCCGGCTCAAAAACGGGCTGCTCAGCCAAGGGTTCGACCTGGGCAATTCCGAGACCCCGATCTTGCCGCTCTATTGCCGCGATCTGATGATCGCTTTCAAGTTCTGCAAGCGTCTCCAAGACGAGGGCGTATTTGTCAACCCGGTCGTTTCTCCGGGTGTTCCGCCGGGCGAGGAACTCATTCGGCTCAGCCTGATGGCCACCCACACCGACGCGCAGATCGATTTCGCCCTGGAAAAATTTGGTGAAGTTGGCAAAGAGCTGGGCCTGATCTGATTGAAGGTCCTGCTCACAGGCGCGAGCGGATTCGTCGGAAGTCACCTTCTCGACCACCTCCGGACCGGGGGTATTCCGGTGGCACTGCTGCTCCGGCAGCAGAGTAGCCATCGTTTCCTCGAACCCCACCTGCCCGAAGTGGAAATGCGTCCCGGGGCGCTGGATGATCCTGCAAGTCTCCTCCGAGCCCTGGACGGCATCACTCACGTCATCCATTGCGCCGGTTGTACCAAAGCAGTGGGCACGCGGGAGTTCTATAAAGTCAACCAGGCGGGAACCCGGAATCTGGTCGAAGCTGCCAACCAACACCCCGAGGTGCAGCGAATGGTCCACGTGTCCAGCCTGGCCGCCGCCGGACCGGCGTTGGCCACCCATCCAGCCCGCGAAGAGGACGTGCCCCATCCGGTCTCCGAATACGGCCGGAGTAAATTGGCAGGAGAATTGGAAGTCCAGAGACGAGCGCGCGCGGACTACGTCATTATTCGTCCGCCAGCCGTCTACGGTCCCCGGGATACCGAATTTCTGAGGATATTTCAGGCCGTTGGGAGACACCTGGCGCCCAAACCCGGCCTTCAGCCCTTAAGCCTGATCTTCGTGCGGGATCTGGCCGAGGCCATCGTGCTTTGCCTGGAGCATCCCGCCGTAAGCCGGAAGGTCTACCATGTGGCGGCTCCGGAGGTGGTGACGGCGCGGGAGATGGCGGCCCAAATTGCGGTCACCATGAACACTTGGACCCTGCCCCTCCCGTTGCCCACCCCGCTGTTTTGGCCGCTGTGCCTGGCCCAAGAGGTTTGGACACGATTGACCGGGCGGCCCAACGTGCTGAGCTTGCAGAAATACGCCGAGTTGCGAGCTCCCGGCTGGGTCAGTGATCCCAGCCGCCTGCGGGAAGACACCGGTTACACGTGCCCCACGAGACTGGCCTCGGGAATTCCGCAGACGCTCGCCTGGTATCGGCAGAATCGCTGGTTGTGACCCCCTTGACCTGTGAAGACCACGTCGCACTACACCTTCGTTGATTACGCCTCCCAAGCCTACTCGGCCCTGGTGCTGGTCCTGATCTTGTTTTTTCACAATCAGACGGTACCCCACTGGGGCTGGCTGGCGGCGGCCCATCTCGCCGGCCTCGCCGTCGTGCACGGGCTGGTTCGCTGGACCGGAGGCGGCTGGCCGGCGCGGGTGGTGGATTTCCTCCGTCACTTCTACCCGGTGCCGTTTTACCTTTGGTTTTTTTGCGAAACCGGCCATCTCAACCTGATGTTCTTCCCCGAGTATATGGACCCGTTGGCCATTCGATGGGACCAGGCGATCTTCGGCGGTCAGCCGAGCGTGCTGTTTATGGACCGGCTCCCCTGGCTTCCCCTGAGCGAGATTTTTTACGCCTCTTATTTTTCCTATTACTTCATCGTGGTGGGCATGGGCGTCACCTTGTTTCTCCGCGATCGAGGCCAGTTCTTCCATTACATTTCGGTGGTGTCCTTCGTTTTCTACCTCTGTTACGTGGTCTATATCTTCCTGCCCATCATCGGGCCGCGAGTGTTCTTTCAGCCCATTAATGGCTATATCCTGCCGGAGGCCTTCCGGAGAATGAGCCCCAGTGACATCTACCCGGAAGCCGTGCGCAAGGGAGTGGCTTTCCACGTGATGGGGTGGCTGTATGGGATCTTCGAGTCACCTGGTGCGGCGCTGCCCAGCAGCCATGTCGCGGTGGCCATCTGCACGGTCCATTTCTCTTTTCGCTACCTCCGGCGCATCCGCTACCCCCACCTGGTCCTTGGCACGCTGGTCTGCCTTTCCACCTTGTACTGCCGATATCATTACGCCGTGGATGTCTTGGCCGGAGTCATCACGGCCGCGGTGCTGATCCCGTTGGGCAACCGCCTTTACTTCCGTTTCCAAAAGAGCGCTGGCCAACCCATGCCCGCTCCGCTACCCTGTTGCCAATGACGAACTCCTTCCCGAGGCCCGAGGTTATCATCACCCACGAGAGCGATCTCGACGGTTTGGTGGCCGGGGTGTTGCTGCAGCGCTTGGCACGCAAGCTCTTCAACACGGAGATTCGACTGGAAGCCTATCATTACAACAACTGGCGTCAGCGAGACCTGCGCGAGCGTTGTGGGTGGGTCACGGACTTGACCTTCGAGGCCCGCATGGACAAGCCCAATTGGGTTATCGTGGACCATCACGCCACCGAATTTCCCGCGAAATCCGCCTTGTTCGTTCACGATGTCACCAAGTCCGCCGGCCTGCTGGCCTACGATCTCTGCCGCGAGCAGGGTCTCGGTTCCGCCGAGCTGGACCGCATCGTCCACCTCAGCAACGTGGCCGATCTTTTTCTCGAAGACCATCCGGATTTCGACTTGGCCGGGGATTACGCCAACCTGGTGAAGATCTACCAGTTCTGGAACCTGCACGCCCTGATCGGCGGCCAAATCGAGAAGTTGCTCGACCACCCCCTGCTCGAGGTGATGGGGGTGAAACGCCGGATTGAGGACCCCATCGGACTGGCCTGGAGCCGCGACAAAGTGTCGGAGATCACCCCGTCGGTCGGGTTCGTGGATACCGTGATTGGCAACAACAACCTGATTGTTCACCAATTGCTGGAGCAGCAAGTCACCCCGTTCTCGGTGCTCGTCACGTTGTTCCGGCGGGCCAACGGGATGGTCATCGTGAGCTTGCGGAGCAAGAACGGCGAGGCGATCAAGGTGGCGGCCAAACTGCAGGGCGGCGGCCACCCCAACGCCTGCGGCGCCACGCTGCCACGGTCGGTCAAGACCGTGCCCGATGCGGTCACCTACCTGCGCCAAGTACTGAATCCGCCCGCCGGCGCCCCCTTGGGAAGCCTGGAAGAACTCTTTACCCTGAAGTGAGCTTAAGCCCGCCTATGGCCCAACTTGAAACCACGTCCCCAGAGGCCCCGCCCCGCGCGGATGGCCGCAACCGCGACGAACTCCGCCCCATCCGCTTTCTCAACCACATTGCTCCCTATGCGACCGGCTCGACCTTGGTCGAGTGGGGGAATACCCGTGTGATCTGCGGGGTCACCATCGAGGAGTCGGTGCCCCGTTGGATGAAAGAGCAAGGCGTTACGGGAGGCTGGATTACGGCCGAGTATTCGATGCTCCCCTATTCCACGCTTCAGCGCAAACCGCGGGACATCACCAAGGGCAAGATCGATGGCCGGTCGCAGGAGATTCAGCGGCTCATCGGACGGGCCATGCGCGCCGCCGTCGACCTGGAAAAACTCGGCGCCCGGACGATTTGGGTGGACTGCGACGTTTTGCAGGCCGATGGCGGAACGAGGACGGCCGCGATCACCGGCGCTTACGTTGCCCTCGGATTGGCGGTGCGGAAGCTGCTGGGCGAGGGCAAACTCAAAGGCAGCCCCCTCCTCGAGGCCGTGGCCGCGGTGAGCGTCGGCATCGTGGACGGTGAGCCGATGTTGGACCTGTGCTACACCGAAGACGCCGCTGCCGCCGTGGATATGAACCTGGTGATGAACTCGGCCGGGGCCTTTATCGAGCTCCAAGGCACCGGGGAGGAAGCCACCTTTAGCGAAGCTCAACTGGCAGACCTGCTCCGACTCGGCAAGTCCGGCGTGGGCGAGTTGCTGGAAGCCCAGCAGATAGCCCTTCAAACCAGCGACCCTCGGCTCTGACCTTGACTTCCTCCCTCCCCCAAGCAAGTTCCCAGGCACTCGCCTTCGGCTCGAAACCACCCACGCTCTTGTGGCTGGTACGGCACGGAGAAGTGGAAACTGCCTATCAAAATGTCTTTGGCGGCCGGATCGATATGGGGCTTTCCGACAACGGGCACCGGCAAGCCGCCCGGCTGGCGGAACATCTGAGGGGCCAATCCCTCGATGCGATTTATGCCAGCCCGATGAAGCGGGTTCAGCAGACCCTGCTGCCCTTGCTTAACGAGCGCGTCCTCGTTCCCGTCATTTTGCCGGATTTGCGAGAGCTGGATTTTGGGGACTGGACCGGTTTGTCCTGGGATGAAGTCCTCGCGAAGTACGGGGTGAGCGCATCCTCGTGGCTGGTGGAGCTGGAGCATGGCCGGATGCCCCGTGCCGAACCGCTCTCGGCCCTCCGTCAGCGCGTGGAGGTCTGCTTGAACCGGATCCTCAGCCAGCATCCTGGCGGGCAAGTGGCCGTCTTCTGCCATGGCGGAGTAATTCGCGTCATCCTGGCCCTCCTGTTGGGCTGGCCGCTGTCACAATTGAGCCCGTTTGAACTGGAATATGCCAGTCTCACGCAAGCCGCCTGCGCTCCTCACTGTGCCCAACTGCGACTGCTCAACTTCACGCCGTGGCGTGAGCTCGGCGCATGAAACCCGGAGCGGCTTCGGGAACCCTTCGCCCCCAGGGCCGGACCAAACGGCCGGCGCTCCCCTCGCACCGGTGCTTGTGGCAAATCTCGGTTCATACCTCCTCCGAAGCGGAAGATGCCGTTGCCTCGTGGCTGGGGGAAGTTTTCGGCACGCCCGCCAGCTCCTACACTGACATCGAAACCCGCTCGGTCACCGTCGCGGTTTGCCTCACCCGGAGGCCGCCCTGGACTAAGCCAGCCCGCGACCGCCTGGCCGAGGGGATTGCGCGCATCCAGGGCTGCGGACTGGACACGGGTCCAGGAACCATGGCTTTGGCGCGCCTCTCCCGCCGGAATTGGGCGGAATCCTGGAAACGCCATTTTCCACCGCTGGAGATCGGATCGGCGCTGCTCCTCAGGCCCAGTTGGAGCCGCCGACGGGCGCGAAAAGGCCAGGCCGTAATCGTGCTGGACCCCGGCCTGAGTTTTGGAACCGGCCGACACCCCACCACCGCCTTTTGCCTGCGCCAGGTGGTCGCCCGCCGTCGACCGGACCAGGCGCAGTCCTGCCTGGACATCGGGACCGGATCGGGGATCCTGGCCATTGCCGCCGCCAAACTGGGCTACCAACCCATCCGGGCCTTTGACTTCGATCCCGACTCGGTTCGCACCGCCCATCTGAACGCCACCCGAAACCGGGTTTTTCCCCGGATCCGTCTTTCACGCTTCGATGTGAACCGGCTCTCGGCGCAGGTCGGCGAGCGGTATTCCCTGGTCTGTGCCAACCTGATTTCCAACCTTCTTCTGGCCCAGATCGGGCCGATTTCGTCGCGGGTGCGGCCGGGCGGCGTGTTGGTCCTGGCCGGGATCCTCAAGGGAGAATTCCCGGAGGTCCAGGCGGCCTGCGAAGCGGTTGGTCTCCGTCTGGTGGCCAGCCGGGTGGAACAGGAATGGCGGTCGGGGGCGTTCCTGAACCCTGCCCTGCCCGACTAAGCCTTCCAAAAGTTTCAGAACAGTTTTGAACAAGTCTGGGCGAGTGTTGGTCTGAGGATCGACATGCTTGAAGCGTCCGATGTCTTTGCTAGAGCACTTGGGCAGATCCTCGTAGAAGCCCGGCGGGCATCGGTCACCCTAGGTTCGCTTCAGGTCAAGGAAAACAAGCTATGACCAAATCGTTTGAAGTCATCAGTGAAGTAATTCGTGATCCTAAACCACCATTCCGAAAGCTGGATAACCAGCCAAAAAAACCGCTAAAGCACCGTTATGAACGGCGCAAGGTTCGGTCCTGCCTGCAATCGGCAGATTGGGGTCCTGGGGAGGCGGCGTAGAAAATAGCAAACACAGCCTGGAATGATGGAAAAGCCGGACGAATAGTCCGGCTTTTCCTTTTAATTAGGGTCGTGGTCTGCGCGCGTCCCGCACCAACTCCAAGGCGACCCGGCAACGCTGGCGGATTTCCGCCCACTTTCCCTCGGCCAGGTCCTCCTTCCTGGCCAACCACGTGCCGCCGACAGCGGCGACGGTGTCCAGTTTGAGGTACGCGACGAGGTTGGCCGGACTGACCCCACCGGTGGGAACGAACCGCACGCCGGTATGTTTGTAGGGAGCAGAAAGGGCCTCCAGCATGGCGGTACCCCCGAGCGCCTCGGCGGGGAAGAACTTGAGTAACTTGCACCCCAGAGCCATGGCGGTTTCGAGGTCGGTAGGCGTGGCCACCCCAGGCACGAATGGCAACCCCAACCGCTGCGCCTGTTCCACAATCCGACCGTTCAGGCCAGGCGCCACCGCGAAGGCGGCACCGTTGTCCCGGGCCGATTCCAGATTGGCGGCGGTCAGCACCGTGCCTGCCCCCACCAGTAATTCGGGCCGTTTCTGGGCCAGTTTCCGGATGACTTCACCGGCGGCGGCTGTCCGGAAGGTGATTTCGAGGATCGGGAGCCCACCCTCCAGGAGTGCGTCTGCCAGCGGCAGGGCGGCCTCGACACTTTCGATCGCGATAACCGGCACGATGCCGCAACTCGCGACCCGATCCAGAACGAAGGTACTTGCCATAAGCTGAGCGAAAACTACCCGCGTCAATTGGTACCTTGGGGGGCTGCGGGGGAGGGATGTTCGCGGGCGGGTGGAACTCGATGCTGTTCGCGCTGATCGTGCTGGTGTTGCTGTTGCAGCCGGACGAACTCGTCAAAACGCGTCCTCTGCTCGGGGGTAAGCTCTTCGCGAAACTGCTCCCGGGTGTGCTTTAATTCCTCGGTCAATTGGGGGCGAAGCGGCTCCATGAGCTTGCGCGACCGTTCCTGGCTCTGGCTGAGAATTCGGTCGATGCGCTCATTTTGTTCGGGTGTCAGGCCCAGTTCCTTTTGCATCCGTCGCAACAGATCCAGCTTGAGGGTGCCGGGCGTGGGGATGGGTGCTGGCCGGGCCGAGACGTGTGTCGCCCCCTTGGGGCGCAACCGGGCAGTGTGCTGAACGAGCAAGCCTCCGGTCACCACCCCCGTGCCGAAGATCACCATGGTGGCGAGGATGACTCTCGAGTAGTTCACCAGGAAGAATCGTAATTCTGCTCCGACTCCGCGGCTGCCAGAACAACATTGTCCAAATCTTGCGACCAGTCGTTGCTCGGCGGGGGACTGGCCTGGGTGAACCAGGACCAAGCGCCAAGGAGAAGCATGATGGCAGTGCAGGGAGCGGCGGCTTGCCACAACGCCTTCGACCAAAACGAATAGGGATCCGGCGCGAGGCGCGCACGAAGCCGCGCCACCACCCGCTTTTCGAAGGCCAACGGAACAGCGTCGCCCGGCGGGTTAGCGCGGGCGGCAGCCATCAATTTTCGTTGCAATTCTACAAGGTCCATACAGCCGAGATCCGATCAGGGAGACGCCCCGCAGGGCGCCAGGGTTACAGATACTTCTCTTTGGTGATTTTCGCCAGTATCTTTCGCATCTCAGCCCGTGCCCGGAAGGCCCGGACCTTCACCAGCGGCACCGACCAACCGGTGAGGCGGGAAATCTCCTTGATGGACCGCTCCTCGATCTCCAGGAGGGTAATGATCAAGCGCGCGGGCGCCGAGAGGCGGGCCAGCAGCCGATCGACCAAGAGCCGCGCGGCATCCGCATCCTCGGGCGCCGTCGAGGGCAGGGTGACAAACCGGTCCAGCCAGTCATCCTCCGGTTCGGTGAGGTCGGAAAAACTGGTTTCCCGGTTGCGTTGGTGCCCCCGGAGAAAGTCGTAGCAGGTATGCACCGCCAACCGCATCAGCCAATGTTCGAAGGGGGCCTCGCCGCGGTAACTCTTGAGTTTTTGGAAGGCCTTGAACCAGACTTCCTGGACGATATCCTCGACCTCGCTTTCCCGCCGGGCATACCGGCGGGCGGTCGCAAAGAGGCGCGGAGAGTATTTTTCGATCAACGGCTCGAAACTGGCCGCGTCCCCGGCCAAAACTGCGGCAATCAATTCCGATTCAGACCGTTCCATCGATTGCAGTATGCCAAAACCAGAGATCAGAAGTCAAAGAAAGCGAGCTTAAACCGAGCCCGTCTCATGGGGTGTGCGGGGCGCGTTGAGATTCCGCCCGCGATGGGGTCTGCCCCGCTGACAGCGGCGAGCGCTTCGACACCGAACCCGCGAGCCGTGTTGAGCTGAGGACTGCGGGAACGAGCGGGGTTGAGTTCGCGTTGCCATAGTGGAACGATGCACCGGGCGTTTGCTGGATGCAAGCCGTTTGGGAGCCAGCCAATGAGTCAGCGGGTGCGACGGGCAGTTTGCGATGGACGTGCGCCGCCATGGCTGGTACACCCTTGATCCGATGCCCAACATATGAGACAGGACCGCTGGCTGAGGATCATTCCGGTCGCGTTGATCATGTACACCATCTCGTACGTGGATCGAACGAACGTGGCGCTGGCGCTCGATCCCGAGATCTCGACCATGATGAAGGACCTCTTCATGGACGCTCACATGAAGGGCCAGGCGGCTGGCATTTTCTTCTTCGGCTACGTCCTGTTACAGATTCCGGGAGGGTATTTGGCTTCCCGTTGGAGCGCCCGCAAAGTCATCAGCCTGTTCCTCGTCGCGTGGGGCGTCTGTGCGGTGGGGTGTGGGATGTCGCACACCTTCCGCCAATTCGAGGTGATGCGTTTTCTACTTGGGGCGGCGGAGAGCGGGGTATTTCCTGCCACCCTGGTGTTGCTGGCCAATTGGTTCCCGCGCCAGGAACGCGCGCGCGCCAACGCCTTTTGGAATCTCTGCCAACCGCTGGCGGTGGCCGGCACCGCCCCCCTGACGGCCTGGCTCATCGGCGACTGCGGCTGGCAACGAATGATGATCCTGGAGGGGGCCTTGCCGTTCATTTGGCTGCCCATCTGGTGGATCTTCATTCGCGACCGGCCCGCCGAGGCGCCGTGGATTTCGGCGCCCGAGCGGGATTACCTCGAAACAACGCTCCAAAAGGAAGCCACCGAGCAAGAACCCACGGGCGGTCTGGGTTTCCGGTTGGCTGGAGTCCCGTTGGCATCGGTCCTGGTGATGCTCGTCATTTATTTCTTCCACAACTGCGAAGCGTACGGGTGCATGACGTTCTTTACGGTAGAGCTCAAGGGCCGGGGCTTTAGCCCATTGCAGCATGGACTATTTCTGGCCCTGCCCTACGTGGCGACCGCGGTGATCATGGTTCTCACTTCGTGGAGTTCGGATCGAACTCATGAGCGGCGTGGGCATGTGGCGGCGGTCTACGCCCTGAGCGGGGTAAGCCTGATCTTAAGCGTCCTGTTACGGAGCCATTTTTGGGTATCCTACGGCTTCTTGTGCCTGGCTATTCCGGGGCCCTTTGCCGCCATGGGTCCCTTTTGGGCCATTCCCAGCGAAACGATGCCCCGCCGGGTGGTGGGGCCGATCATTGGCCTCGTCAACGCCTTCGGCAACCTGGGTGGGTTCGTCGGCCCTTACTTTGTCGGATGGATGACCAAGCGCTACGACAGCACCGCCATCCCGTTTAACGTGCTGGGAGGAGCCATGCTGGCCTGCACCGCCCTGGCCTTCCTCCTGCCAATGGCCCCCAAAGAACGCCGCAAATGAGCCGTGGCAGGCTGGCAGAGTGGCCCTAATCCTCTCCCGCTTCGATTATTTTTGAGGGATTTTGGCGAAACGCTAGTATAATCACAACGATCGGACAGATCATCGAAATATGAAAAAGCTCAAGAATACGGTGGCAGTGCTATTGGCCCTTTCGATTCTCGGCAGCCCCTTGGCGGGGTTGGCTGCGGACCAAGGCGCCCAAACCAAAACCAAACCGAAACCCTATACGCTCAAGACCTGCGTGGTCAGCGACGAAAAACTGGGTGAAATGGGCGAGTCTTACGTCTTCGTCCATGAAGGCCGCGAGATCAAGCTTTGCTGCAAGGGATGCTTGAAGGATTTCAAGAAAGACCCGGCCAAGTTCATCAAGAAGATCGAGGAAGCCGAGACAAAGGCCAAGGCCAAGGGCGACGCCAAGACCTAAGACGGTTTAGTCCTCCCGATAATCGAGCTCCAATTCTTCCATGGGCACCCGCCTGACCGCAGGCTGCCCTTGGAAGCCAAAGGCCAGCTCCATCTCCTGGAGTTTCCAAGTGCGGATGAACTCCAGGGCTCGATCGATGGACTTGAAGTTGAGGGCTGCGGCCGGGTCGCCGGTCCAGCGCCCTGGCCCTTGAAAAAAGAGCCCGGTAGAGGTTTTTCTCAAGAGCGTCCTCATATCGATTGATCAACTAGTTTCATTCGAGTCAAAACCGATCGGAACCAACCCTCGCTGGCTCCCAGACATAGATAGCATACCCCATGCCAAGTGGCTCAGAAGGTCCTGCGAGGGAAAAACCAAGGGATTATTGAGTACCGTGCCGGCCGGGGGCGTTATTTTCGCGCCAGACGCGTGAAAAATTGACGCACGAAAGACGGCGAACCCCTGGGCTGCGGTTGAGGATCTGCTGGTAGTGCGCCAAGGCCAGCAGAGCTTCTCCGCCACGATGATTGGCTGCGTGGAGCAACTCTTGCAGCCCTAGCCAGGGAGATCGCGCTCCTAGCGTTGGTAAGCGGGCAGCACATGTCGCTGCACGGCCAAGGCCATGACAGCCATGCTGGTGGTATACGTGGCGCCGGCCCCCTGGGCTTCCCCGTCGACCGAAGTATCGAATGAGCCGTCATCTTTTTGGTGGGGGAGCAGGACCGCCTCGTATTTGGGCAAGTACTTCTCCCACTCGTCGGGGAGGGCGCGGCTAATGCCGACAGCGTCGTAGTAGGCGCGGTAGTAAAAGTGGTCCGCTTTCCAGGCGATCGGATCGGCCCAAATCCGGTCGGCGACCTTCTTGACGAGCGGATTTTTCTCCTGGTGGCCGATCACGAACGCCAGGAGCGCCAACCCCCGGAGCGCGGGATGGTCGTCATTCGGGTTTTGGTATCCGACCTTTCCCTGCGGGCTGACCATTTTCTTGGTATAGTCCACCGCCCCGGCGATGACGTTTTCCGGAACCGCGATGCCCACTTGCTGGGTGGCGTGCAGGCCCATGAGTTGCCAGCCGGAGAGGCTCAGATCCGAGTCGGTTGCATCCGGGGTGTAGCGCCAACCGCCCGCTTGTTGCGACTCCTTTTTGAGCAGGGCGGCGTTGATAGTGACCTGGACCGCCCGTTTCAAGGCTCGGCGGATGGTCTCGTCCAGCTCATCGTCCCGGGGCATGCCCAGCGCCTCGGCCAGCATGAGGGTGACAACCCCGTGGCCGTACATCCGGCTGCCGTCGGATTCACCGAAATAGCCGTCGGCGTTCTGCTTGGCGATGACATAACTCAGACTTTTACGAATCCACGGACCGTGTTCCTTGTCCGCCGGGGAATGACCGGCAGCGAAATGGGCCATGATGGACATGGCCGTCAGCGCGGTGGCATAACGTTCGCTGGCCGAGCCGTCCGGCTTCTGCTGTTTGCGCAGGAACTCCAACCCCTTCTTGACCGCCCGATCGCGCGGTTGTTCGGTGACCAGAGTCTTGAGCACGTCCTGGTCGGAAGGCTCGGCGGCACCACTAATACTGTGGATCCCGAGCAGCAGGACTGGGACCAGTTTGAGGAGGGTCTTCACAGGTTTGGGTTCACGTTCGCGGAGCTCAACTTCTCGAAATAGGCGCGGATGGCCAGTTGCTGCTCTTGGCTGAAATGCTCAACGCCGCTGCTGCGGATACCGCGGCGGAGTTGCTCGTTCAGCCGTGCCCATTCGGCCTGGTCGATCCCTTTGGGCGCGGGCTGGTTGATAGCCTTCCCGGTCGCGCCATCCATCTTGACCTTATCGGCCAGGGAAACCGATGGCGCAGCGGGGTCAAGATCGGGAGCGTCCGCAGCCGGCATGGCCGGATAGGGATCCAGGTTGGCCAACTGATCCAGGGCGGCGTCCATCCGGAGTTGTCGCGCCGCATCGGCGAGGGTCTGGGAGGCGTCATTATACGAATCCCATTCCTTGGGGGCACCCTGGATGCCATCGAGGGAGTCCTTAGCAGCGCTGGCAGCGACTTCCGCCGGATTGGACGATTCCGTCCAATCCGCCACCGGCGGCGCGAGGGTGGCGGTTTCGCCCAACTGGTCAGCCAGCGGTTGGCGCTTGGCAGCCTCGCCGGCGGCCTGTTTGGCTAACCCGGACAGGGCATCGAGCCTTCCCGCGAGCGCCGCGGCATCCCTCGGAGTGGCACTCGCCATCTGTTGAAATCGTGCGTCCGCGGCCTGGATCTCGGCTTGGCGCGCCTCCTCCCCTTTCTCCCCGGCGAGCGCGGCGGCACGTTCCGCCAAGGGCCGGAGAGTAGCCGCCTGCAACCGCTCCGGGGTATCCAACAAGGCGCCCGTATCCTCCCCCAAGAGTTCATAGGCCACGGCCGCTTTTCGCTCGCCGGACCGGAATAGGCGGGAGGATTCGATGGCCATGGCCAGCCGCGGCTTGGCCAGGAGGTTGGCAGCAGTTGGGGCGGCCGAGGGCCGCCTGGCCAGAACCTCGGTTTGCTTCTGGAGCGGGGGCGGGATCGTCTTGGCCAAGCTGGGTGGGTTGTTCTCGGTTCGTCCGGCCAATTCCCTGACAAATTGCGCGGTCTCCCTGCCCTTGGCGTCCTGCGGCGATTCGCCGGCCAGGTGGGCGAGTCGGCCAGCCTCCTGGTATTCGCCGATCACCTTCTGCGCCTGCTCCACCCGTGCGGTGGCTTGTTTCATCTCCTGGTATTTTTCCGGGAGTTTGGCGGTGTCAGCCGCCGCTTGAGCGCGGGCAAAGGCGCGGGCTGAGGGCAGCGCCCGACGGGCTTCCGTGGCGACCTGTTCGCGGTTGATCCGCTCCTGCAAATCGTTGAGCTCTCGGTACTTGCGGTCCAACTCCTCGAGCCGTCCACTCACTTTTCCGACCAGGTCATTCTTGCTCACGTCCTCTTCCAACGCCTCGATGAGTTTTGCTTCGGCGGGCAGGAGCTGTTCCTCGGCTTGGGAGGAGGCCTGGAGGGCCAGGGCGCGCTCGCCCAACGTGGCGTCTTTTTGACGGGCGGTCTCGAAAAACTGGCGTGTCGCGTCGGTCGTCGCGCGCTCCAACTCGCGTTCCCAGGTTTTGGCGAGATCGATCTTGGCCTGTTCGGGTTCCGTCCGCCGCTTCGATGGGTTCCAGGGCTGTTGGCTCAATTCCTCGTTGATATGGCGCAATTCCTGGAGAGCGTTCTGGATTGGCTTGAGAGCGAGAGAACCCTCGTAGCGCCACCGGTACTTCTCCAACTCCTCATGGAGGAGGCGCTGCGCCTCCTTGGAAAAGGCCGTCAACCGGTCCGCCTCGGTCTCCGCCCGTTGGCTCTCCTCGGGCTTCCAAGTCGCAAAACTCGCCAGGTTTGTGGATAATCGTTGGCTGACCGGCAACTCCTCGATGACTCGGCGGCTGAGGTTCTCGTTATGCACGGCGTTCGTGAAGCGGCAGACCATCGGGGGAGCCGACGGCGGCAGAGCCAGGCCGCTCTTGACGCGATCTCGGAGGCTGTCTTTGACCACCTTCTGGAGGGCGGGGTCGTCGGGAAGGATCACGGGTTCGGGTCGGCGAGCTGAGGGGGGACGGAGCCAGGCGGACGGCACTTCCTGCAAGGGTTGGCCTTTCTTGGCGGCCAGAAACTGGAGCTTGGACTCGGAGGCGCCTTGGAAGAACTCCAGAGTGATGGGTCGCCAGCCGTTGGTGAGTTTGAGGTCAACTTTGTATTGTGTGGCGGCATGGGCGCTCCAGGCATCGGGCGGCAGTACGGAACGGCCATCGATCACCAGGCGAACGCCATCATCTGCCACGCAGGCCAAGGTCCATTCGCCCGTTTCGGGGAGGTTGAGGTCGCCTTGATAACGACAGCTCCACTGTTCCCGGCGGTTGGCCGGAGCGTAGTTGTCAAAACGGGGGTTGACGGTCTTCTTTTCGAGGATCTTGCCGTCAAGCTGGGTACCCTCATAAAACACGGCCAGCAGACCAGCCCCGGTTGAGGCCGGCGACGGAGCGGCACCCGGACTAGCAAAGAGAATCGGCAACCCCCGTTTATATCGGCCTTGCGCGTTCTCGCAACGGGCCGCCAAGACCTCGGTTTCCAACGCGCCGTCCAGGACGACCAAGACCCGGCGGAATTCTTCCAGATCCACCAGCGCGAGACTGAACAGCTCCCGCCCCTGGTTGAAGGTGTCCAAGATGTTTCTCCCCGCCGGGTGACTCAGTTGGGCGCAATTCTCCAGGAGGACGTCCCGCTGCTGACGGCTCCAGGCGGACACGCTCGATCCGAGCCGGTAGAGGAACCGGACGTCCGGGACACTATTGGTTTCTGATTCGCTCACCAACTGACCGCCGACGAGGTCGACCTCGGCGCTCCACTCGCTGAGGCGGCTCCGCAACAAGGTTAGGGCCGGTCCCTGAGCATTGGGATCGTCCTCGCGGTAATTCCGGCCAATCGAAAGCCAGGAAGTTCGGGTCTGCCTCAAGTAGTCGAGTTGTGCGTCAACCCGGGACACCAACTGCTTGATCCGCTCCGCCAATTGCGCCTCGATGGCCTTGTCCAGCGCACCGATACTCACCGTAACCGCCTCGCTCCGTGTGCTTTGGTCCAGCAAATCCGTGGCAACCAGTTGGAATTGCAACTCATCCCCCAGGAGCGCGTTCAGGTCGGCGAGTTTGTAATTCAAGGCGGTCTTCACCTCCCGTTGGGCTGGGCCGTGGGTCGGCCCCGACTGACCCGGAGGTGGAAGGAGGGTCTTGTGGCCGGCCAAAGCCTCACGATTGAGCACGATCAACTCGACCCGCTTAAGGCCAACGTCATCACTCGCCGCGGCGAGAAACCGCAGCACCTCATCCTGCCCGACCAACCCAGGTTCGGTGCCTGGCGCCTCCAATCGAGCGATGGGGGGCTCATCGGCCAGAGGTTGGAGCGTCCATTTCTGACTCGGCTCCCCCTTCAACCCATTATTCCCGACCAACCGCACTTGGTATTCAGTGGCGTTGGTAGGTTGCAGATCGAGGGTCCATCCGATACCGTCGGGCTTAAAAGCTTTTTCAGCCAACCACTCCGAGTTCGTCACCCGGGTCGTATCGCTGTCAGCGTGAACGGCTTCCTCGACAAACCGCTGCGGGAGCCATTGCGCGGAGGCCAACCGCTCGGCACCGGTCTCCACCCGGAGCCTGACTCGGCTGCCGGCAAGGAAGGTCGCGCTGCCGCCTTCGACCGCGTGATTGGTCTGGAGGGCATAGGCCGGCGGCTGAATCACCAGTTGCAGCTTAGCGATCCGCGGCGCCACATCCACCTTGACCTCGAAGGCGGGACTGCGGGCTTCGCCCACCACGACGGAATAGCGAAAACCCTGTGACACGGCGGGCAGGTGGAGGACCGACAGGTTGGTGGCCGTTCGGGACATGAGCACGGCTTCCTGAAAACCATCGCTCCAGATGATGATGACCTTCGCCGTCTCGAGTTCGCCCTCGGCGGAGACGGTGAGATCGATCGCGGTTCCCTGTTTGACTCGGCAATCTCCCGGTGTTACCACCAATCGCAGGCCGGGGAGGGAGGCCGTCGAGGCCAAGGGATAGAACGCCAAACGGATGCGAGGGCCCAGGCGGGGGATCAGGCAACCTAACCCGACCAGCAGCACGACACAGGCGGCTCGCTTCCAGGCCTGCCCAGCAGGGGTGCGATCCACCAGACCATGAGAGCCTACCCGGCCGATTTCTTCGGAAGCCAATTGGATCGTCCGCTCCACCATCCAGGTGCTGACTCCTGGCGGAGGCGACTCTGCCATCTCGACCGAGGAGAGGATCCGCTCGTGGAACTGGCCCTTGGCGGCGTCCTCGTAGGCGCGGGCAACTTGCTGGAGCGGCCATCGTCGAAACAAGGGACCTCCGGCGCGAAGGGCGAGCCAAGCCCCCGCCAGGAGGTAAACCCCACTCGAAAGCCAAATCCGCCCCGTCAGGCCTGGACGCAAACCCCACTCGAGGACCACGACCAAGAAAACCCCAGTTCCCAGCGCCAGCACCGCTTCAGCGATCCCACAGGCAAAGGCCACGAGGCGTCGGCCGCGATCGAACTGGGTCAACCGATTCCTGATAATCGGGGGGATGGACATAGCGCGTTCTAGCGATCCGCCGCCGCGGCACGTGCCAAGAGGACCTTCTTGGTAGGCACGTAGTTGGCCACGAAATCCTTCCGGTAGTCGGCGAAGGTGCCCGCCGCAATGGCGGCCCGGATTTCGGCCATGACCCTGAGAAACATGCGGGTGTTATGCACGCTGAGCATCCGCAGGCCGAGAATCTCTCCCACATTGAGTAGATGGCGAAGGTAAGCGCGGGTGAAATGCCGGCAGGCAAAACAATCGCAACCTTCCTCAATCGGGCGGAAATCGGCTTTGCAAGCGCCACCTTTGACACTGAAGGTACCCTTGCGGGTGAAAGCCGTGCCGTTGCGGGCCACTCGAGTCGGCAGCACGCAATCAAACATGTCCACCCCGCGGGCGACCAACTCGACGAGCTGGGCTGGCGTGCCCAGACCCATGGCATAGCGGGGTTGATGGGCAGGCAGGAAAGGTTCGGTGATTTCCACCGCCTTCATCATCTCCGGTTCCGGTTCGCCGACGCTAACGCCACCGATGGCATAACCGTCGAAGTTCATAGCCACGAGCGCTTTAGCACATTCTTCCCGCACTTCCGGGTGGGCGCCGCCTTGGACGATGCCGAACACGACCTGACCTGGACTGCGGGGTTGTTCCCGGCATTCAGCCGCCCACCGCAGGGTTCGCTCGACCGCGGCGCGGAGTTCGCGCGGGGTGCTCGTGTGGGGCGGACAATCGTCGAAGACCATCGCAATATCCGACCCGAGGACGGCCTGGATCGCCATCGCTTCTTTCGGTCCCAAAAACAGGAGCGATCCATCCAGATGTGAACGAAACTCAACCCCGTGGGCCTTGATCTTCCGGATGGTGGCCAGGCTGAAGACCTGGAAGCCGCCGCTGTCGGTCAGGATGGGTAAGGGCCAGTTGATGAACCGGTGGAGCCCGCCAGCGGCGCGGATAATGTCGAGCCCGGGGCGAATATTCAGGTGGTAGGTGTTCCCCAGGATGATTTGGGAACCCATTTCCTCCAACTCGCGCGGATCGAGTGCTTTCACGCTGCCCTGGGTCCCCACCGACATGAACACCGGGGTGTCGACGACCCCGTGCGGGGTGGTGAGTCTTCCCAACCGGGCTTTGGAGCTGGAATCAGTCCTGAGCAGTTCGAACATCGCGTCGAGCTTCAACCAACGGCTGAGTTAGGGCAACTGGAAAGTGAAGGGAACAGGAGCGAGTTTTCTCCCGACTCCGGCGAGAAACGGAGGAGCCACCGGATTCCCGGGTGGCGGGGCTAATGGTTGGTGCTGCTGCCGGCTGGCAGGAACCCGGCTATGATTCTTTCATCGCCCCACCCAGCTCAACCACCACCCCTTCCTGGGCGGCATTCACTTGGAGTGACGCCTTTTGATCGAATACGATCCGGCGCGCGTCCTCGGTCATTTGCCGGACTTTCGCATCATCATGGTTGGGGTCATGATGAAACAGGAAAAGCTGTTTTACCTCCGCCCTCAAAGCCAAGGCGACCACATCGTCAACGCAGCCATGACCCCAACCCACATGAGCCGGGTATTCGGTCGAGTCGTACTGCGAATCCATGATGAGCACATCGGTACCGCGAAGGAACTCGATCAGTTTTTCATTCTCCACCCGCGCCTGCTGCTGCTGGGCCGTATCGTCGGGGCTCGGGGGCGAGTAGACGCCACGCCGCAGCTCGTTGTCGGGAAAGAAGGCCACCGACCCCTCGGGAGTGAAGAGGCGGTACCCGACACAGATCCCCGGGTGATTGGCGTAGAAGGCCCGCACCCGGACCTTGCCGACGTCGAACTCCAAGTCTTTGAGTTCCTCAATTTGGAGGTTGGCGGGAAGCGCTCGCAGTCCGATTGGGAAATAGGGCATGTCCATCTGGCTGGACAAGACGCTGCGCAAACCGTTGCTGGCGCCCTCGTAACCGAGGATGCGAAGCCGGTTTTGCGGCTGATAGACCGGGGAAAAGAACGGCAGGCCCTGGATATGATCCCAGTGGGTGTGGGTTAGCAGCAAGGTGGCGCGCAACGGAGCCTGGGCAAATTCGGCGGACAACTCCATCCCCAGCGGACGCAACCCCGTGCCCGCGTCGAGAACGATGATCTCTCCACCGCCACGGACTTCCACGCAGGAGGTATTGCCGCCGTACACCACCGTCCCCGGCCCCGGCGTGGGAACCGAACCTCTTACACCCCAAAACCGAATGCGAGTCGGGTTTGCCTCGGTAGCGGCCGTCAGAATCGTTTTTGCGAGCGGCATGAGTTGCTGTACTGACGCCATACTTAACCCGCTTCCTGCCTCGGCGCAAGCTGGCTTTTATTGTTGGCTCTCGGCCCGGCAACGGTTCTCACTTATGCCACCGGTGCGCGAGTCCTCCCTCCAGCAACACTATTCCACGGACAGTCTGGCCATTTGGACTCCCAAGCGATCATGCCAGGGTGCTCAATGCTGGACGCACCGGAGGAAAC